>Ga0307475_10000392_pt1 | contig 26399 bp, 26 predicted proteins | sample atmos_gasesECM1C_FD_203317 | JGI IMG/M metagenome (GOLD analysis project Ga0307475, IMG submission 203317) | Hardwood forest soil microbial communities from Morgan-Monroe State Forest, Indiana, United States - atmos_gasesECM1C_515 | ecosystem: Environmental > Terrestrial > Soil > Temperate... | reverse complement strand
CCTCGAATTATTTTAGGTCAAGCCATGTTCAGTTCTGGCACGCGGCGGGCGTAATTCCTTTTACTTCGCCATCAGCGTGCTCTATTCTCGGTGAAGCTTGGCGACTTACTAGCGGCCCCGAGTTGGGATGTGGCTCGCGCATGACGTCGGCCCAGCTCTGGGGACTCTCGAGATGGGAACAAGGGCAACGGTGGAAAGTCCCTTCTCTCACGAACACTGGGAGAGCGAAAAGGAAGCCGCTCGCTTGATTCAGCAGTCGCTGTTGCCTACAGCTTCGCTCCGAGGACCTTCGTTCGAAATCTCCTATAATTTTTCTCCTTATGCAGAAGTCGGAGGCGACTTTGCAGATTTTTTTAATCTGCCGGACGGTCGCGCGGGCATCTACGTGGGCGACGTCGCCGGCAAAGGGCTGTCTGCGGCCATGTATGCCGCGCTGGTGATGGGCGCGCTTCGCGGGATTCACAAATCAGGAGTAGAAGCGGCAGCTGTGCTCACCTTGCTGAACCGGCGGCTGATGGTCCGTCCCGTAGTGAGCCGCTACTGCGCGACGCTCTACGCCACGTTTGAACCGGCGACCTCGACGCTTACCGTTTCAAACGCCGGTTTGCCTTATCCGCTGGTGGCATCGAAGACCGGCTGCTCGGAACTGGGCCAGGGCGGAATACCGTCAGGAATGTTTGACGGTATATCGTACGAACAGTATTCGGTGCAACTTGAGCCGGGAGATTTGGTGCTGTTCGCCACCGACGGGCTTCACGAGCTTCGGAATTTGGCGGACGACTTTCTGAACGACGCCGAGCTGGCCAATTGGTGGCAGGCGTGCAGGGACGGGTCCGCGGACGAATCGCTTAATTCTCTTTTCGACCGCGCCCGCATTTTTTCAAGCGGCAACGGTCAGCACGACGACGTTACCGCTGTGGTGTTGAAGGCCCTATAATATTTCCAGTAGCAGCTCCTGCACCTTTCCGTTGAAAATCGAAAACGCGCGAACCGCATGCCGCTGGTCCGTGTTCGACAAACCGTCTTGTGGAGAAACTATGAAATAGGCGGCTGCTGGATAGAAGGCCTGCGCAACATCGCGCGCGGACGGTTCGCTTGCGCCCTTTGGATGCGAATGATAGATGCCGGCAAATGTCAGTCCGACGGCGCGAATCGCGCGCAGGAGTCGAAGTAATTCTTCCGGTGCAATTTCGTACGATGTCGCCGTGTCGCTCGCCGCGTTGGACGCCGGGAATACCTGCGTAATGACGCCATCACTAGCGGCAAGCAGTCCACAGCATTCCGATTGCGGTGTTTGTCCTGCCTGGGCAGAGACCTCTGCAAGGACATCCCGTCGAACGCGCACGACACCGCTCATTCCATGAGTTTATACCTCGGTCCGGGAGGATCGAAAAAATCCGAGACGGCAAGTCGATCGGCGCGGACTTGCGCGCTGATTCGAATTCCGCGCCGTTTCCCTTGCGGCAGGCACAGGCGGGGGGTAGGATCCTCTACGAGCTTCACAAGCCGGCCACGTCGATTCGATCGAGGGGATCTAATGAAGACCGTCCGATTACTCCTTGTCATTTTGCTGGGAACATCAGCGGTGCTGGGCGCTGCCCAAGCAAAGCCACAGACTTCTCACGGGCCACAAGCGTCAGGCGCACAGCCGTCGGCGCAGCAAGTCTCCGGACCACAATGGCGGCGCGCTGAACGAGAGGAAGCAAGCCGAGAAAGAACGATAATCCAATTCACGCTGAGGGGCAAATTTCTTACCGCTCCGCGAAGCGAAACACCGAACCGCCCCGCTCTGCTGGTAAGCTGCGTGCCGGACCGGCATGACCAATCGGAGGGAAAATTTTCAGACGCGCAACTGCTGGTGGGAGCACCGTTAAAGATCGACTACGTCGAGCCCCTAGAGTTGAACACCGGAACTTCCTACCTTCAGAAGGTTACCGTCCAGTTCCGCTTGAACGACGCCAAAGCCAGCGAAAAGCAGTGGCCGGCCGGCGCGGACAAAAGCTCCGCCTCGATTCCCAAGGATGCGGTGAAAGAAATCCTCCGCGCGCACGCGGTTATGATGACGGTCAAAGAAAAGAATGCGGGAGAGATCGAAATGCAGTTTGACATGTCCGACCCGACCCAGGTCGAAAAGGCCTGCGGCATCGGAAGCCGCTAACGGTAGAACTTTTAGACAGAGGGCGAGGAAACCCACGAAATCCTCGAACGCATCGGAGCAGGCGCAGTAAGTTCCAACTCGATCTAAAGAAGGCGCACTCGCGCTCCCCAGCCGCCGGCTCAAATCTCGAGCGGGGCGGCTACGCCTTTTGGGCCTGGCGGCGAAGGAACGTCGGAACGTCAAGATCGTCCGCCGGAACTTCGTGAATCACTTCATTGACGTTTCGCGCGACCTGCTGCACGACATTCGTTTGCTCGGGTACGATGTGTGAAGGCTGCTCGCGTCCCGCCTTCCAAGTCTTCGGCAAATAAGAAGGCCGAGTGTGCGTCTTGCGGCCGGCGACTTCGCGGAAGCCGGCGGCAATGACCGTGATCTTCACGGATTCCTTCATGGCGTCTTCCTGGACGGCGCCGAAGATGATGTTCGCGTTTTCGTGCGCCGCCTTCTGAATGATTGACGAGGCCTCGTGGACTTCTTGCAAACTCAGGCTGGAGGAGCCGGTGATGTTGATCAGAATTCCCTGCGCGCCCTGAATGCAGTTGTCTTCGAGTAGGGGGCTGTTGATGGCGCGGTTCGCGGCGTCGATGGCGCGGTTGGGGCCAGTCGCCACAGCCGTGCCCATTACCGCGTAACCCTGGCCCGACATGATGGTTTTCACGTCGGCGAAGTCACGATTGATGATGCCGGGAATGGTGATGATGTCGCTGATGCCCTGAACGGCCTGGCGGAGAATATCGTCGGCGATGCGGAACGCTTCAAAGAAACTGGTGCCGTGCTCGACGCACTCCATCAAGCGTTCGTTGGGAATCACGATGACGGTGTCGACGCAGCCGATGAGTTCGGCGAGCGACTGCTCCGCCTGCTGCATGCGGCGCTTACCTTCGAACGCGAACGGCTTGGTGGCGACGGCGACGGTAAGCGCGCCGAGTTCGCTGGCAAGGTTAGCGACCACCGGGGCAGCGCCACTGCCGGTGCCGCCACCGAGGCCGGTGGTGACAAAAACCATGTCGGCGCCGTCGAGCGCTTCGAGGATTTTCTCCGTGTCCTCGAGCGCCGCCTTTCGGCCAACTTCGGGATTGGCGCCTGCGCCAAGCCCCTTCGTCAGTTTTGCGCCCAATTGCAACTTAACGGGTGCTTGCGACAACTTCAGCGCCTGCAAGTCGGTGTTGGCGGCGATGAATTCGACGCCCTCGACTTTGGCGCGGATCATGCGGTTGACGGCGTTCGAGCCGCCGCCTCCTACTCCGATTACCTTTATTTTCGCGCCGTTCTGCGCTTCCTCCACAAAAGAAACCCTCAGTGCCGATTCTTTAGGCGTCATGCTTCCTCCCCAGGGATGTTATTCCATTTCGATTTTTTTCACTTCCATCTAAGCGCCCGCAAACATGCTCTTCAATTTTCCTACCCAGCCGGTGGGACGCGCTCCGGCGAGGCGCCGCGTACGCGCCCCGTAGAGAACCAGTCCAACGGCTGTGGCATACTCAGGCTGGGAAACCTCATCGCTCATCCCCGCAAGCCCGCGCGGCGAAGCCACGCGAACCGGCAGATTGAAAATTCTCTCGGCAAGCTCCGACAGCCCGCGCAGATGCGCACCGCCGCCGGTGACAATCATTCCAGCAGGGATTTGCGATTCGAGACCGGCGCGGCGCAGCTCATCGCGGACGAGCAGGAGCAATTCCTGGGCCCGCGGCTCGATAATGTCGGAGAGCATACGCGCGAAAACGGTCCGTGGCGGCCGATCGCCGACGCTGGCAATTTCGATCGGGAAGTCTTGCTCCAGGAGTTCCCGCAAAGCGCAAGCATGCTCGCGCTTTAGTTTTTCGGCGCCGGGGATCGGGGTGCGAAGCCCAACGGCCAGATCGTTCGTAAAATGGTCGCCCCCCACCGGGACGGCAGCCGTATGCCGAACGACGCCGCCCGTGTAAGCAATCAGCTCGGTGGTGCCCCCGCCGATATCGAGCAGACACGAGCCAAGTTCGCGCTCGTCCTGAGTGAGACAGGATTCAGCCGAGGCCAGCGGTTCGAGAACGGTGTCATCGACACGCACGCCTGCGCGATTGACAGCCGTGACGATATTCTGCGTGGCCGAGCCAGAAGCGGTGACGATGTGGACGTTCGCTTCCAGGCGCTGGCCGACCATGCCGATGGCGTCACGGATGTTGTCGTGCGCGTCCAGCGAAAACTCCTGCGGTAGAACGTGGAGGACTTCGCGATCTTCAGGCAGCGTGACGCCGCGGGCGGCTTCGATGGCGCGGCGTACATCGTCGCGCTGGACATCACGAGGCCTTGAGGCCACGGTCATGCCGCCGCGACTATTGACACCGCGAACGTGCGCGCCGGCCACACCGACCGTCGCGGATTCCACCGGCACGCCCGTAATGGTTTCCGCCTCTTCCACCGCGCGACGAATGGAGCTGACTGCAAGATCGAGATTCACGATCTGGCCTTTGCGCCAGCCTTTCGATTCGGCCGCACCGAATGCTGCAAACTTCAGCGTGCCGTCATCGTCCTGTTCGCCGATCAGGGCGCAGGTTTTCGTGCTGCCGATGTCGAGGGCTACGATGTGCCGTTCCTTCTTGGTCAAATGCCACTCTCCCTGGCTTTCGGTTACTCCGTGATCGCTGCGTTCGTGCTTGATGACCGCCGGGACCACAAAAACTGCCGGCCGGACGCCGGCGCTACCTTGCCGGCTTCACCGCTCGATGCGCGCGTTTGCTCGCTGCCCTCTTTGTCGTGCTCGACTTCTGCGCCGGACCGGGTGCTTGGCGACCGTCCTGTTCCGGGCCAGGTGCTTTTTTCCGGCCTCGCTGGTTCTCTCGGCAGGGATTGAATTCTGGGCCTCGGTCAGCTTTGGCGCAGAGGGAGGCGCAGGCGTAACTTTCGGCGCGGGGCGCGCGACCGGCGCTAGATCCGGGTTCACAACTGCTTCGCGGCGGAAGCGCATGTCGACCGAATCCACGCGGCCTGCCGTGGCTCGCCACTGACCGACATTCTCGACCAGGTCGCGGTACTTCGTTTCAAAATCGCTGTCTCCGAAATGAACGATTAACGGAGCATCGGTCGGGCTCCAAGCGCTGCCCGCAAAGCTTGGCGATGGATTAGGCGCCGCAGCGGTTACGGCACGATCGGCAGGACCAGCAGGGTCACCGGAGAGGCCCGTCAGATTCGCCCGCAAGTCGTGCACGTCGGCCAGATCTACTTCGCTTACTTTTTCCAACGCGCCACCGCGGGCGGCCTCGATCTGCTGGGCGAAGCCAGCGTAAAGCAGCATGCGGTGTTCACGGTCTTCTTGCGCCATCTCCTCGGAGATTCCCGCGACGACGGGGAAATGAAAGGCGCCCTTGGTGGGGCGCTCGAGAATCACGCCGTGAACATCCACGAGCGAGAGCTCACTACCTTGGCGCAGGAATGCGATCGGCTTGCGCTCGAGAATTTCGACCTGGAGACGATTGGGCAAAGCGCGGCGCACGCTGGCCTGTTCGACCCAGGGAATGGCTTCCAGCTGCTGGCGGCGCGCGTCGAGTGGAACGCGCAAAACGCTGCGGCCGCGATCGGCGGCGAAAACTTCCAGGATTCTGGCCTGGGGAACGTAGCGCAACTGCGCTCCATCAATTCCTCCGATGGACACCTGCTCGGGGTGGATTAGCGCCAACTGGCGCGAAGCATAGAGGAAATTTCCTGAGGCGTATGCCCCCCACACGCCAGCTAGTCCCACCACGATCCAGGTTGCCACGCGAAGATACGTCATCCAAGCTTTGCGGCCGAACTTGCGCCGCTTGATCTCCAGCGGTTTTTGCCGGCGGAGGTAGCGCGGCTCCTCGTCGGCCAGGACCTCCTGAGGATAGGCGTTCGCGTCGATGGCTCTCAGTTTTTCCAGACAATGACCTCGTTTTCAAGGTCGATGCCGTAGGCCATACGAACTCGCCCGCGCACATCGTCAATCAGTTTGAGCATATCGGCGCAGGTGGCGTTGCCGGCGTTGACGAAAAAATTCGCATGGCGGTCGCTGACCATGGCATCGCCGACGCGATGGCCTTTCAATTTCAGCTCGTCAATCATGCGGCCCGCCGAAGCGCCCTGCGGGTTCTTGAAAATGCAGCCGGCACTCTTCTGATTGAGCGGCTGGCTGGACCGGCGCTTTTCGTTGCAAACGCGGATACCGGCGAGAATCTCTTTGTACGGCTTGGACGGCAATTCGAGCTTCACGCGCAGCATCACATCGTCGGGCGCGAACGAGGTATGACGGTAGTCGAAACGGATGTCGTTGCCGCGCACGGTTTCGATCTGTCCGGTGGAGGCGCGGTACAGCTCCACTTCGCGAACATACGAGCCGATCTGCGTGCCGTAGGCGCCTGCGTTCATGCGCAAAGCGCCGCCCATGCTTCCCGGCACGCCAATGAGGCCTTCCATGCCGCCGAGATCGTTTCTCGCGCAAAAGGTGACGGTGCCGCCGAGGTCGGCGGAAGCGTCGACGTAAGCCGCATGGCCCTCGATGCGCACACCAGGATGAGCGGAAGGAAGATGCAGCGTTACCCAGGGCAGCTCGCCGTCGGCGATCAGGACGTTGGTGCCGCCGCCAAGAAACTTGTGCGGGATGCCTTCTCTGGCGAGCGCGCGCATGACTTCCGGGATGGCGTCATGGCGGTGCAGGAGAAGTTGATCCGTGGTTCCGCCGATTTCAAGCGAAGTTTCTTCGGTGAGCGAGACGCCGGGGCGGAGCTCAACGCCAAGATTTTTGAGCTTCGCGGCCATGGGCTTGTCGCTAATGCGCATGATGTGAACTCGGAATGTGCGTAGTGGTTCCCAAAAGCATCGCCAGCTGGTCCAGAACGCGGCCGATGCTGCCTGCGCCAATGGCGAGAACGGCGTCGCCGGAACGGGCTTCGCGCAGCATGTACTCGACGCCTGCCTGCATCGTGCTGGTGTAAACGACATTCTTGTGCCCCGCGGTGCTAATGGCCTCGGCGAGGCGCTCGCCGGTGATGCCTTCGATGGGTGGCTCGCCTGCGGCGTAGATTTCCGTCATCACCAGAATGTCCGCTTCGTTGAACGAGAGACGGAAGTCTTCCCAAAGAAACTGGGTGCGGCTGAAACGATGCGGCTGGAACAGCACCAGCAAGCGTTTGTAGCCGCAGCCGCGCGCGGCTTCCAGCGTGGCGCGGATTTCGGCCGGGTGATGGCCGTAGTCGTCGATGAGAGTTACGCCCGCGTAGGTCCCTTTGATTTCAAACCGGCGCCCCACGCCCGAGAATTTTTCCAGCCCGGCGCGAATCAATTCCGCGGGAACATTCAGCGATAGCGCGACGGCCGCCGCGGCGGCGGCGTTGCGCACGTTGTGAATTCCCGGAGGCGACGGCAGGTGAAATATTCCCAGATCGTCGCCGCGATAGGTGAGGCGAAATTCGCTAACCAGACCCTTCAAGCTGACTTCGCTGATGACCAGGTCTGCCTGGCTCGAGGTCCCATAGGTGATCACCGGACGCTTCACGCCGGACAGAATCGCTTGCACGTTTGGCTCGTCGAGGCAGAGGATGACCGAGCCGTAGAACGGCACACGGTTCACGAACTGGAGAAACACTTCCTGGATTTCGTCGAGCGAGTGGTACTGATCGAGATGCTCGCGGTCAATCGTGGTGACCACGGCGACTACGGGCGCAAGCAGGAGGAAGGAGCGATCGCTTTCGTCCGCTTCGACAACCATGTACTCGCCCTTGCCGACGACGGCGTTGGCGCCGATATGATTTAGCCGTCCGCCGACGACGAACGTTGGGTCGAGATTTGCCGCGGCAAGAATCGAGGCGACCATCGAGGTCGTTGTGGTTTTTCCGTGAGCGCCAGCGACGGCGATGCCGTATTTCAGGCGCATTAGCTCGGCGAGCATTTCGGCGCGCGGAATCACGGGGATTTTCAGGCGGTGCGCTTCCACTACCTCGACGTTGTCCGCACGAACGGCCGACGAAATGACCACCACGTGCGCACCTTCGACGTTCCTCGGCTGGTGGCCTTCAAAAATGTTTGCGCCGAGATTTCGCAGGCGTTGAGTGACGGGAGACGCTTTCAAGTCCGAGCCGGAAACTGCGTAGCCGCTCGAGAGCAAAACTTCGGCGATACCGCTCATCCCGCTGCCGCCGATTCCGACAAGGTGGATGCGCTGGAAGTTGCGGAAGGTGAGAGTTACGTTCATGGCCGGACCGTCCCGGTGGGCTTGCTGAGACCTTCGAGCAGATCGACGATATCTTCCAGCGCGCGCGGCCGAGCCAGCGAGCGCGCTTGTTCTTCCATTTCCGGGATTCTCCGAGGCTCGTCGAGTAGGGAGAAAATCTCGTTCGTGAGCCGGCCGGGCGTTAATTCATGCTGCGGAAGCAGGCGCCCTGCGCCGGCGGATTGCATGGCCTGGGCGTTGCTGGTTTGGTGCGCGTCGGTGGCCGCGCCGAAGGGGATGAAGATGGCGGCGCGTCCGGCGGCGGAAACCTCCGCTACGGTGATCGCGCCCGAGCGGCAGACGATCAGGTCAGCCTGGGCAAAGCGCTCCGCCATATTCTCGATGAAGGGTAGAACCTCCGCGTGAAATTCGCGAGTCGCATAAGCTACTCGAACGGCATTATAGTCGCGTTCGCCGGTTTGATGCACGATGAAAAGCTGATTTTTTCGAGGCATCCAGCGATCGAGCGAGTCGATCACCGCACGGTTGATGGGAAGTGCGCCGCGGCTGCCGCCGGTTATCAGGATTGTGAATGGCGCTCGATGTTCTTCGCGCGGGATGACGAAGAACTCCTTTCGAATTGGGCACCCGGTGACAACGGCCTTGGGCCCGAGGCGCTCGGCCGTTTCTCGACGGGCAACGGCGACCCGCGTCGCCATACGCGCCAAAATGCGATTCGTGAATCCCAGCTCGACGTTTGGCTCGAAGACCACACTGGGGATCGAGTGGATTGCGGCGAGCAGCATCATCGGCCCGGAAGCGTAGCCTCCCACGCCGAAGGCTGCCGCGAATTTGTGGCGCTTAAGAATTCTCGCCGAGTCCATCAGGGCTCGGGGCAGCATGGCCACATTGCGAAGCAACTTTGTTCCCCCGATGCCCTTGAGGCCGGCGACGCGAATCGTTTCGAGCGGAAGCCCGGCCTGCGGCACCAGCTTCGCTTCCATTCCGTGCTCGGTTCCTACGATCACCACGCTCCGATCTCCTTCCAAGTTTCCTGACGCGCCCGCGGCGGACCCGCGCTTCAGCCATTCGCGCGCGACAGCCATTGCCGGAAAAACGTGGCCGCCGGTGCCGCCGCCTGCGATCAACAAACACTTCCCATTCACATTCACTTCACGTTTCGTCCGCGTGCTGGCTGACATTTAGGAGCACGCCGGTAGCCAAAAGCATTCCGAGCAAGCTCGAGCCGCCGTAGCTGATGAACGGAAGCGGAATCCCTTTGGTCGGCAACAAACCGAGTACGACGCTCAAATTGACCAGCGCTTGCCCGACGACCATGGTGGTGATGCCGAGCGCGAGTAGGCGGCCGAATTCGTCCGGCGCTTTCATGGCCGCGACGAATCCGCGCCAACCGTAGATGGCGAAAAGCGCCAGCACCACGACCGCGCCGATGTATCCCATTTCCTCGCAAATAACCGCGAAGATGAAATCCGTGTGTGCTTCAGGCAGATAAAATAGCTTCTGCCGACTTTCCATCAGGCCGACACCGCTGAAGCCGCCCGAGCCAACCGCAATCAAAGATTGTAATAACTGAAATCCGTGCCCCTGGGGATCAGAGCCCGGAGAAAAGAAAGCGACGACGCGCTGGTAGCGGTACGGTACGCGCACGATCAAAAGATAAATGACGGGAAGCACAGCGAGGCCGGCGCTGGCGATGTAAGTGACCGAAAGCCCAGAAACAAAAAGCATGGTCGCGGCGATAAACAAAATCATGCACGCGGTGCCCATGTCCGGCTCGACTACGATTAGGGCAACCATCAACATCACGGTGCCGAGCGCCGGCAGGAGCGTGTGGCGAAGGTTGTTCACTCCAAAACTTTGCGGCGCGCGCCGAATGTCGAGGAACCAGGCCAGGTAGAGAATCACAACCAGCTTTGCAAGTTCCGACGGCTGCATGCTGAAAGGCCCGAGGCGAAGCCAGCGGTGCGTGGCGTGCGAGCGATCGAGGAAAAAGACAGCGAGTAGCAGCACCAGAGTCACGGCGACGCCCGTAAAAATGACGCGCGGCTGCCGCAGCTTTCGATAGTCTGTGTTCATCAGCCAGAACATTCCGCCGATGCCGAGTGCGATGTAAACGAACTGCCGGAGCAAGAAAATGTAACCGTTTCCGAATTGCTCGCGCGCGGTCATCGCCGAAGCGCTGAAGACCATCACGGCGCCGATTAAGCACAATCCGAGCGTGGCGACGAATAGGTGCCGGTCAGGTTGCAAACTACGCGGCATTGTGGTCCTTTCGCGCGGGCGCACCCGCTGCGAATTGGCTCTCCAGGTTCCTTACCAGTTCTTTGAAGACGCGGCCGCGGTGCTCGTAGTTTTCAAATTGGTCGAAGCTCGCGCAAGCTGGAGCAAGAAGTACCGTGTCTCCTTTGCGCGCGTTTTTCATCGCCAGTTCGACCGCACGATCCAGGGTCCCCGCCCGCGCAATTTCAACCGAGTCAGCTAGATCCGAGGCAATCTGTTCCGTAGCCGCACCGATCAGAATCGCGAGACGCGCGCGCTGGCGAAGCGATTCGCGAAGGGGCCTATAAGGACTGCCTTTATCCTTGCCACCGAGAATCACCAGCAGCGGGCCGGGAAAGGCTTCGATTGCTTTGAGAGTGGCATCCACATTCGTGGCCTTCGAATCGTTGTAAAAGGCGACGCCGGAAACCTCGCAGACGAATTCCAGTCGATGCTCGACTCCTTGAAACGTTTTCACGCCATTCACAATCGCGGCGGGGTCCGCGCCAGCCAGATAGGCAGCGGCGCAAGCGGCCAGCACGTTTTCAACGTTGTGCTCCCCTTTGAGGGGAATTTCATCCCGCCGCGCGAGCGGCGTTTCCGAACCATCGCGTCGGAACACGATCTGTCCATCGACAAGAAATGCTCCGGTGGCAACGCGCTTCTGACGGCTGAACCAATAGATGTGCGGCTTGGCAGGCATGCGCCGGGTGATCTCCGGATCATCCGCATTGAGAACCGCCGCATCCCGTTCGAGTTGAAATTCAAACAGGCGCATTTTGGCGCGCGCGTAATCGTCGAACGAAGCGTGCCGATCCAGATGATCGGGGGTGAGATTGAGCAGAACACCGATTTCGGGCCGAAACGCTTCAATTGTTTCCAGTTGAAAGCTGCTGATTTCGGCGACGGTCACGGTGGAATCCCTAGAGGCTTCCACAAGAGCCAGCAGCGGGGTGCCGATGTTGCCTCCGAGCTGCGTGGCTATGCCGGCGGTTTTCAAGATATGCGCGACCAGCGATGCGGTCGTCGTCTTCCCGTTCGAACCGGTGATCGCGACCAGCTTCCCCCGCAGGAATCGCCACGCCAGCTCGATTTCACTCCAGACCCGAATCCCGCGCGCGCGCGCCAGTTCCAGCGACGCCAAGGTAGGCGGAACTCCGGGGCTGACGATGATCAAGTCCTGGTCGAGAAACAACCCAGAATCGTGCGCTCCGAATACGAGTTTTACGCCTGCAGCGCGCAGCTTCGCGGGTGCTTCTCCAAGCGCCGATTCGGGCTGGTGGTCGGCAGCCGTTACCGTTGCTCCATAGGCTGCGGCGAACAGCGAGGTGACCATCCCCGTGCGCGCGAGTCCTACCACCATCACGCGCTTACCTGCGAGATCGAACCCGGGTCTCAAGAGCCTCACCTCAATTTCAGAGTCGTCAACGAGAATAGTGCAAAGACCAGCGCCACAATCCAGAACCGCACGATGATTTTCGATTCGCTCCAGCCGGCCAGCTCGAAATGGTGATGCAACGGAGCCATGCGAAACACGCGCTTGCCCGTCAGCTTGAACGATCCCACTTGAATAATTACCGAAAGCGCTTCGAGGACGAATACGCCGCCAATCGAAAGCAGTAGAATTTCCTGCTTGATGATCACGGCAACCACGCCGATCGCTCCGCCCAAAGCCAGAGAGCCCACATCGCCCATGAACATTTCCGCGGGGTGCGCGTTGTACCACAGAAAACCGAGAGAGGCGCCCACGAGTGAGCCGCAGAAAATCACCAGCTCACCCGCGTCGGGAATTTTCTGGATTTCGAGATACTCCGCAAACTTCGCGTGGCTCGAAACGTAAGTGAGAATTGTCAAGGCGACCGAAGAAACCAGCACGCAGCCTATCGCCAGGCCGTCGAGCCCGTCGGTGAGATTCACAGCGTTCGAGCATCCCACAATCACCAGCACAAGAAACAACACGAACGGAACGTAGGCGAGCGTCCAGATGTAATCGCGCCCGAGAAGCGAGTCGATCACCAAATTGGGATGCAACCGCTTGAAAAACGGCACGCTCAACTGTGTCGAATAGACGCCCCGCGATTGCAGGTCCAGCAAAGTGACGCCGACCAGCACACAAGTGAGGATCTGCAAGCCAAATTTTGCTTTCGCTGTGAGGCCGAGATTCCGACGCCGCACAATCTTATTGTAGTCATCGGCAAAACCGATCGCGCCGAACGCGAGCGTCGCGCCCAGCGCCAGCAATACGTAGGGATTGCGCAGATCGGCCCACAGCAGAGAGGGAATTACGATGGTGGCGACAATCAGCACGCCGCCCATAGTCGGCGTGCCCGCTTTTTTCTGATGCGCCTTCGGACCTTCCTCACGAATGTATTGTTTCACCTGCATGTCGCGGAGACGCTCAATTACCCAGGGGCCGAGCAGAAGCGACAACACCAGCGCCGTAAGGCTGGCGACCGCCGTACGGACGGTGATATAGCGAAACACGTTCAGGGGGCTGAAGTAGGGCCTCAGAACGTAAAAGAACAGGTAATAAAGCATCTCAGTCGCGCCCTCTACGATGAGCTTCTAGAGATTCAGGCCCGGCGTTCGCGCGAATACGGGGATGCTTCGCTTCGATCGCTTCGAGAATCGTCTCCATATGGACACCGCGAGAACCCTTGAGCAGAAGAAGATCGCCCGGTGTTACAAACTCGGGCAAGAACTCGGCGGCTTCTTCCGCAGAACCAAAAAACCGCGTGCGCTCCCTGGGGTGTCCGGCGCCGATTGCCCCCTCGACCAGTTCACGGGCGTCGCCATCCACGCCCAGGATCCAGTCAATCGCTTTTTTTTCGACGGCGGATTTTCCGGCAGCGCGATGAAGCTCGCCCGAAGCGGAGCCAATTTCGCGCCAGGCGCCCGCCACAAGAATGCGCCGGCGATATCCGGGCGTGGCGCAGAGAAGATCGATCATCCGTTCGAGCGCCAATGGATTCGAGTTGTAGCAATCGTTGATCACCACAAAGCCATCGGCGAACCGCACGATTTCTCCCCGCAGCGACGCCGGCAATAATTTCCGGAGTACCTGCTTCGCGTCGGCAGCGCCGATTCCCCACTCGCTTGCCGCCGCCAGCGCTGCAACGGCATTGATGATGTTGTGCCCGCCGACCAGAGAAAGTTCCAGACGCGCGCGGCCCGCGGGGCCGACGAAATCGAAAACAGAACCATCGATTCCGCGACTCTCGATATTTTCCGCACGGAATTGCGCATTTTTTGAAGAACCAAAATAGTGCACGCGCCCCTGAAAGATCTCTGCGAATTTCGAAACACGCGGATCGTCGGCGTTCAACACGGCCACCGGATCCCTGCCCCTCAGCCCCTCGATCAATTCGCGCTTGGCCAACGCGATTTCATCCACCGAGGAGAAAAATTCCAAATGCACAGGCGCCACGTTAGTGACCACGCCCACGTCCGGCCGCGCGATTTCAGCGAGCCGCGCCAGTTCTCCGCGGCGTGACATCCCCAACTCGACGGCAGCCGCATCATGCTGGTCACCGAGACGGAGGAGCGTGAGCGGCAACCCAAACTCGTTGTTCAGATTTCCTTCGGATTTCAAGACACAAAACCTCGTCGCCAGTAGTGCCGCAAGAATTTCCTTGGTTGTCGTTTTACCCGCGGAACCGGTAACGGCAGCCACCTTCCGGCCCGGTTTTGCTTCCCGCCAGTCGGCGCAATACTTTCGCGCCATTTCCCGGAGCGCGCGTAGCGTGTCGTCGACGGCCAAGAGTCTGGTACGAACTTCCGGTGGGTATTCCGTGAACCGGTCGCGCGCCACCACCCCGGCGGCCGCGCCGCGAGCCAAAGCATCTCCCACAAAACTGTGTCCGTCGTGACGCGGACCGCGTACAGCAAGGAACAGTTCTCCCTTCCCGACAGTACGAGAGTCAATCGAGACGCCGGCCAGCCGGGCCATGGGATCACCACTCGGGGGAGGTGGGACACCCAACGCTTCAGCCACTCGAACCAAGGTCCAGCGCATGGCTTCTCCAATGGTCTTGGCGTCACTCTCAAGCGCACACTCTCGCGAGTGCTCGATTTCGAATTCTCTGGCTCCCGCTACAGCGCGTCCGATTCCTTCCGAAAGCCCTTGCGGCGCAGAATGGCGCGCGCTTTTTCGCGATCGTCGAACTCGAAGGTGCGGTCGTGGAGAATCTGATAGTTCTCATGGCCCTTGCCTGCCAGCAACACGATGTCTCCTGGGCGAGCTTCTTCGAGCGCGATCTGGAGCGCTGCATCGCGATCCGCTTCAATACAGTACTTCGCGTTCACTTTCTGCAATCCCACCACCACGTCGTTGATGATCCGCAACGGGTCCTCGCTGCGAGGGTTGTCACTGGTGAGGATGACCAAATCGCTCACCACTCCAGCTGCTTCGCCCATCAGTGGACGCGTCGAGCGGTCGCGTTCACCACCTGCGCCGAACAGGGTAATGACGCGGCCCTCCGGATTCAGCTCACGGGCGGTGTTCACCAGGTTCCGTAAAGCATCGTCTGCGTGCGCGTAATCCACCACCACAAGAAAGGGCTGGCCTTCGTCGATAATCTGAAAGCGGCCGGGAACGAGGCGCAAATTCGCTATCCCATCTTCTATTCGAGCGAGCGGAATGCCAAGTCCGATTCCAGCGCCGATCGCTGCCAGAATGTTGTAAACGTTGATGCGGCCCACGAGGGACGAGTTCACTTCCACTCTTCCCGCGGGCGTGTGAACCATGAACTGAAGCCCGTGGATGGTGAGCGAAAACTTCTTGGTCGTCAAATCGGGAGTGCCCTCAAGCCCATAGGTAATCACGCGACGCGTGAGTCCTTCGAGTCGTGGCGCGTAGCCGTCATCCGCATTGATGACCGCGACATCCGGGGCGCCAGCTCCGGTTCCTTCAAAGAGGCGTCGCTTCGCGGCAAAATAATCCTCGAAGGTCTTGTGAAAATTCAGGTGGTCGCGGGTGAGGTTTGTGAAGACGGCAACCGCGAAATGGCAGCCCCAGGTACGGTCGAACTTTAGCGCGTGTGAACTCACTTCGAGCACCGCGTGCGTCCCGCCCGCGTCTCGAACTTCCGCGAACATTTCCTGCAGGTCGAGCGATTCAGGGGTGGTGTTCACGGCCTTTCGGTTGCCCTTCGGAGTGCGATAGCCTGTGGTGCCTACTAGCCCCGCCGTCGATCCCGCCGCTTGCAGAATGGAATCGATGAGAAACGAAGTCGTTGTCTTGCCGTTTGTTCCGGTGACGCCCACAAGCTCGAGCGCATCGGCTGGATGCCCGTAGAAATTCGCAGCGATCGACGCCAAGCCGCGGCGTTGCGAACCGGGAAGAAGCTCGACGAGTGTTCTGTCGGGGGGAAAGTTCCGCGAGGGAAGATTCTCGGCGGCAATCGCGGTCGCGCCACGCTTCAGAGCATCGCCGATGAATCCTGTTCCGTCGAGCTTTTCGCCGTGGAGTGCAAAAAACATGGCTCCTGCTACGGCTTTACGGCTGTCGTAGGTGATCGAGCGAATGTCGATGTCATCAGGCCCGATGACTTCCCCGATCTCCGCTCCGGTGAGCAGTTCGCTCAATTTCATCTTCCGATCCCCTGGCCTTGTTTCGTTGTCCCCAGCTGGGCGCTCCTTCATTTCCCGAACATTCAGAGTCATTTCCCGGATCCCGGCGATGCGGCCGGCGGGGTTGCTTCCGCGCGGCCGAAACGCACCGTGACACGACTGCCGCGTAAGACCGACGTGCCCGCTTCCGGGGATTGTTCGAGTGCAACGCCATTGCCAATCAGCGAAGGCACCAGACCGAGCCGCGAGCACTCCTCCGTCACGCCACGGATGCTTTCTCCGGCCATTGGCGGAACGACAACGGTTTCGTCTTCCGCAAACGCCACGGTGCGCGCGCCCTGTTGCGCCGAATCATTCTTGGCAATGGCCTGAAAATTGGCTTCGTTCCCGTCCGCGCCCGAGTGCGGCGCAGAAACCAGATGCGGCGCCCGGCGTAGATTCTTTGCCATGTCCACATCCGATGGCATTGGCACGTCTCGCGGCACGTCGAGATAGGCGAGTGTTTGTTCGGCAATGCGCTTGAACACCGGCCCGCCGACATCACCTCCAAAATGCGCGCCCACCGGGGAATCGAGTGCAACCAAAATTGTCAGCACCGGCTCGTTCACCGGCGCAAATCCTACGAACGAGGCGATGTATTGACTCTTCGAGTAACGCCCTGTAGCCGGGTCGATCTTCTGCGCGGTGCCGGACTTTCCAGCGGCGGTGTACCCGTCGAGTTGGGCAGGTTTGCCGGTGCCGTTCAGAATCACGTTTTCCATCATCTCTCGAATCGTCGCTGCGGTTTTTGCGTCCGTCGCCTGCGTGGGCTCTGGATGCGCGCGCAAAGTGGCGAGCGCATCGCCGCGAATTTCGTGAACGACGCGCGAACGATAGAGCATTCCGCCGTTTGCAATTGCCGACACGGCCGAGACCATTTGCACGGGCGTCGCGCTTACCTCTTGGCCCATGGCGAGTGATCCGATGGAATTCGCCGACCAATTCTCGAGTGGTCTTAACAAGCCTCGATTTTCACCAGGCAGCTCAATCCCAGTTGGCTGGCCAATATCGAAATCCCGAATCGTCTCGAAGAACTTGGGTCCGCCGAGACGCAAGGCAATCTTGATTGTGCCGACGTCACTCGATTTCGCCAGCACGTCGCGCACGCTGAGAATCCCAAACGGCTTGTGGTCGTGAATCAGCCGGCCGGCGACTAGAATCGTGCCCATCTGGCAATCGATCAGTTCGTTTGGATTCGTGATGCCGTTCTCGATCGCTCCGGTTAGGGTGATCAACTTGAACGTCGAACCCGGTTCATAGGCGGCGGTAACGGCGCGGTTCATCCGCACTTCGTCGGGGTAGGCTCCGGCATTATTCGGATCGAACGTGGGCCAATTGGCAACCGCAAGCAGTTCGCCGGTATTCGGATGTTGAACGACAACGACGCCGTTCTTCGCGCGGGTCTGTTCGATCGCACGCGCGAGTTCTTTTTCGGCAATGTACTGAATCGTTTCATCGATCGAAAGCACGACGCTCGCTCCCGGGTCGGCCGCCGATTCTCTGCGGTCGTACCAGTGGCGACGGCCGTCGGCCATCACCATCACGCGACCGGGCCGCCCGCGAATCAGTTTGTCCAGTGAATGTTCGATCCCGCCGAGCCCCTTTTCATCTACATCTACGAAGCCCAAAACATGGGCGGCGAGTTCGCGCTGCGGATACACGCGGCGGTTTTCCTTCTGAAAGAAGACTCCGCGCAGGTTCATGGCGTTGATTCGTTCGACGGTTTCGGGCGGAAGCTTTTTTGCCAGCCGGACCGGCGTGCGGGCCTCACGAATTTTGGTTTCCAGATCGTCGGCGGGGACATCCAGGACATGAGATAACAGACGCGCCACCATTTCCGCGTCCGAAATCTCCGCAGGATCTGCGAACACAGAATCCATGGGCAGGCTCACGGCCAGTTCCCGGCCTTGGCGGTCGAGAATCTGCCCGCGTTTGGGACTGATTTCAAACGTGCGCTGTTGTTGACGCTGGGCTCTTGCGAAGTACTCGCTGTAGCAGAAGAGCTGGAGGTAGCTAACCCGGGCCAGCACCGCCACCAACCAAACCACCGCCAGGACCCAGACCACCAACCAGCGGAGACGCGGGCTGCGCTGCTCCATGGACTCCGGCCTACCCCATCAGAGACTTAACCCGGCGGCATACGGGGCTGCTTCGCCGGAATCAGGCCCGCCGCGGCGAACCTCGAAACTTATGTCAAGGCCGGGACGGCGGCGCCCCGGCTCGCGCCTCGGCGAGAACCGCTTCGCTCGGCCCCTCGACCGGCGCGACCTGGGCGGGCACCGGCACGGTCAAGCCTAACTGCTGGCGGGCAATCGCGTCGACACGCATAGGCGATCTCAGCGTCGCGACTTCCAGATGCAGCTGCTGATTCAACTCCGCAGCCTGGGCGCGACGCGATTCGAGCTGCTCGAGCTGATAGCGCAACTGGATGGACTGAAAATGCTGCCAGGCATAGGACAGCAGACATCCTGCTATCGCAGCTCCTACCGCGACGCGGCGCCAGAAATCGTGGAGGCGTGCAGGTGGAGCAGGCCGAACCAGCCGCGAATTATCGATTCTCTTGATCGTGAAGTATTCTGTCATGATTTCAACTCAGCCGTCGGACCCTCCGACGAGGCGATTTTCTCCGCAACGCGCATCTTCGCGCTGCGCGCGCGAGGATTGTTCCGAATCTCTTCCTCGCGGGGTTGAATCACCTTTTTCGTTAGATTGCGAAAGCTTCCGTCGTGCGCCAGGCGTTGAAACGTCTGCTTTACCTGGCGATCTTCCAGTGAGTGGTAGCTGAGAACAATCCATCGTCCTCCCGAAGATAAAGTGGCAGGGGTCCGCGAAAGAAACTGCCCGAGTTCCTCCTCTTCTCGATTCACCGCTGTCCGCAGCGCCAGAAACGTTTTTGTCGCGGGATGCAGTCTCTGCCTTCCCCTTGCTTTTCGGCCCCCTGCCACAACCGTTGCCAGATGTTCGGTGTCGCGGATTGGCCGCGAACGAACAATTGCTCTGGCGATTCTGCGTGAGTCCCTCTCCTCGGCTTTCTGGTAGAGGAGATTGGCCAGTTCCTTCTCCGACCATTGATTCACAATTTCGTCCGCAGTCAGCGGAGCATCGGGATTCATGCGCATATCGAGCGGCGCGGCCCAGCGAAAGGAGAATCCGCGCTCCGGACGATCCAGCTCGAGACTTGAAATCCCCAGGTCGGCGATCACTCCATCGATCGGCGGCAATTTCAGGTTGTCCGCCACTTCGCCGATGTTCGAAAAATCTGCGTGCACCAAGACCACCTTCCGCTCGTGCGTTCCCAATCGTTCCCGCGCAATCTCCAGAGCCTGCGGGTCGCGATCCAGCCCCACCAACCGCCCCGTCGTCAACTGGTGGGCAATTGCAACCGTGTGTCCGCCCGTGCCGACCGTCGCGTCCACATACGTGCCCTCAGGCCGAATCCGCAGCCAGTGCAGAACTTCTTCCAGCAGCACCGGCGTATGCAGAACGCTCAAAAGCTAGATGCCCAGTTCGTCCAACGCCTTTTCGTCTTCCGCCGTGATCGGGTTACGGTTCAATTGTTCGAGGAACCGGGCGTGATTCCAGACTTGCAGGTACGTCAGCTGTCCCTGAACGTCCACTTCGCCCTTCATTTCCGCCGATTCCCGCAGCACAGGTGGAATCAGAATGCGCCCTTGCCCGTCCACCTCGACTGCCTGACCGTAGTAATTGGCCCTTGCCAGGAACTTCTGTTTGGCCTGGTTGTGAGAAGATAGCTTTGCGAGTTTTTTCTCGATCTCCTCCCAAGCCTTCATGGGATAGATTCGGGCGTATTGGCCGCTCGAGCTGGTGACGTAGAACTTCGTGCCCGTCTTGCGCAGATCGACCAGGAAATCGGCCGGTATTTTCACCCGGCCCTTCTCGTCCACGGTCGCAAGATAGTTGCCCCGCAGCATGGAAGCCCTTCCCTAACTCACCCGGCGTGTGCGCGCTGGCCATCACTCGCTGGTTCGCCCCTGCTTGGTTCTGTTGCGGCTGCCACTACCCTACACTTTCTGCCACCAGGACCCACTTCTTCCCACTTTGTGCCCCGATTGTAGTTGCGCTTTTTTTCTTGTCAAGAGGAATCCATCTCAAAATGAAAATAGTTCCACGGCTTTTCATTTCCGGAATTGTGTTCGCGCATTCCGAAACCACAATTAGTGGTGGAACGTGAAGTCGGCTCTCTCGAGCGCTAGTCGGTGAGTTGCCGAAGATTCGCGGGAATGTATTGTAACAGTTAACAGGAGATGGTTTTTATCTGAGAAATCTACGGTTTGGGCGGAGCGGAAACAGGAGGGTTCCGCAGCGAGTTAAGGTCGCGGAGCATGGATTCCTCGTCCGGGCTCAAACCTCGCATGAATTGCGGATCCCCCAATGCTTCCTCGCGTTGCTCGGGCGTCATCCCCTGCAGCACGTGCAAGCGCCCGTTAATCAACTGGCGGCGCTCCTGAGGCATCGCCTGCCACTTCGGAAGCAGGTCGTTCTTGACCCGCTCCCGTTGTGCTGGAGTCAGGTGTTCCCAAGTGTCATTTACGTGTTGAATTCGATCTTTTTCTGCTGGCGAGAGGCTGTTCCACTTCTGCAAGTTCTGGCGAATCTGCTGTTGCCGCTCGGGCGGCAGGCTCTGGAACCGCTGGTTGTTCCGGAGAAAGTGCTCCTGTTCCTCGGGCGACATCTGTCCCAGCTTTTGTACCCAGGGACCCGGCAATCCAGCCATGCCCCGCACATTGGGTTGGCCTTTCGGAGCCGCGCCGTTCACTCCCGGCGCGGGCTTCGCGGCGTTAGCATTTGCCTTTTCCTTCGCCCTTTGCCTCTGTGCCGCGATTCTCGCGGCTCGCCGCTGCTGCCATGGCCGCTGCTGCGCCTGAGCAGACTGCCCCGCAACCCCGACAAGGAGTGAAACTCCCATCGCGAATGCGAGCCGCCAACGCTTCATCTTGGTTCGACCTTTCCGCTTACCGTCTACGAACCGCCGCCATTCGGATTCGCTGGGCGATCCTTCTGGGGTACGGGCTCCGACGCCTGCGCCGGACCCAGTTCCGACAACGCATCGAACTTGCTGAGCACGTCGTAGTTCTCGAGCACCGGCAAGTCCTTGATCATTTCGAACTGCTGTTTCGTTCCCAGCTCGGTTTCAAGCGACGTCGCCGGCGGCATTTTCGCCATCCACACGGTCAGCGCAATCAGCAACGCCATCGAGAATGCCAAGCGCGGCTCGAGCACAAACCAGCCGGCCCACTTCGGACGCAGCTCGCTGGCCACTCTTTGCCTTAAGCGCACGTCGAAACCAAGCGACGGTTCGATCGACGGCACTTCGTCAAGGACGTTCCAGACCTTGCGGAACTGTTCGGCGCGCGTGCGGCACGGAGCGCACGTTCGGAGGTGCTCCTCGATGATTTGCCGTTCGGCGGAATTCGCCCGGCGGTCCAAATACGCAATCAATTCATCGGCTACTTCGTGGCACTTCATGCTGGCCTTCCTTCCCCTGCCCGAGGTGCTACTGTATCGGCAACAAGCGGAGCCAGTTGCACTCGCAGCGTCTCGTAGGCGCGGAACAACAGCGATTTCAGGGCGCTCTCCGAGCATTCCAAAACCCTAGCGATCTCGCCGTAGTCCATCTCTTCATACTTATGCAGCAACACCGCCACACGCTGCTTTTCCGGCAGCCCGGCAATTGCGTGGCGTATGAACTGAGCTCGGTCGCGTTCGATCATGTGTTCGTCGATCCGCAAGCTGCGCGCGGGCAGCTCCTGGGGTACTTCGTGCTCTCCTACCGGGGCATCGATCGAGACGTCCATCCTCCGGTGCCGGTTATCGCGGACCGAATTCAGGGCCAGGTTCGTGGCGATGCGGAAGAGCCAGGTCGTGAATTTTGCGCTCGGAGAATACTGCTTGCGCGCGCGGTAGACACGCAAAAAGACTTCCTGAGCCAGATCCTCCGCACTCGCCGCGTCCCGAACCATGCGAAAAAGGAAATTAACCAGCGGCAGCCGATACTTCTGCAACAACAGGTCAAAGGACGCTTCGTCCCCTGCCTTTACGTCCAGCATCAGTTGGACGTCAGTCCTGGTCATAACCAGCACATTCTATCTAACACGCGCTCTGCCATAAAGTTGCGGGAGGTTCGGGTGTTCCAATTCCGATAGGTGTCCGGTCCATTTTGAACACCGCGAGTCGGGGAAAGTTGCTGAGTCCAGAACCTTTAGTGCCGCCATCCTCGGGCTTCGGCCTACGCGCGACAGAACGGTCTGGAGGCTAAAAGTGGAATAGGGCCTTCAGGCCGATGAATGCTGCCACCCCGAGGAATACCAGAACCGCCATCCCAGCTCCCGGCTCCTGGTTCACTTCGGGAATCAGGTCGGACGCCGCCACGTACAGCGTCACGCCCGCGGACACTGGCAACGCGTCGCTCACCACGCTGCTTAGCAGGAACATCAACGCCACTCCCACTAACGTCGCGCCGCCCAAAATAGCCGAAGAAACGAACGCCACTCTGCGGCTTTGCCCGCTCGCAAGCATCAGCGATGCGATCGTAAACCCTTCCGGTATCTTGTGCAGAAATATGGCCACAAAGATGACTCCGCCCAGCCAGTTTGAAACGAGCAAGCCGGAGGCAATCGCCACGCCGTCGAAAAACGTATGGATTACAAGACCCAGGAGCGCAGCGTAACTGGCGTGTGCACCTGAAACTTCCTGGTGATGTGTTTCCTCACCGAAATGGAAGTGCGGCGCAATCGTGTGCTCGAAGAAGTGAACCAGAAAATAGCCGGCGAGGACCAAGACAAAGACCGCACTCGTATCGCCAAAAAATGCCGATGGCGAGTCGCCGCGCAGTTTCAGCGACTCGGGAATCATTTCGATCAGCGCCGTCGCAAGCATGAACCCGGCGCCCAGCGCGATGAAATACTTCAAGTAGCGCCGCGACCACTGGCGGCGCGCGATAAACAGCCCGCCGAGAAGATTTGCCGCCGCCGCCGACAGGCCCAAGGCCGCCGCGAGCACGACGCGAGTTGTTTCAGCAGATATCATTCGATGGAGCCGGGTCTCAAACGAAGAGATTGTGAATCGTTGCTATCCCGCGTGCCGGAACAAAATTACGTCGCCTTCCTCGACGATGTACTCCTTTCCCTCTAGGCGCACCTGGCCCAATTCTTTGGCGCGCGGAAATCCGCCCGCTTTCAGCAGATTTTCCCAATTCGCAACTTCGGCCTTGATGAAGTTCTTTTCAATGTCGCTGTGAATAGCGCCCGCGGCTTGCTGCGCGGTCATCCCGCGTTCGATCGTCCACGCGCGGCATTCCGGCTCGCCGCAAGTGAGAAACGAAATTAATCCCAGAAGGCGGTAACTCGCCTGAATCAGGCGGTCGCGGCCCGACTCGGCGAGACCGTAAGCCTGCATCATCTCTGCCGCTTCGGCATCGCTTAGTTCCGCTAGCTCGGCTTCGATTTTTCCGCAGAACGGCACCACGGCCGTCTGCGGCTTGGACGCAAGTTCTTCCAGGTGATGTTTCTCGATTACCTGGCCGGCTTCCGGCGCTTCTTCGTCGCCAAGATTCAGCACATAAAGCATCGGCTTGCGCGTGAGGAACATGAAACCGGTGAGCATTTTCTGCTCTTCGGGCTTGAATTCCAGCTCGCGCAAGGGCGTTTCGCTTTCAAGAGCCTTTCGGCAGCGGGTCAAAAGCTGCAATTCGGTTTCGAGAATCGTTTCTTTCTTCTTTTTCAGGTCCTTCTCAACCCGTTCCATGCGCTTCGCAGTCTGCTCGAGGTCGTAGAGCATCAGCTCGATATCGACACTCTCGATATCGCGCAGGGCGTCGAGCGATCCACCCTCATGCGGCACAGCAGGGTTTTCGAACAGCCGCACCACGTGCGCGAGGGCGTCTGCTTCCCGTAACGGAACGAGCGACGCCGAGTTCTTCTCGCGGTCCTTTTGCAAGCCGCCGATGTCCACGTACTCGATCGTCGCGTACGTTATTTTCTTCGGTTTGAAAACTTCGGCGAGCTTCGCCACGCGCACATCGGGCACTCGGGCAATGCCAACGTGCGTTTGGTTGGGCGCGCTTCGGGACGTATCCACACGCGCGCGCGTCAGAATCCGGAACAGACTGGTCTTCCCCACCAGCGGCAGTCCAATAATTCCTGTCTGCATAAGCGGTCGATAGTAGCACAGAGGTTGTGCCGTCCCGTTCGATCAGGGAACAGGAAACCAGACTTTTGGTTTCCACTTACTGAGAGCCGATTGGAGAACTATTGTTTTGCGTCAGGGCACGGCTCAAGCCGTGCCGTCGCCAGTGGGAAATCAGTGAGGCTTTCGCCGTTGAGGGCAGCTGGTGCTCGCAGCCAGAAACGTCAGGATCGTGCCCAATCGGCTGGCGGAGTTTTTACCGGCCAGAAATCCGGAGAGGGACTCGCAAATTGCAGTCCGACGGTTGACAGGCCCGCGTATGGTGGCCCGAGAAAGGCTATTGTAGCTTCGCGTTCGTCTGAGGTTTTCAGCTTGTTGAGAATAACCTTCTGGCCCAACTCGACCTTGGAGCCCAACACCACGAGCGCTCCGTGAGCGCTAACCGTCAGAGTGAACGTTTCTTCCAGGAACGGCTGCTTATCTGCGGCTTCGCCGCGAACAATCAGCGGCACATCGAGGAGCACGCGCTCGCTACGTCTTTTTGGATTGGTTGGCAATTGCAATGGCGTTCCCTTCGCAATGCTCGGCAACACCAGTCTAGATCAACGCGGACGCCTTCCGCCCGCGCTCGGGGTGTGAGCGTTCCCGTGTAGTAACCACCGCCGCCTGGGGGGAATGCGCGACGATGACGCGCGGAGATTCGGATGCCGCGCTTGTCGTATACTCTTGGCTCTTATTTCCTGTGGGGAGGCCTACGTTGGCGGCGAACACCAGCGAATTGTTTGACCACGCCGAGGCAGTAATGGCGCTTTCGAGGAATGACCCACACTTCGCCCGTCTGGTCGCGAAAGTCGGTGAGACTCAACTGGTGCTGGACGAATGTGAAAGCCCCTATGAGTCGCTGCTTGAAGCCGTCGCTTATCAAAGCATCTCCGGCAAGGCCGCCGCAACGATCTACGCGCGTGTCAAAGCGCTCGGCACAAATGGCTGTTGCCCGACGCCGCAGGAAATGGTCCGCATCCGCAGCTCTGCGCTGCGCAAGGCCGGGCTCTCCAAGGCAAAAGCAGCGGCCATGAAAGACCTCGCTAAGAAGACCATCGAAGGAATCGTACCTGCGCTCGAAGATGCGCGAAAAATTTCCGACGAAGAACTCGTCGAGCGGCTGATATCCGTTCGCGGTATCGGTGCTTGGACGGTCGAGATGTTTCTAATCTTCCGCCTGGGACGCCCCGACGTTCTCCCGATTCACGATTACGGCGTGCAAAAAGGCTTCGCGCTCACCTACCGCAAAAAGGCGATTCCAAAGCCGAAGGAGCTGGCCAAATTCGGCGACCGCTGGCGGCCGTATCGCACCCTCGCCAGCTGGTACATGTGGCGTGCCGTGCAGCTCGCAGGAAAGAACGCGCGAAAAATCACCAAGAAGTCAGTGGCCGGAAGGACAGTAAAGAAAAAAAAGAAGCGGGCCGGTGGCTAACCGCTTCTCGCTGCCTACCTATCGCCTGACGGTCAAGTACAGCGCAGCAATGCCCGCGAGCAACGTCACAACCTCAAGCTCGACCGACACGCGATGCAGCTTATCGAACCTGACGCGCAGCGGCTTATCGCGCGGCGTAGCATCCACCGAACCCATTTCAGTTCGCAACCCAGCCAACCGCGAGGTAACCACTAGCTGCGAAACGATGGTCAGCGTCAGCATCAGAATCACGCACAACGCGGCAGGCTGAACGAACGCCTTAAACGACCGTCCGAGGCCCAATCCGGCAACAAGATAAAGCACCGCTGCAATCACGCCGAGGTGGTGCAGCCGTCCGAGCAAAAGCCCCACCACCGACCCAGCCTGGTCGCGATTCGCCAGCGTCCCGAAAACTCCCGGCGCCACGATGAAGCTCAAATAGATGATCGAGCCAACCCAAGTCCCCAGCGCGAAAACTTGCACGAACCGCAGAAAATTGGTCATAAGCGATTCCGTCCGAAGCACCTCGAATCCACTGGAGACTATCACAGCTCTGCCTGCCCACTTCTTGAACACATCAAACCAAATCAGCAGTCAGCGAGTCCAACGAA
>Ga0307475_10000391_pt1 | contig 26403 bp, 17 predicted proteins | sample atmos_gasesECM1C_FD_203317 | JGI IMG/M metagenome (GOLD analysis project Ga0307475, IMG submission 203317) | Hardwood forest soil microbial communities from Morgan-Monroe State Forest, Indiana, United States - atmos_gasesECM1C_515 | ecosystem: Environmental > Terrestrial > Soil > Temperate... | reverse complement strand
ACCGGGTGGCCCATTTGATCGAGAAGGGCGTCTCCGGAGGCGCAATCCTGGCCGTAACGTTCACGAACAAAGCGGCGGAGGTAATGAAGGAACGAATCGGCGAGCTGCTGCGCGCGAGCGGCCGCGACGGGAAGGACGTATGGGTGTCGACGTTTCATTCGTTCTGTGCCCGACTCTTGCGGCGGGAATCGCAGAGCCTCGGTCTCCCGCGCGATTTCGCGATTTACGACGACGACGATCAAACGTCCGCCGTGAAGCGCGCTCTGCTACAGCTCGATCTGACTACCGAGGACTACCCGCCGCGCAGTGTCCGAGCGCAAATCAGCCACGCGAAGAATCATGGGATTACCGCGGAGCAAATGGAATCAGAAGCCGCGCAGATGCGCGACAACTCACGCCAGCAGGTCGCGTCAATTTTCCGGGTGTATGCGGAGATTCTGAGGAAGGCTAGCGCGCTCGATTTCGACGATCTTCTTTTGCGCGCGGTGGACCTGCTGCGGGAACACCCGAACGTGCGCGTCGCCTGGAATTCGCGGTTTCAGTATCTTATGGTTGACGAGTTTCAAGACACCAATCACGCGCAGGAGGAGCTTGTACGGCTGCTCGCAGGTCCGCGCAAGAATGTTTGCGTGGTAGGAGACGAAGATCAGTCAATCTATGGCTGGCGCGGAGCCCGCGCAGGAAATCTAAAGCGATTCTCCGAACTGGATTTTCCTGGCGCGAAGATTATCCGCCTCCACGAGAACTATCGCTCGACGCAAAAGATTTTGGATTCCGCGGCCGCGGTAGTGAAAAACAATTCGAGTCGTCTGGGTAAAACGCTGCAAGGCACGCTTGGCGCGGGCCATGCACTGCGCTTTTTCGAAGCGCCGGACTCGGCCGCGGAGGCCAATTATATCTGCGGGGAGCTTTCCTCGATTGTCCGACGCGACAGCGACGCGCGCGTGGCCGTTCTCTACCGCACCAGCGCACAGTCGCGTTCGTTTGAAGAAGTGCTGCGACGGCTTGGCATTCGTTACCGCGTGGTCGGGGGCTTCAGCTTTTACGAGCGCGCCGAGGTTCGGAACGTGCTGGCCTACGTTCGCCTGCTGTTTCATCCCGAGGATGACGTGGCGCTTCTGCGGGTGATCAATGTGCCCCCGCGGGGCATAGGCGCCACTTCGGTGGCCAGGTTCGAGTCCCGTGCTCGCGAGACAGGGGAATCGCTGTGGACCGTGATCCAATCGGGCGATGGCGGTGCCGGAAAGAAAAGCAGCGCATCGCTTCAATCTTTCTCGAACCTAATCGAAGAGCTTCAAGAAGAATCGAAAGAACTTGCGCCCGCGCAAATGATTGAGCGCGTCCTTGAACGCACTGGATACCTGGATTGGGTCGAACAGCAGGACAATCTGGAACATACCTCTCGTGCCGAGAACTTGCGCGAACTGGCGAATGCTATGGCCGAGGCGACCGAACAGGGTCAAACGCTCGAGGATGTGCTCGATCAGGCCGCGTTGGTAAGCGAATCGGATGAATACGACGAAACGATTCCCGTGTCGCTGATGACCTTGCATAGTGCGAAGGGCCTCGAGTTCGACACGGTTTTTCTTGCCGGCCTCGAAGAAGGTTTGCTCCCGCACAGCCGTTCGCTCGACCGCCCGCAGGATATTGAGGAAGAGCGGCGTCTTTTTTACGTCGGAATGACGCGAGCGAAGCAATCGCTCACTATTTCCCGGGCGATTTACCGCCGCAGCTACGGCGAGGAACGCCTTCGCGCTTCTCTTCCCTCTCGCTTTTTGAGGGAGATTCCGTCAGAACTTATCGAAACGGTTCCAGGCTCGCTTTCCGAACCCGGCCAAACGCGGCGGTACGAGCCCGACCCGGAGTATTCCGAGTACGTCGCCAATCGCCGGCGCCCTTCGACCTTGGCCAAGTGGAACTATGGCCGCGGGACGCCGCCACCACGGGCGTCGAATAACCCGCTGATTGGCGCTCGCGTCCGCCACCCGAAGTATGGACTCGGAACGATTCTCGAAATTGAGGGTGAAGGAGAGGACCGCAAGCTTACCGTCAGTTTTCAAGACTACGGCGCGAAAAAGTTGCTCGAGCGCTACGCGAATCTGCAATTGGCTTAGAAGGGTCTCGCGCTGGCCGCCCGAGCATGTCCGATGGCAGAGCCAGAAAAACAGTAATCTTGCGTGCAGGCTCGGCCCAATGTAGAGTTTTTTCCTCTCGCTCGTTCGACGGGAAGGTGGCGATTGCACGCACAGCTTTTCCGAACCAAGAACATCGATCAGCTCATCTCCGACTCGGAAAATCCCGAGAAGCGCTTAAAGAAGTCGCTCGGGTGGCTGAGCCTCACATCGCTCGGAATCGGCGCGGTGATCGGTTCCGGCATTTTCACGGTTATCGGCACGGCGATCGCCGGACAAACACTTCAGTACAAGTCCATCCTTAACGCACCGCTGCTTGAATATCTGATCTATCACTCGGCATCATTCGGCCGGCCCGGCGCCGGACCGGCCATCGCACTCTCCTTCGTCCTTGTCGCCATCGCGTGCGCCTTCGCGGGGCTCTGTTACGCGGAGCTCGCGGCGATGATTCCCATCGCCGGGAGCGCCTACACCTATACTTACGCGACGATGGGAGAACTGATTGCTTGGATCATAGGCTGGGATTTGATTCTCGAGTACGCCGTATCAAACATGGCGGTGAGCGTGGGGTTTTCGGCGCACGTGGTTGATTTGATCGATTGGTTCGGCATTCACCCGGATCTCCGATGGATCACGCCCGCCTATCTGCCCGCGGGACTGAGCGACTTGCAGGGCCATGTGCTGTACGCGCCGGGCTGGCATTTTGGATTCAATTGGCCGGCGCTGATCATCGTGATGCTGCTCACGGTGATTCTGGTGCGCGGCATCCGGGAATCAGCCAGTGCAAACAACATTATGGTCATGCTGAAAATTATAGCGATCATGGTGTTTATTACCGTCGCCTCGCGATTGATTCACCCCGCCAATTGGCACCCGTTTGCGCCCAACGGCTGGCCCGGAATCCTCACGGGCGGCTCCATTATTTTCTTCACCTATATCGGATTTGATTCGGTGTCGACGGCCGCTGAGGAATGCAAGAATCCACAGAAGGATTTGCCAATTGGCATCATCCTCACATTGCTGATATGCACGCTACTCTACATCGCTGTTGTCGTGGTGCTCACCGGGATTGTGCCGTGGCACACCTTGATGGACGACGCCGCTCCCATCGTCAACACCATGAAGCGCCTCCACTTTGGCGTCGTCGAAGTTATCGTGCTCGTCGGCGCACTCATGGGGATGATTTCCTCGCTTCTTGTCTTTCAACTTGGACAGGCCCGCGTTTGGTTTGCGATGTCGCGCGACGGACTGCTTCCCGAGGTGTTCAGCCGCGTTCACAAGCAGTTTCGCACGCCTGATTTCTCCACATGGGTTGCCGGCTTTCTCGTGGGTGTTCCCGCTGGATTGCTGGATATAGGCACACTGGCCGATTTGTCGAATATCGGCACGCTGTTTGCCTTCGCGCTCGTCGCCGGCGGCGTCTTGATTCTGCGCTTTCGCGAACCCGATCGGCCGCGCGCGTTTCGCGCTCCGGGCGGCATTCTTGCGCCAGTGGCGACGATTCTAACGTGCTTGTTGTTGATGGCTGGACTCCCCATCACAAACTGGATTCGTTTCATCGTGTGGCTGGTGATCGGATTGTGCGTCTATTACTTCTACGGCAAAAAACATAGTCAACTTTCGACGGCCAATCTGGCTGCCGCAGCTTCGCGGAAGGGGCCTCGTTGATGCGCTTTCGGGCCGTTGCCGCCGTCACGGTGCCGCTCGCGATTTTCGTGCTGGCGATTCCGCCGACTTTTGGCTGGGGCGAAAACGCCGAACGCCTGATAACGAATAAAGCGGTCGATACACTGCCGGATGAAATGCAGCGTTTCTTTGAGGTGCACCGTCAATTCCTGGTACAGCATGTCACAGATCAACCGGATGCCGGGGCGAAAGGAACTGCGGAGCGACGGACGGATTTTATCCGGCTCGATCACTTCGGAACTTTCCCGTTTTCTGCGCTCCCTCGGGACTACACTGCGGCGGTTGCAAAATATGGCCGCAGAACCGTCGAGCAGTACGGATTGCTGCCCTGGCAGGTGGGCCTTCACAGCAAGAAACTTACGGATGCGTTTCAGGAGCGCAACTGGCACGACGCAAGACTTCAAGCCGCCGCCTTGGCTCACTATGTGGCGGCCGCGCACGATCCGTTCGCTACCACCATCAACTTTGACGGCAAGCTGTCTTTGCAACCGGGAGTGAACGAGCGATTCGGGTCGGGCCTGGTCGATCGTTATTCTCTGTTCTTCTTCGTAAAGCCGAATCAGGCCGCATTCATTCACGATCCCACCGATCATGCGTTCGAAATGGCTTTGAGCGCTCATTCCTGGCTCGAAAATGTTCTGATGGCGGACCGCCGCGCACATACCGGGCTTTCCAGTTATACGGACGACTATTACGACCGTTTTTATTCGCAAGCGGGCGCCGTCCTCATTCGGCAGTTTTCGGATGCGGCCACGGACCTGGGATCCTATTGGATGACGGCATGGATTAACGCCGGGCGGCCCCAGCTACCGGGTCAATGACACGGAGCCAATAACACCGGTTCAATGAAATCGACGAAATCGAATTCGTGACCCAAACGACGCGACAGCCAACGGTCGTCGATTCGCTTCCCAAAGCGGAACTCCACCTTCACCTGGAAGGCTCGATCCGCCCGGAACTGGCGGTCGCACTAGCGGAGCGCCACGGCGTCAAGCTGACGCGCGAAGAAGTTCTGGCGCGCTACAAGTATTCCGATTTCCTGGGATTCATCGAAGCGTTTAAGTGGGTCACATCTTTCCTGCGCGACCCTGAAGACTACTCCCTGATTACGCGCAATCTCTGCGAAGAGTTGGTGCGACAGAACGTCGTTTATGCCGAAATCACGATTTCGGTGGGAGTGATGCTCCGCCGGATGCAGAGCGTGGAAGCGAATTTCGCCGCGATTCGCGACACGGCGCAAAGCGTTCCTTTCAGCCGGTTGCGAACCGGATGGATTTTCGACGCAGCGCGCCAATTTGGCGCCGATGCCGCAATGGAAGTCTGTCGCTGGGCCGCGAAGCTGCAGCATCTAGGAGTAATCGCCTTCGGAATGGGCGGCGACGAACTTTCGTTTCCCACCGTGAATTTCCGCCCCGCATTCGACCTTGCGCGCAGCCAGGGATTGCGCCGGGTGTGTCACGCGGGAGAAGTGGGTGGGCCGGAACTGGTTCGGGAAGCCATTGAACTTCTCAACGCCGAACGCATCGGCCACGGAATTGCCGTGATCCGCGATCCGGTGCTCGTTGAATCGCTCGCGTCTCGGCGCGTGGTCCTCGAGAATTGTCCGACCAGCAATATTTGTACCGGCGCGCTGGCCAAACAAATGGAGAAACCAGGCGCCACGCTCGCCGATCATCCGCTTCCGAAATTCGTCGAGCGCGGACTGTCCGTGACGCTCTCGACTGACGACCCCGGGATGTTTCACACCGATCTGCTAACCGAGTATTCGCGAGCGGCAGAGATGGGACTCTCGAAAGAGCAGCTTTTGCGGTTAGCGGAGGAGAGTTTCGGCGCATCGTTCTTGCCGCCCATTGAAAAGCGCCGCCTGCTCGAAGATTTTCGAGCCGCGGCCAAAACCGCAGGACTGGTATAATCCTCCTTCATCGTGCCGAAAATGAAAGCACACGTCTGGGTTATGCTGAAATCGACGGTCCTCGACCCCCAGGGCCAGACCATCCATCGCGCGCTCGCGTCGCTCGGTTATGCCAAGGTGCAGGATGTTCGGCAGGGTAAGTTTTTCGTCCTTGAACTGGACGGAGTGAGCCGCGAGGAAGCGAAAAGTCAGGTCGAGCGAATCGCAAAGGATGTTCTAACGAATCCCATCATCGAGGAATTCCGCTTCGAGATCATCGACTAACACTGGCTCGCGCGAATCCATTTTCTACTTCGAAATAGGTTTCAATCCTCGGAAAAGGTGATCACCGTGAAGGGCGCGGCATCCATAGAATATGCTAATCTGAACGAGCCCACCTTGGCCGGAAGGCTTGGTCGCGGTGGCACTGGAGCTGAATTCTGTGTGCGGAATCGTAGGTTATATCGGCCCCAAGCGCGTGGTGCCGCTGATTCTTGACGGTCTGCGGCGCCTCGAGTATCGCGGGTACGACTCGGCGGGCATTGCCGTTGTAGGCGAGAACGGCAAGATGGACATTCGCCGCGCGCCGGGAAAGTTGCGGAACCTTGAGGAGGCCATTCGCATTTCGCCGATCGACGGAGTGTACGGAATCGGGCACACGCGTTGGGCGACGCACGGTCGTCCCACGGAAGAAAACGCGCATCCGCATCGCGATTGCACCGGAGAGATTGTCGTTGTACATAATGGCATCATCGAGAACTATCTCGAGTTGAAGCATCAGCTCATTAAAGAAGGCCACAAATTCCAAACGGAAACCGATACCGAAATCATCGCCCACCTGGTGGAAAAATTCTCGAAAGATGCGACGCTCGAAGAAGCTGTTCTAAAGACCGTCAAGGTCATGAGCGGCGCGTATGCGCTTGTCGTGCTCTCCACGCGGGACGCGAATAAGATTGTCGCCGCAAGGTTGGGACCTCCCATCGTGGTCGGCATCGGCGAAAACGAGTTCTTCGTCGCCAGCGACATACCCGCCATTCTGATGCACACCCGCAATGTTTTCTTCCTGGGCGACGGCGAAGTAGCCGTACTCTCGCCGCAGGGAGTCCGTCTCCTCGATTTCGAAAGCCACTCGATCTCCCGGCCAATCCAGCACATCACCTGGGACCCGATCATGGCCGAAAAGGGCGGCTTTAAGCATTTTATGCAGAAAGAAATCTTCGAGCAGCCGCGTGCCGTTCGCGACACGCTACTCGGGCGCATTTCCCAGGAAACCGGAAAAGTATTCCTCGACGAAATGGATATCCGCGAGGAGCAGTTCCGGGGTTTCGAGGAAGTAAAGATCATCGCCTGCGGCACCAGCTGGCATGCGGCTCTTGCCGGCAAGTTCATGATCGAGCGTCTCGCGCAAATCCCCGTGGAAGTCGACTATGGAAGCGAGTTCCGCTACCGTGATCCCATTGTCGGCGATCACAGCCTGGTGATCGCGATCAGCCAGTCCGGCGAAACGGCGGACACGCTCGCGGCGCTACGCGAGGCCCGCCGGAAAGGCGCAAAGATTTTAGGTATCTGCAATGTCGTGGGCGCGATGTTAACGCGCGAGTCGAGCGGTACGATCTACACGCACGCCGGCCCGGAAATCGGTGTCGCATCGACCAAAGCCTTCACCGGCCAGCTCACTGCGCTCATGCTGACTGCTCTTTATCTCGCGCAGGTGCGCGGCAAACTCACCCCCACAGCAGCGCGCAATTTGATGCAGGAACTTACCCGCCTGCCTCACAAGCTGGAAACGATTCTCCAGCACGATGCCGCTCTCGAGGAATTGAGCAAGCAGTTCTTCCGCCACACGGACTTCCTGTACCTCGGACGCGGCATTCATTACCCCATCGCGCTCGAAGGGGCACTCAAGCTGAAAGAAATTTCCTACATCCACGCCGAAGGGTACCCGGCGGGCGAGATGAAGCATGGGCCAAACGCGCTGATCGATGAGAATCTGCCCGTTGTGGTGATTGCGACGCGTGAGGAATCCGACCCCGCGTCCATGCTGCGATACGAAAAAACCATATCCAACCTTCAGGAAGTGAAGGCGCGCGACGGCATCGTGATCGCCGTGGTCACCGAAGGCGACAATCTCGCTCGCGATATCGCGAACCACGTCGTCGAGGTCCCGGGCGCACCGGAATTAATTTCACCCATCCTCGAAATTGTCCCGCTTCAACTGCTTGCCTATCACATCGCCGTGCGTCGCGGATGTGACGTCGATCAGCCGCGCAACCTCGCCAAATCCGTAACCGTAGAATAGAATATCGGTCATGAAGTTGTTAACATGCCGGGCGGTGGTCGTAGCGGTACTCTCGGTGTGCCCCTGGTCTGCCGTTTCAAGATCCTTCGCTCCATCGCAAGCCCCGACGCCGAGTCACATCGCCGCGCTCCGGTTCAACGGATTAAATCTTTTCACGAGCGAACAGGTTAGTTCTGCGATTGGCCTGCGTGTCGGCGACCCGGTTAGCCCTTCGCGGCTTGCCACGGCGGCCGACTTCTTAGCCAAGTCCGGTGCATTTGATGATGTCAACTACCGCTATTCGGCAGACGATGGCGCCGTGACGGTCGAATTTCGCTTGGTTGAAACGAAAAAGGTGCTTCCTTGCTTCTTCGACAACTTCGTTTGGTTTTCGGATCGAATGGGGCAGGTGCATTTCTCCGGCATCCCCGAGCGTGCTGTAAATGATCTGGCTGACGGTTGGAAAATCAAGCCCGGCGAGATCTACGATGGGCACTACCCACTCGAATTCATGCGGGAGTTCGCGCTCTCCAAACTCCTGAAGAATGGCGTTACGGTTAAAGAGTCTTCGACAAGCCTGCAGCGCGACAAGCAGAAAGCAATTGTGGACCTTTATTTCGTATTTCACTAACCGATGCCGCTCCGACGAGTAATCATTTTCGCTGCGCTGCTTTTCGCTTCGCAGGTGATCGCCGAAGCCTCTCCCCCACAGGCTGCCGGCACCGCTCGTTTGGTGTCGGTCGAAGTCACCGGCTCGCACCGCTTCGCCTCAAGAGACATCACAACGGTCTCCGGGCTTCGCGCCGGCATCGAGGTGAAGAAAGAAGACTTGCAGGCCGCTGCTGACCGCCTCGCGCAACTCGGACTCTTCGCCAGCGTTCAATATCGCTTCTCCAGCGTGGAATCGGGAGTGAAGGTCGAATACCAGGTCACCGACTCGGCCGACGTGCCCGTTACTTTCGATAATTTCCCCTGGTTCACCGACGAAGAAATCGACGTCGCGCTGAAGGGCTCCGTAGTTCTTTTCGACGGCAGGGCGCCGCAATCCGGAACGATCCTCGATGCCATGTCCTCATCGCTTGGAAACTTGATCGCCGGGCGCGGAATGCGCGCGACGGTCTCACACAACCTTGTCCCCGGGCCTGACGGCAAGCAACTCGTTCAACTGTTTCGCATCGAGGGCCCAGTCCTGAAAGTCCAAAGCGTCGAATTCTCAGATGCGCTCGCCGCCAATGACCGTGGAATTCGGCAGAGTCTCTTAATCGTCATCGGAAAGCCATTCTCCCGCAGCGCGTTCGAACTTTTTGAGTTCGAACAGGTTCGTCCCGTTTATCTCTCGCACGCCTTCCTTCGCGTGAAGTTAGGCCGCCCTCTGCCGCGGTTCTCAGGAAACCCCAATGAGCCCCTTCCGGACAGCGTCGTTGTGCTCGCCCCGATTGAACCGGGGCCCGCGTATGCGTTCGGCGGAGTCCTATGGAACGGGAACACTTTGATCCCTTCCGCCGAACTCGACAAACTGGTCGAGTTGCAGAGCGGCGAGATCGCCGACGGAATCAAGGTGGAAGGCACTTGGGAGCATGTGCGGGATGCCTATGCGCGGCGCGGCTACTTGGACGCTAGTGTGAACCCCACGCCGCAGTTTGACGATGCCGCCACCCGCGTCAGCTACTTGGTTTCGATCGCCGAAGGCCCTCAATACCGGATGGGCAATCTCATTCTCTCCGGCCTCTCTCTTGAAGGAGAACACCGCATTCGTGCCGCGTGGAATATCCCGCCTGGCGCGGTGTTCGACAAAGATGTTTACGACCAATTCCTCGCGACCGGAGTCACCCAGGCTTTCCGAGGCCTCCCATTCCACTATCAAAAACTTGGGCGCTTTCTCGAGGAAGACGCAAAAGACGCAAGAGTCGACGTCATGCTCGACTTCCAATAGCCCAATCCAAGTTATAATTTCAAATAGCATGGAACAGATCTCACCCGCGATTCCGCTCGACAAATCCGTCAACGAAGCCGCGGCGCTGGCAAAGCAGCGGCGCCTGATGGACTCTCTCTGCTCTTTGGATTCTCTGCTGATCGCTTTCTCCGGCGGCGCTGACTCGGCCTACCTCACTTGGGCCGCGCATTCCACGATCGGCGCACGCTCTCTCTCCGTAACCGCCCTTTCAGCCAGCTTTTCACGTCACGACCGCGAACAAGCGGAATCCTTCATTCGCTCCACGGGCGTGCGCCACGAGTTCATCGAAACGCGCGAGTTCGAAAATCCGCTTTACGTCGCGAACAATGCCGACCGCTGCTACCACTGCAAGGACGAACTTTTTGATCAAATGGACGAACTCGCCCGCGCCCGAAATTTCCGCGCCATCGCCTACGGTATTCATGCCGATGACACCCATGATTTTCGTCCCGGCCATCGCGCCGCCCGGGAGCACCACGTCCTCGCGCCCCTTCTCGACGCCCAGCTCGAAAAAGCCGAAATTCGTTTCCTCTCCCGCGCCGCTGGATTGTCCACCTGGGACCGTCCGGCATCGGCCTGCCTGTCCTCGCGCGTTCCGTATGGAATTCCCGTGACGCCCGAACGACTCGCTCAGATCGACCGTGCCGAAGCCGTTTTGCGCGGCCTCGGATTTCGCCAGTTTCGCGTCCGGGCGCACGGCGAGCTTGCGCGCATCGAACTCGCGCCCGAAGAAATCCCTCGCGGGCTCGAACCGGCGATCGCAAGCCGAATCTCCTCCGGATTGAAAGAAGTTGGATTCACCTTTGTAACCATCGATCTCGAGGGATATCGCCAGGGTTCGCTCAATTCTCTGCTGAAACAAACATAGCCGGCTGATCGTGAAGATCGCCCCGCGCTCCACCCCTGGTTTGGTCGGAACTTCCAGTTGCCAATCTGCGTATCCTTCAGTAGAACAGGGTACGAGTGGCACAAGGAGTCCCGTGGAGTGGCGCCGCAAAGCGAGAGAGCACCGCTGGCAATCTCTCGAGCAATGTCGAAAAATGGCCAGAGGTTTCAAACTCGAACGGCTCGCAATTTCGGCCATGGCAGCCGCGGTCGCACTCGCCGGTTGCGGCGTGCGTTCAGCGGCGAACGGCGTGTTCGACCGCACCTTCCAAGTTGACGGCCCCTTGCGCCTCGAGCTGATGAACGGCAGCGGGGATGCGCGCATCACCGCTGGAAACACGGGCGAAGCGCGGGTCCACGGAGAATTCCGCGTAAAGGCTTGGTCGAATGAAAGCGGCCGGCAACGCGTCAGAGAATTCCAAGAGAATCCTCCGATCTCCCAAGAGGGAAATTTGATCCGCGTCGGAGGCGCGGGATTCCGCCGAAACATCCGCGATTCCTCCGTCGACTACACCATCGTCGTGCCTCCGAACACCGAGGTTTTCGTTCAGACGGGCTCCGGCGATGCGGAGCTGAGCGGCGTAAAGGGTCCCGCCAAATTTATGGCCGGCTCCGGATCCGTCTCCGCATCGGCGATCGGCGGCGATGTTCAGGTTTTTGCCGGTAGCGGAGAAATTCAGTTGTCCGATATCCAGGGGCAGGCGCAAGTAACCTCGGGCTCTGGCGACATGAATTTGAAATCGGTGCACGGTGAATTGCGGCTGCAGTCCGGCTCGGGAGTTGTGAGAATCGCTGAGCCCGGCGCGAGCGTTGTCGCCTCCACGGGTAGCGGGAAAATAACCGTGACCGGCGCTTCCGCGGATCTGCGCTTGCGCACGGGCTCCGGCGACATCACCGTCAACGGCAATCCCGGCACCTCCCGATACTGGGACTTTCATACAAGTTCCGGCAACGTAACGATGCACGTGCCGCCCGCCGCCAGCTTCCGGCTCTACGCGCGAAGTGGCTCGGGCAACATCAATGCAAACATTCCCATCGTAATGGAGGGAACCACCGGAAAACACGAACTGCGCGCGCGCATCGGCGACGGCCAGGCGCGCGTTGAGGTAGCGACTTCTTCGGGCAATATCGATTTGCGCTAACCGCACTCGAATCCTTTGAAACATCCTGCCCGGACTTTCGCGCTAGAATAGTGCCGATGCGACAAATTCTCTTCGCTGCTCTTGCGTGTGTTTTGCTCGGCTGCTGTCCCTGGGCGCGATCGCAAACTTCATCGCCACAGGCAACAAACCCGGCTCCAGGCTCTGTTTCCAAGCCCGATCCCACCTCGAAACCAGATCCCATCTCGAAGAAAGACGCGGACGCCGAACTGGGCCTGCAAAAAGCGATTGCGGACTCCGGCAATGATCGCGCCGCCCTGGTGCACAACCTAAAGAACTATCTGTTACAGTTTCCCGATGCTCCGCGAAAGGCTGCCGTGCATCGCGCCCTTGTCGAAGCATGCCAACAACTGCGCGACAGCGCCTGCGCGCTCGAATATGCCGAGCGGTTGATTGCCGTTCATCCCGACGACTCCGAAATGATGATGCTCGCGGTAAACCTGCTCGAAAAGCAGGGCGACGATTCCAGCCTCAAGAGGGCTTCCGGCTATGTCAGCCGCGTCCTCGATCGCGTCGAAAAAACTTCTCCCGACCAACGTCCCGCGCGCTCTTCGCTGGTCGAATGGCAGGACCATCAGAATCAACTTCGGTCGGGACTGTATTATCTCGAGGGGCAAATCGAGATTTCCGAGAAGAATTACGCGGCTGCCGCCAAGGATCTTCAGACGAGTTATGCCATTCGCGCGAATGCCGCAGCCGCTGAGCTGCTGGGAGAGGTGTCTGAGAAGCGTAACGATCTGGCAACGGCGATCGAGGATTACCTCCTGGCCTTCGTGCTTCCCGAAGCCGGCCTCACCGAAAAACTCGACCGCCACGAAGTGCGCATGAAACTCGGAAACGTCTGGCGGAAGGTGTACGGAACCGAGAACGGATTGGGAGCGCAGATTCTCGCGACCTACGACCACCTTCGGGCACCCGCCGCCGTAGCCAATCCGGGCGCACGCAACAAAGATGCCAAGGATTTGTTTGCTTTCGTCGTTCGAAAACTCGATGGAACCACGATATCGCTTGCGCCTCTAAAAGGGAAAGTGATCGTCCTCAGTTTCTGGGCCACCTGGTGCGACCCCTGCCGCGAGCTCGAGCCTGTTTTCAATCAAGTCGCGAAGAATTTTGCAGGGGACAAAGACGCCGCCTTCCTGGCCGTGAATACCGATGAAGACGAATCGCTGGTCGCTCCATTCGTAGCGCGGGAGAAGTGGGACGCCTCTATGGTGTTCGCCGACGGCTTGGACGATTTCATGAGCGTGAACACGCTGCCTACGGTTCTTATCCTCGACCACAGCGGGAAGATCGTGTATCGCACCGGCGGCCTGGCCGAAGGATTTCCTGAAGCGCTCACGGTAGCGGTGCGTACGGCCCTCAACTCCGGTAAATAAGCGCCCGACCTCTCCTGCTGAGCGGCTCTCAGACTGTCGTAGGTGCATTCGCTTTTGATTTTCTCTGCGCCGCGTCCCGCTCCGCCAGAATCGTCCCCACGTGGATCCGCACCGTGTCCTCCACCCTTCGGGCGTAGCCGCCCGCAAGCGTGACCGCAACCGGCACCTGATGCCGTTTCACGTAGTCGAAGACCAGCGCGTCCCGGCGCGCCAGGCCCTCCATCGTCAACGCCAGCCCGCCCAATTGGTCTTCGCCGTAGGGATCGGCGCCGCCCACATAAAATACAAGCTGGGGAGAGAACTCGGCGAATGCTTTATGTAAATGGCTTTCGAGGATGGAAAGATAGTCCGCGTCTTTGATCCCGTCCGGCAGGTTGATGTCCATGGTCGACGGAGGCTTTGGGAACGGATAATTATTCTCCTGATGAATCGAGAGCGTGAACACGGTGCCGTCGCCCCCAAAAATCGCGGCCGTGCCGTTGCCCTGATGAACGTCCGTGTCCACCACCATGGCAGTTTCGATCGCGCGATCGTATTGAAGCCGGCGAATCGCCACCGCCACATCATGAATCACGCAAAAACCCTCCCCGTGGTCGGGATAGGCGTGGTGAAAACCGCCACCGATATTCGCGGCCCAGCCGTCAGCGACCGCGCGCCGTGCGGCCAGGATCGAGCCGCCGGCAGCCAGCCAGCAAGCTTCCATCAGCTCCTTTGAATACGGCACTTCCATGCGCAGAATCTCGGCGTAACTCAGCGAGCCGGTCTTGAGCTTGTACAGGTACTCCTGAGAATGCACGCGCAGGATATCGTCGTCCGTCGCGGGTTCGGGCGACAGAAAATCACTTGCATCCGCCAGCCCTTCGGCGATCAGACGCTCGCGCACCAGCCGGTACTTCTGCGACGGAAACACGTGCGCGCCCAAATGCAAGTCGTAGCGGTCGTCATAGATCAGTTTGAAAGGCAGCATCGCTTTTGTCAGCCTACCTCTAAGTTTTTCCGAAGGCAACGCTTGCGCGCGGATCCATCCCACCGCGCTCCGCTTGCCGCCATGGCCGGGCGAAGCGGACTGTGATACGCTCCATCCGATGCGTCGCGCTCAAATCATCGTTGTGGTTCTCGCGCTTCTAGCAGCGCCGCTGGCATTGCTGGCTCGCAGTTTCTCTGGGTCGTCTTCCGATTGCGGCCAATTCTGCTGCCTGCCCCACGGATCGCACTCTTCTCAAACGCATGAAGCGATGCACGCGAATAGGTCTTGCCAGCACGGCGCGGCGCATGCGGTCCTGTGCTCGATGAAATCCGGCCATCCTGGTGTCGATTACGGCTTGAATTCGCCGATCTTGCCCACAAGTGTTTCCTCTCTCGCACGGATCATTCCACCAGACGCCTGGCGCAGTGATTTCGCCTGGTACCGTGATTTCCCTGCTTTTGGCTTCCCCCCGGCTCCCCTCAAACCTCCGCGCTCCTAGCCGTCCGTTCCATTGGCATAGAAATTCCAAAATCCAATGCGGAGGGTAGTATGCGAAGGCTTCAGCTATTTTTGCTGGTCATCGTGGGTGTTTTCTTTGTCACCGCAGCGTACGCTACAATCTTTGGAAAAATTCAAGGGGTGGTCCACGATCCGCAGCATCGCCCCATCGTGGCGGCGGCCGTAAAGCTTCAGGCGGTCACCTCGGACTGGTCACAATCCACGCAAACGGACGATGAAGGTCAGTTTTCATTCACCTCCGTGCCGCTGGGCGATTACCGGATCACCGTCACTCAATCCAAGTTCCAGACTTCCGAGCAGACGGTCACCGTCGCCTCCAACTCTTCGCCCGTTCTCCATTTTCAACTCGCGATCGCTGCGCTGAATCAAACCGCCGTCGTCGTCGGCGAAGCAGAAGTGGCAAACGTCGACTCGGTAACCCCTACATCCCTGGTCAATCGGGAAGACATCGCACAGACTCCTGGCGCCGATCGCAGTAACGCTCTGCAAGTGATCACCGACTACGTGCCCAGCGCCTATGTAACGCACGACATGTTGCATATGCGAGGCGGCCACCAAGTGGACTGGTTGATTGACGGTGTCCCGGTCCCCAACACCAATATCGCGGCCAATCTGGGCCCGGTGATTGACCCAAAGGACATTGATTATCTCGAAGTTCAGCGAGGTAGCTATGATGCGGACTACGGAGACCGTACCTATGGAATCTTCAACATCGTGCCCCGCACCGGCTTCGAGCGGAACCGCGAGGCCGAACTAGTCGCCAGCTTCGGGAACTGGTACCAAACGAATGATCAACTCAACTTTGGCGGTCATACCCAGCGTTTTGCTTACTATGCCAGCTTGAACGCCAATCGCAGCAACTACGGACTGCAGACCCCGATTGGACAGATCTTTCACGATGCGGAGAACGGTTATGGAGGATTCGCATCCTTCATTTTCAACCCCGATTCCGGGAACCAATTTCGCCTGGTCACCTCGCTGCGGCGGGATTACTACCAGATTCCCCTCGATCCGAACCCCGATTCAATCGGAAATCAGCAGTTGATTCGGGCGGGGGCGTCGCCCAGTAACGGCCTTCGTGACAGTGAACGTGAACCCGATGGTTACATCACCTTCTCCTGGGTCCACACTTTCAATCCGAACCTGCTTCTGACGGTTTCGCCCTTCTATCATTACAACAAGGCCGGCTATAACGCTTCGCCGAACGATGTCCCGGTGATTACCACCGTGGACCAGGCCTCCCATTATGGCGGTTTGCAGGCGTCCTTAGACGCGACCGTTTGGAAGAACAACGTTCAGGTGGGAGTCTACGGATTCGCTCAGCACCAGGGGAACTTCTTCAACAACCTATTCACGAATTGCGGCACGACCTGTCCGAACTTTGGTCCCTCTGCGGCTTCCACAACCGGCGGCCTGGCCGAGGCGTTCTTCAGCGACCGATTCAAGGTGACCTCCTGGTTGACGTTGATCCTCGGCCTTCGCCAATCGCATTTCGACTCTCCCGCGGTCGGAACTCAGCCGGAAATCGTCGAGAACGCGACGGACCCGCGCGTTGGCGTTGCCATCAGAGTCCCGCGCCTGAACTGGGTCTTTCGCGGTTTTTACGGCGAATTTTATCAGGCCCCGCCGCTGTTGACAGCCACCGGCCCACTGCTCGGTTTAGCAAACAGTCAGAACTTCGCTTTCGATCCCCTGCGTGGCGAGCGCGATTGGGAGTACCAGTTTGGCGTCACGATTCCCTATCGCGGTTGGGCGCTCGATGCCGATACTTTTAAGACCCGCGCTAGGAATTGGCTCGATCATAACAATATCGGAGAATCGAACATCTTCTGGCCGATTACCTGGGACGCCGCCGTGATTCAAGGTTGGGAACTCACCTTGCGGTCTCCCCGCCTCTGGCGTCGCGGCCAGTTTCACCTTGCCTACGCGAATCAAATCGCGCAGGCAACCTCACCCATCACCGGAGGCTTAGCCTGTCCCTCCGCGATGCCCGTGTGCCCACTCTATCCGCCGCCGGGACTGGGGCCGGTCGATCATGATCAGAGAAACACTTTGAACTTGGGTTTCCGCGCCAGCCTTCCCTGGCAGACGTTCGCTTCGACGAATGTGTACTATGGCTCGGGGTTCCACAACGGGATTCCGGATGCGCAATTTCCGGGGAACTACCTGCCACCGCACAGCGCCTTCGACGTTTCCCTCGGGAAAAGCTTTGCTGAGAAATACACTATTTCATTGACCGCGCTGAACGTGGCGAACCGCCATTTGCTGACCGACAACAGCCTGACATTCGGCGGATTCCACTTTAGCGATCCGCGCCAGATTTACGCCGAGTTCCGCTGGCGCTTTCACTACTGATTCAGGTTCCGGTGAAAGGAAATGCGGGAGGTGAAACCTCTCCGGAGTCGCCGCGCCGGAGGCTAATTCTCGCGGTCGAGGATGAAATCGGGGACGGCGAGCAGGGCGCGGCGATACTCGGTGTCGGGCAGTTCACTGAGGCACTCGTTGGCGCGTGCGACGTACTGGCGCGCGAGCTTTGCAGAGCGGTCCAGCGCGCCGGTTTCCCGCACCAGCTTGGTGATTTGCTCGGGACGCACGCTGAGAAATCCCCGCTCTTCCAGAACTTTTGCGACGAGGCGGCGGCCAGCGCCGTTTGCATGCGCGTTGCCGTCTGCGGCGGCCAGTTCGGATGCTGCCGGTCCCGTTTCCTGCATCGCCAGAATCAGCGGCAGCGTGACTTTCCCTTCCTTCAAATCGCTCAGCACCGGCTTTCCCAGTTTTTCAGGTGACGCCGTGAAATCGAGCAGATCATCGACAAGCTGGAACGCGAGGCCAGCATTGCGTCCATACTCGGCAAGCGCGTCTTCAATCGGCTGCGGTTGCCGGCCCAGCACCGCGCCGAGGCGCGAGCAGCCGCTGAACAGGCACGCCGTTTTGCGATAGGCCAGCTCAGTCGCTTCCGTTTCGTTCAGATCGATGCGGCCCAGGCGCGTGAGCTGGAGCAATTCGCCTTCGACCATGTTTTGGGTGAGGTCAATCAGAATATCCAGGATTGCAAAATTGCGCTCGCGCAGCGCCATCTCGAACGACTGCATGTACAGCCAGTCGCCCGCGAGAACGCTCATGTGATTTCCCCAGCGGGCGTTGGCGCTGGGACGTCCGCGGCGCGTGTTCGCGCCGTCGATCACATCGTCGTGGATCAGCGTGGCGCTGTGGATCATCTCCACAACGGCGCCCAATCGAATCGCGCTCGAACCGCGATACCCGGCGGCGCCGGCCGCCAGCAGCAGCAAGGCAGGACGCAGCCGCTTGCCGCCTCCTTCGCGCAGGTAACTGGAAATCTCGGAAACCGGCTGGATCGCCGCGCCGCTCTGCGCGGCAATTTCCTGTTCGACGAGCGCCAAGTCTTCGCGAACCAGATCAAAAATTCCCTTCGCGATTTGGACGGCGAAAGCCATGCCTCGCACTCACCTTGCCTGCGCCGGTCGGTTCAGGGCGCGGAGCCCGAAGAAACGGCGAAAATTCTCCGTCGTCAATGCGGCGACTTCTTCGTGAGCCAAGTTTCTCACATTCGCCAAGGCTTGCGCTACCTCCACAACGTACGCCGGCTCGTTGCGTTTCCCGCGCCGACCCTGCGGCGGCAGGAAAGGCGAATCGGTTTCCGTGAGAAGGCGTTCGAGTGGAATCTCCCGCGCTACCTCGCGAAGCTGCTGCATTTTGGGATAGGTCACGTTCCCCGCGAACGACACCAGGAAACCCATATCGAGTCCGCGCTTCGCGTCTTCGAGCGTGCCTGTGAAGCAGTGAAGAATTCCGCCGAGGCCCGACGAGCGCCAATCTTCTTCGATCATCGCCAGGCAATCCGCCCACGCATCGCGGCAATGAATCACGATGGGCAACTTCGCGGCACGCGCCTGCCCAAGCTGCCGGCGAAATACATTCGCTTGCACGTCCCGCGGCGAGTGATCGTAGTAGTAGTCGAGACCCATCTCACCCCACGCGATGACCCGAGGATGGTGCGCCAGTTCGTCGAGCCGCGTGAAATGCTCTTCGGTCGCAAGTTTTGCTTCGTGCGGATGAATGCCGATGGTCGCGTAAATCCAGTCGTGCTGCTCGGCGAACGGAATTGCGGCGTTCAGACGATCGGGGCCAGTGCCGCTGCCGATGGCCAGCAGCGTGTCGACACCCGCGGCGCGGGCGCGTTCGAGCATTGCGTCGCGGTCTTCGTCGAATTGCGGGAATTCGAGGTGCGCGTGTGAGTCGATGATTTGCATGGCGGGTTTTCTTCGAGAATTTTTCGCTCCCGGTCCCCCTCAGCACGAACGGGCAGGATGACATCTTGATCGGGTGGTCATTTCAACTTCGCTCCTGCGGGAACATCCTCGGTAAAGGTGCACAGCACGGGGCGGCCTTCGGGACCGACCGATGCGGCCACGATCATGCCGTTCGATTCGACGCCCCGAAGTTTTCGCGGCGCAAGGTTTGCGACGATCACCAGCTTTCGCCCGACGAGCTCTTCCGGCGTGTAGGCCGTTGCGATTCCCGCGACAATCTGGCGGACTTCTTCGCCGATGTCGACCATCACCTTCAGCAGCTTGTCGGCACCGGCGACTTTTTCCGCCGACTTCACGATGCCGACGCGCAGCTCGATTTTGGCAAAGTCTTCGATGCCAATCTTCGCTCCCGGCGCGGACGCTGCGGCAGGCGCGGCGCCTCCCGTCGCGGGAGCTGGCGCTGATGCAGGCTGCGTGCTGCCGGGATTCCGAATTTCGTTTTCCATGGTTTCAATCCTCTCCGATGCTTCTTTTTTGTCCATGCGCGGAAAAACCCCTTCGGGCTTTCCGATTCGCGTTCCCGGTTTCAATCCGCCCCACTGCAATCGGTCGATTCTTTGATCGGCAATCTTTCCGGGCTGCCCGAGCTGCTCCCAAATCCTCTGCGTCGCTTCGGGAATCACAGGGTGCGCAAGGACGAGGGCAAAATGAAGCGCACCGACAGCATGACTCAACACCGTATTCATCGACCTGCGCTTTTCTGAATTCTCAGCAAGTTCCCAAGGTTTCGTTTCCACGAGGTAACGGTCGGCGACCGAAACGAGTTCCCAAGCGGCCCCTACCGCAGCGGAAAAGTTAAAGTCCTCATAGGCTCGAATTGCCGAGTTCCGCGCCTGGTCCGCCGGGGCTGGAAACAGGTACTTACTCTCCGGACTTTCGCCTGCGGTGGAAGCGGGTATTGTTCCACCGCAATAGTTCTGGATCATGGTGAGGACGCGGCTCGCCAAATTACCCAAACCATTGGCTAAATCGGCGTTGTAGCGCGTGAGTAGAGCATCCCGGCTGAAGTTGCCGTCGTGGCCGAAGACGACTTCGCGGAGCAGGTAATAACGCAGCGCGTCGTTGCCGAGAACTCTTACGATTGGCTCGGGATAGGCGACGTTGCCCTTCGACTTGCTCATCTTCTCCTGCTCGAAGAGCAGCCAGCCGTGCGCCACGATTTGCTTCGGCAGGGCAACACCGGCGGCCATCAGGAACGCCGGCCAGTAGACGGCGTGAAAGCGGATGATTTCTTTGCCCATGGCGTGGATGTCCGCAGGCCAGAACTTGAAATCGGGGCCGTCGTGCTCGCCGTCGACGAAACCAATTCCGCTGATGTAGCTGGTGAGCGCGTCGTACCAGACATAGAAAACGTGCTCGGGATCTTCCGGCCAGGGAATGCCCCACTTGATCGATTTGCGGCTGATGGAGATGTCGCGCAACCCGGCATCGACGAAACTTTTTACCTCGTTGAAGCGAAAATCGGGGACCACGAACTGCGGATTCTTCGCGTAGAGCTCCTGCAAACGCTCTTGAAACGCCGAGAGGCGGAAGAAGTAATTTTCCTCCGAGACCAGCTCCCCGGGCCGGCCACACGTGGGGCAATCGGCAGGTTCCGGAGAATCGCTGACATAGAGATTGTCGTAGATGCAGTAGCGTCCTTCGTACTTGGCTTTGTAAATCGCTTTTTGCCCGGCCCCCCGCTCGCGGTCGCGATAGAGCGTCCGCCGCACGAGATTCTGCACGGCGCGCGCGTGGCGCGTCTCCGTGGTGCGGATGAAATGCGTGTACTGGATTCCGAGCAGCTTCCATAGCTCGAGGAAAATCTTCTGGTTACGGTCGACCAGTTCCGCTGGACCGATGCCTTGCTTTTCCGCGGCGCGCTCGATGTTGACGCCATGCTCGTCGGTTCCGGTGAGGTAGGCGACTTCGTAGCCGCACATGCGCTTGTAGCGCGCGATGACGTCGCAGACGATTGTGGTGTAGGCGGAGCCCACGTGAGGCCGCGAGTTCGCGTAGTAGATCGGCGTCGTCAGGTAGAATTTCGGTTTGTCGTTGGCGGCGATCATTTTGTCCTTGGTTATTTTATTTCTTCGGTTCGCCCCGGTTGAGAGATTGCTTCTGGTACTCGAACGACGCCGCGGCGATTACTTCTTTTAGCGGGATGCCGCGTGCGGCGGCTATGCGCTGGCAATCTTCGTATTCGGGCATGGCGGTCAGAACCGTTCCATTCAGGCGTGAGACTTTCACGCGCACCTCGCCGAATGGCGTGGCTACGGGGATTAGCTCGCGGTCGAGCGTCTTGCGGCGCACTTCGTAGGTGCGCACGCCGATGGTGGTGGTCTCGCGGAAGATGAGGTCCATCAGGCGCGAGAGGTTGGCCTGCTCACACAGGAGCGTTAGCAGCTGGCCCGGGCGATTCTTTTTCATGAGTACGGAGGTGGAAAACACCTCGAGCGCACCGGCAGCCAGCGCGCGATCGACGAAGTAACCGTAGATTTGCGGGCTCAGGTCGTCGAGGTTGGTCTCGATGACGCTGATGGGCGCGTCCCAGTGCTCGCCGGGCTCGCTGATTTCCTTATCGCCAATCAGCAGGCGCATTACGTTGGCTTTTTCTTTCAGATCCGCGGAGCCGGCGCCGTAGCCGACGGCACGCAGCGTCATCTCTGGAATTTCGGCGTAGCGCGTCGCGAGAGTTGTGGCAATTGCCGCGCCTGTTGGCGTCACCAGCTCACGCTCGATGCCGCTTGAGTAGGTGGGCGCGCCGCGCAAGAGCTCCGCCGTGGCCGGCGCGGGCACCGGGAGCAGACCGTGCGCAGTTTTTACTTGCCCAGCTCCTACGTCGAATGCGGAGCACGCAAATTCGTCGACGCCGAGAAGTTCGAAGCCAATGGCTGCGCCGACGATGTCGACGATCGAATCGACTGCGCCCACTTCATGAAAATGAACTTGCTCGACGGCCAACTGGTGGACCTTGGCTTCGGCTTCGGCGAGGCGCGTGAAGATTTTTTGCGCGCGCGAGGCGGTGCGAGGCGCAAGGCTGGCCTTGTCGATGCGGCCGAGAATGACCGAAAGGCCACGATGATGATGGCCCTCGCTGGTTTCGACTTTCAGGTGCGTCGCGGAAATCGCGCCGCGCTTCACTTTTTCCGCCGAGATGCTCCAGCCTTCGAGACCGAGTTTGCGCAGCTCCGCTTCGATGACGCGGAGGTTCGCGCCGGCGTCGACCAGGGCGCCGAGGACCATGTCGCCGCTGATGCCGGAGAAGCAGTCGAAGTAGGCTATCCCCACGCTTTTCATGAGATTCTGCCGATTCTGCGCAGCGATTTGCCGAGCGAATGCGAAAAAACGATACTAGTCTGCGCGCGGAGGGGTGTCAAATACGCGAGCACTCATGAGCTTCGGGCTTCCCTCGATCACCGTGATGGTGTCGTCGGCAAATACACAGCGCCAGAAGCTAACTCCCAACCAGCGTCACGGTTTGTTACTAGGGGTGGCGGCGACGATGGAAATGACGCCGGCGTCAGAAATCGAAAGACTGCGCGGGAGCGTAGTGGCGGGGCAATCGGGGTCGGTCTCTTCGCGGACAAAACCGAGGCCCGGGTTCCAGGTAATCTTCACTTGCCGGGGACATGCGGCCGCCGAGTCGCCCGGGCCGGCGGCATCTTCCAGATTGCCTTCGACATTGAATTGATGGGCGGCCTCGACATCCAGTACGGCGTCGAGCGAGCCGGGCTGGCGCTTGATTGCGGCGGCAAACGGCTTCGAACGAGTGCTGCCGCAGCTGGCGTAGTCCTGTTGTTCAGTGGCGAGACGGACCCCGCTGAACACATAGCGCGCGCCCGAGGGATTTTCTCCCGCACCGAGCCACAGGACTTCATGCGCGTTGCCCTGTTTCACGGCCACCCGCCAGGCGTTCACCTTGGGCAAGGCTTCGAGCGTTTCGACTAGAAAAGATGGCTGCGCGTCATCCGCGAACCTTTCAGCGGGGTTGATCACAGACGGAATCACGGAGCCGTGCAAGTCGGGCGTCGAGGTCACCTCCGTGGTCGAGAGCGGCGCGGGCTCATCGATCGGAGGCTGCGGAATAATCTCCAGCGCCTGAGTGGAGCCCTGGGGGTCCACGATGACCGCGAAAAAGCGCGGCTCGTTGGAAGTGCGGCCGCGCGAAGCGAATAGAATCGCAGTCTCACGCAAATCGGGCGCCGAATATCGCGCGAGGACGGTTGTGGGTCCGAGTCCCGGAATGTCGGGCTTTCGAGAGGCGAAGTTGGCGTCGTGCGTGACCCACGCGGCGAAAGCCGAGAGATCCGGCGGATCACCATTCGCAGCGGTGTAAGGAGCATCCGCGCCGCTCGCCAGATAATAACGACGGCTGACTCGAACTGTATAGTCTCCGGCCGCGGTCGAAGTGCACAGGAAATCGGCCTTGGTGTCGTCCCAATTGCAGGCCACGGTGGTGGCTGGAGCCGAGCCGTTGTCCCACACGCCGCAGACGCCACCGCCTTCCGCAGCGACGCATTGGAAGGCCGCCATCACCGAAGGAGGCGACCTCCGGAAATCGAGCAAAACCGCCTTGGCGATTTCCGCAAAGGTACTAGCCCCAGTGGAGTGCTCATTCCAGGTCGACGTGAGAATGGGAATATGGTGGCCCTTCACCGCGAGTCGAACGCTATGAGGCGCCTGAGCCTGTTGCTGATCGGCAGCCGATTCGCCGGAAGCATCGGCGGGAGGCGCGCCTGAATCCACTCCCGCGTCTCCCGGCGTTAGGTTAAAAAAGTCGAAACCAGTCTGTTGACCTCGGTCCTGGATAAGTTTGAACCAAAACTCTTTTTCGTTCTTTGACGCGCGGGCGTAAATGGAAACAGTGGCTTCGGCGAATGCGTTGTCATTGTTCTTTGTCTCGATCCGATAGATTTCGACACCATCGTATGCGGAATTGCCTCCCCTAAAAGGTCCGGAGGACATCTGCGGCCGGGATTTGCGGAGATTCGCGATTTCCTCTGGAGATGCCGGAACCAGATGCAGAGGCTTTTTGTCAACTTCGACGGCGTTGCCAAAATTAGAACTGCAATATATATCGGCCATCGCCGCGCCCGTAGCTGAATCTTGCGCCGGTACCGGCGGCGCCGCGGCAAATAGTCCTACGCTGGAAATGAAAAATGCCGTGGCGAAACCTAGGCTGTTACGCCGAGTTTTCATGGTTCCTCGCTCGAGACGAAACGGTTGAACGCCGCCTGCCGGAGCTATCGCAGCAATCCGGGGCCCAATTCCAAACCGCGAGCAATAAAGAAATTGTCGCGTGAACCAGGGCCAGAGCGCGAACCCGGACACACACCTTGTTTCCGAATGCGCACAGCTCAAGACTCGAACGAAAGCGGCCGGAATCGGCATGTGGTTCGCTATAATCGCTGGATTCTATTTGCTGATTTATTCAGCCTGCGGGAGGCGCGTGTATCAAGCGGTCGAAGAGCGGATTCGGAAGGCGCTGCGGCACCACATTCACGAGCGCTATAAAACGGACGTGCCGGTAGTGACGGAGCGGCCGCCGAAGCTGGCGATGGGAGAGGTGGCGTCGCCGGTGTGTTTCGAGCTGGCGAAGCGGCTGAAGAAGCCGCCGCGGGCGGTGGCACAGGAAATTGCGAATTCACTGAAGCCCATCGAGGGCGTGGCGCGCGTGGAAGTGGCGGGGGGCGGATATTTGAATCTGTACTTCGACCGCGCGGCGTTTTTTCGCGCGGCGAGCGAGCAGGCGGGTCACGAGAGTCTGGCGCCGGGTGCGGCTGCTATGAAGACGGTGGTCGAGCACACCAGCATCAACCCAAACAAGGCGGCGCACATCGGTCACCTGCGCAATGCGGTGCTGGGGGACACGTTTGCGCGCGTGCTGCGGCACGTGGGACGGCGCGTGGAGGTGCAGAACTACATCGACAACACTGGCGTGCAGGTGGCCGACGTGGTGCTCGGGTTCCTGCATCTCGAGAAGAAATCGCTCGAGGAGGTGAGGGCTCTGGCTGCGGGGCCCCGATTTGACTATCTCTGCTGGGATTTGTACACGCGCGTGACACAGTTTCTCGAGGAAGATGAGTCGCGGCTCGAACTGCGCGGGCAAACGATGAAACAGGTCGAACAGGGCCACGGCGAGGGGGCGAGGATAGCTGAAATTATTTCCACGGCCATTGTGAAATGCCACTTGCGGACGCTCGACCGGTTGGGCATCGATTACGATTTGCTGTCGCAAGAGAGCGAAATCCTGCATTTGAAATTCTGGGATGCGGCGTTCGAAATGATGAAGGAGCGCGGGACGATTCAACTTGCTGCGGAGGGCAAAAATGCCGGCTGCTGGGTGATGGAACTGCCTTCGGACCGCACGCAGAGGGAGAACCCGCGCGAGGATTCGACGCCAGACGCCGAAGAACCCCCGGAGGAAGCGGAAGCGAAGATTATTGTGCGGTCGAATGGCACGGTGACGTACGTGGGGAAAGACATCGCGCATCATTTGTGGAAATTCGGGCTGCTGGCGCGCGATTTTCATTACCGGCGATTCCACACGCACCCGGACGGGCACCAGGCATGGGTCACGTCGAGCGACAAGGATGATCCCGGCGCGCCTGCGTTTGGGCACGCGCACGAAGTGTTCAACGTGATCGATTCGCGCCAGGCGTATCCCCAGCGGGTGGTGGTGGCGGGACTGCGCGGGCTTGGGTACGCCGAGCAGGCGGATCATCTGAAGCATTTTGCGTACAACGTCGTTGCGCTGACGCCGCGTTGCGCCGAGGAAATGGGATACCAGATTCCGGCCGAGGATGCGAAGAAGGGTTATGTGGACGTGAGCGGGCGCAAGGGACAGGGCGTGAAGGCGGACGATCTACTCGATCAGCTGGAAACAAGCGCTCGCGCCGAGGTGGACTCGCGCCACGGCGAAGAGCCGGAAGCGGCGCGGGCGGCCATGGCGCACGCGATTGCCATTGGGGCGCTGCGATTCTTCCTGCTGCGATTTACCAGGTCGACGGTGATTGCGTTCGATTTTGCGGACGCCCTCAGCTTCGAGGGAGAGACAGGGCCCTACGTGCAGTATGCGGTGGTGAGAATTAACGGGATTCTGCGCAAAGGAGCCGAGGCTGATCCGCGGATGGCTGCTGCGGGCGCGGCGGGTTTAGCACGGTTGAAGAACGGGGAGCTCGATGTGTCACGATTCCTGGCTGCGCCTCAGTACGACGACCTCTGGGAGATAATCTTGCTGGC
>Ga0307475_10000390_pt1 | contig 26431 bp, 20 predicted proteins | sample atmos_gasesECM1C_FD_203317 | JGI IMG/M metagenome (GOLD analysis project Ga0307475, IMG submission 203317) | Hardwood forest soil microbial communities from Morgan-Monroe State Forest, Indiana, United States - atmos_gasesECM1C_515 | ecosystem: Environmental > Terrestrial > Soil > Temperate... | reverse complement strand
ACGACGATGCGTTTGGGCGCCGGCCCGCCGATGCCGTGACCGCTCGCCTCCCGATGAAAGATCTCCGGTCGACCGAATGAGGGATCGTCTGCGAGGCGCAGCGCCGGCGTGCTCATCGGGCCGGCTCCCCGCGCAGCGCCGCGGCGCGCGCAGCGCGGTTGGCGCGATCGATTCGGGCTACTTCCTCGGCCGGGATTTCGATCTCGTGGATATCACGCCAGGCGAAGACCACGAACGTCACGTAGGCGCCAATGAGTCCGAGTATCACCAGCCACCAGATCTGCCAGATCAGGGAGAACCCGGTCACGACGGCGAAGAACGCCGTGACGAATCCGGTCGCACTGTTGCGCGGCATCTCGATGGCCGAGTACTCCGGCTCGGCGGTCACCGGATGCCCGATGGCACGAGCCCGCTGCTTGATTGCCCAGTACGGGTCGTCATTGGTGACCTGGGGCAACACCGCGAAATTGAAGGCGGGCGGGGGTGAGGAGGTCGACCATTCCAGCGAGCGACCGTCCCAGGGATCGCCGGTCGGCTCGCGCCGGCGCTCTCGGCCGCGAATGGAGACCCAGAGCTGAGCGATCTGCAGGCCGATGCCGCACAGGATGATGAGCGCGCCGACTCCGGCCACCAGGAGCCAGGGGTACCACTCGGGCCGATCGTAGTGCTGCATACGCCGCGTCATGCCCTCGAGACCGACGACGTAAAGCGGCACGAAGGCGACGTAGAAACCGACCAGCCAGCACCAGAACGCGGCTTTCCCAAGCCGCTCATCGAGGCTGAAGCCGAAGGCCTTGGGGAACCAGTAGGTATAGCCCGCGAAGGCGCCGAACAGCACAGCGCCGATGATCACGTTGTGAAAGTGCGCCACCAGGAACAAGCTGTTGTGCAGCACGAAGTCCGCCGCGGGAGACGCCAGCAGCACCCCGGTCATGCCGCCGATGACGAAGGTCACCATGAAGCCGACGGCCCAAAGCATGGCGGAGTTGAAACGGATGCGGCCGCCATACATGGTGAAGAGCCAGTTGAAGATTTTCACGCCCGTGGGCACGGCGATGATCATGCTGGCGATGCCGAAGACGCCGTTGACATCGCCGCCTGCCCCCATCGTGAAGAAGTGATGCAGCCAGACGCTGTACGACAGTATGCAGATCGCCATGGTGGCGACAATCATCGAGCGACGGCCGAAGAGCGGTTTGCCGGAGAAAGTCGAGACCACCTCCGAGAAAACCCCGAACGCAGGTAGGACGAGAATGTAGACCTCCGGGTGTCCCCACGCCCAGATCAGGTTCATGAACATCATCGCGTTGCCGCCCGCCTCGTTGGTGAAGAAGTGAAACCCGGCGTAACGATCGAGCAGCAGCATGCCGAGCGTTGCCGTGAGGATCGGGAAGGCGGCAACGATCAGCAGGTTCGATGCGAGCGCGGTCCAGCAGAAGATCGGCATGCGCATGTAGCTCATGCCGGGCGCACGTATCTTGAGGATGGTTGTTACGAAGTTGATGCCCGTCATCAGCGTGCCGACGCCGGATATCTGGATCGCCCAGAGGTAATAGTCGACGCCGACTCCGGGGGAATAGGTGAGCTCAGACAGCGGCGGGAACGGCAGCCACCCGGTGCGGGCAAACTCCCCCACCACGAGGGAGATGTTGACCAGGAGTGCCCCCGCCGCGGTGAGCCAGAAACCGACCGAGTTCAGCGTCGGGAACGCCACGTCGCGCACCCCGAGCTGCAGAGGCACGGCGAAGTTCATGAGCCCGATGACGAACGGCATCGCGACGAAGAAGATCATGATCGTGCCGTGCGCGGAAAAGATCTGATCGTAGTGCTCGGGCGGCAGATATCCCGGAGCGTGAAACGCCATAGCCTGCTGCGAGCGCATCATCAGCGCGTCGCTGAAGCCGCGCAGCAGCATGACGGCCGCCAGCAGGCAGTACATGATGCCGATGCGCTTGTGGTCGACACTGGTGATCCATTCGCGCCACAGGTACGGGATATAGCCCTTCGCCGCTACCCAGATCAGTACGGCAGCCATGCCGAGCACTACGAAGGCCCCGGCCGCGAACGGAATGGGCTGACCGAAAGGGATGGCCTGCCAGGTTAGTTTTCCAAACATGTCAGCGCTGCCTCTGCGCCATCACCGTGGAAGCGGCTGCGGCGGTCTGCGTCGTTTGCGGTCCCTCACCGGGGGGCAACTTCTGCCCGACGATCTCCTCGAACAGTCCGTCCTGCACCGCCCGATAGGTATAGGGGCTCAGGTCCTGGCTCTGCTTGAGCAGGCTGCGGTAGGCGGCATCATCGAGCACCGGACCCCGACCGCGCGTGGCCGCCGCCCAGGCCGTGAATTGCTCGGGCGGCACGGCCTGCACGTCGAACGCCATGCCGGGGAAGCCGTCGCCGCTGAAGTGGGCCGAGAGACCGAAGTAAACCCCGGGGCGGTCGGCCTGCAGGTTGAGCCGAGTCGTCATGCCGTACATGGAGTAGATCTCGCTCCCCAGCTGAGGCACGAAAAACACGTTGAACACACTCGCCGACGTAATCTTCAAATCGAGCGGTACGCCTGTCGGAACGACCATCCGGTTGACGCTAGCAAGATTCTGCTGCGGATAAATGAACAGCCACTTCCAGTCGAGCGACACCACCTCGACCTGCAAAGGCTCGGCCTTGGACTTCAACGGCTCGGCGGGGTCAAGCAGATGGGCGCTGATCCAGGCGATGCCACCCAGGAAGAAGACGACGAGCGCGGGAATCGACCAGACGATAAGCTCGAGCCGTCCGGAGTAGTCCCAGTTCGGCAGGTACTGCGCACGGGTATTGGAAGCACGAAACCAATACGCGAAGGCGAGTATCGCGACGATGGTCGGAATGACGATGGCGAGCATGATGGCGAGCGAATCGAGCAGAACGATGCGGTCGCCCTCGCCGACCGGACCCGCCGGTTCGAGCACGCTGCGCTCGCAGCCTGACAAGGCAGCAATCACGAGGACCAGCGCGCTCAAGAGGCGAGCGCGTTTGGTGAACCTGATCATGATTTGCAAGTCCTTCCCCTAGCGCCATGATGCCACAGGCCTTCTTGCACATGCCCCAGTGTTTGGGCGATTCAGCATGGCGCACGTATCAACTCGCCTTAACCATGCCCGAAGGGTGGGCAGGTCCAGCGGCTGGCGTGTGACTGGCTGGTGCTCTGGGGCACGACCACAAAAGTGTGATGGACGTCTGCCTGCGCAGTGACGTATTTTTGTGACGAGAGGTCTGGAGCCGACCGAACTCAGGTGCGGCTTCGGCGTTCCAAGACCCGCGGTGCAGGGGGTGAAGCCCGAACACGCTCAACAGACCACGAGGAGATAGCAATGTCTCAAACGGTTGCGGATGTTCTGGTTGGTGTTCTCGAGCAGATCGGGGTCCAGCATATTTTCGGGCTGATCGGCGATTCGTTGAATCCGATCGCGGATGCGATTCGTCGCAGCCGCATCGAATGGATCGGCGTGCGCCACGAGGAAGGCGCCGCGTTGGCAGCTGCCGGGCAAGCGAAGCTGACTGGCCGCCTCGCAGTTTGCGCCGGCACCACCGGTCCCGGCAGCAACCACCTGGTAGCCGGACTGTATGAGGCTGGCCGCGAACACGCGCCCGTTCTGGCGCTATCGGGCGACATGCCGCGCAAGCTGCGCGGGACCGACTTCTTCCAGGCGACCGAGCCCGATCTTTTGTTCCGCGACGTCTCGCTCTACACACAAACCATCTCCTCGCCGGCCCAGGCGCCCGGCGTCATTCATCAGGCGATCGCCACCGCCTATGCGGGCCGGGGTGTCGCCCACCTCACGCTTCCACAAGATGTGCTCGCGTCCAAGGCAGAAGGCAGTGCCTCGAGCGTCGCCACCCTGAAGCCGCCGGCTGAGCTTGCCGCAAACGAGGCAGACATCGCCGAGATAGGCCGTCGGATCGATCAGGCCGGCAGCCTCGTGATCATGTGCGGGTCCGGGTGCCACGGCGCCGCTGAAGAGTTGTGCGCACTCTCGGACCGGCTCAAAGCGCCCCTGATCCACTCGGTCAAGGGCAAGGACATCATGCCGTACGACGACCCCCGCTGGATGGGAGGTATCGGCATGATCGGCACCAGAGCGGTGTACAACGCGATCATGCATTGCGACCTGCTGCTGATGGTCGGAACCGACTATCCGTTCTCGAACTTCCTGCCGACCAGCGGCAACGTCATTCAGATCGACGAGCGCCCGCAAGTGTTGGGCCGGCGTGCGCCGACCGCGCTCGGAGCTGTGGGCTCGGCGAAGCCAACCCTGAAGCGGTTGCTCGATCGGGTGGCGCCCAAGAACGACACGGCCTTTTTCGACAAGGTGACGGCGGAGCGACGCAAATGGGATGAGATGCTGGACAAACAGGCCGATCCTGCGCGCAGCAGGGATCGCATCCATCCGCAGGCAGTGGCTCGCATGGTGAGCGATCTGGCGAAACGCGACGCAGTTTTCGTCTTTGACACAGGCCTGAATACGCTTTGGTCCGCCAACTGGATCCGGCAAAGCGGATCGCAGCGGATTATCGGCTCCTTCAACAACGCCGCGGTAGGGACGGCGCTCGGCCAGGCCAACGGCATCCAGGTGCTGGATCGATCCCGTCAGGTCATCGCGCTGTGCGGTGATGGCGGTTTCAATATGCTGATGTGCGAACTCCTGACCGCCGTGCAGCACCGGCTGCCCGTGAAGGCCGTGATCTACAACAACTCGGCATTCGGCCTGATCACACTGGAAGCGGAATCCGTCGGTTTGCCCCCGTACCGGAAGGGCATCGAGTTTCCCAATCCGGACTTCGCCGCGCTGGCGCGCGCCTGTGGTGCTCATGGGTTTGCCGCTAGGACGCCTGGTGAGCTGAAAGCTGCAATCGGCGAGGCCCTCGCGGTCGACGGCACGGCCATTGTCGATGCCGTCGTAGTTGCCAACGAAGTTCCCAACCTGCCGCACGTCGATCTGGATACGATAGGCAATTACGCCTTGGCCAAGATCAAGGAAGCTGTGCTCGCCGTCACCGGATCGTGACTAGCGCCCAGGCGCTACGATGGGGAAATGTCTCAGCGCTTTCGTCCTGTGGCTCGGAGACCGATATGGCAGGCATACAGAATGGTACGAGCAGGCTAAGGCGCTCACACCCGACGAGCCGGCCTACCGCTGAAGGCTGACGTTGCGTTACGGCAGCAGACGGATGCGCCTTAGCAAGTGCTGGAAGCGCTGGTCTGAGCGAAGGCCCTCAAATACGGGATCGACAGCGAGATAAGACATCCACACGGCGCGATCATCGTAGGCGGTTTCGAGCCATTTGAACGTCTGGTCTCTGTCTTTCATAGCGGCGTAGATTTGCGCCAAACCGTACGGTGATACATATCGCTCACTGGAAATCGTTTTTAGCTTGGCAACAATCCGAAGGGCCTCAGTCTTTCTCCCAGCCAAAGCGTCAGCGACTCCGACCTGAGCAAGATAAAGTGGGCTGTTCCCCGAGAGGCCAGCCGCGCTCTGTAGCTCGGCGAGGCCCTTCTCGTGCAGCCCCATTTGCAGATATGTTTCGCCGATCAGGAGGTGAGCGGCAGCGAAATTCGGATCCAACTCGGCGGTATTCCGGCCTTGTTCGAGTGCGCTGTCGTATTTTCGGGCGAGATAGTAACGCAGCCCCACCCAGGTGCCGATCATGAGACTGAGCGGATCAAGATCCAACGCCCGCCTCGCCTCGACCAATGCCTCATCATGCTGCCCCCTTACTGACAGGTAATCGCCATACCAGTGATGTGCATTCGCATAGCGAGGGTCGAGCTGCACCGCACGCTTGAATTCCGACTCCGCTCCAACCCAATCCCAGCTGTGGTGAAGAACCAGACCCAACGAGGCATGGGCTTCAGCGGACTGTGGGTCGATTTCAATGGCCTTGAGCGCCGCTGCATGCGCTTTGGAAAGAGTCTCCGCCGGAGACGTGAAGCCGTGCCATGTGAGCCCACTATTGCAATCGGCCAATCCTGAGTAGGCTGCGCCATAGGTCGGGTCCTCGTCGATCGCCTGCTGGAAGTAAATGATCGCCTTCCGCATGCCGTCGGCGGTGCGCCTGTTCCAGTAGTAGCGACCCTTGAGATAAGCTTCGTAGGCCTCAGGATCCAGGTTGGCCCGGCTTGGCAGCGGCGTCTGCGCTGCTGGTGTCAGCGTGATGTGGATCTGATTAGCGATCGCCCGCGCGACGGAGTCCTGCAGCACCAGCATATCCTTCAGTTCGCGATCATAGTTCTCGGCCCAGAGATCGGTTTGGTCGCGGACTTGAATCAACTGGACGGTGATTCGTACGCGAGTGGATGCGCGTCGAACGCTTCCTTGGACGAGGTAGTCGGCGTGCAGATCTCTGCCAATTTGATTGGCAGGCAGCGTGCTACCTTTGAACCTTGCCACTGAACCACGGGCAATGACTGTCAGTCGCTCTGGGTTCAGCTTGCCAAGCTGAGCGATCATCTCCTCAGTCAGGCCATCGCTAAAAAACTCCTGGTCCGGATCATGACTCAGATTGTCAAATGGCAGGACCGCCAGGATCACCTTTTCAGGAGGAAGAGGTCCGCCACGCAGGGCTGATCCGTGCCACGTCCAGTAGGCCACAGCAGTGAGCACAGAAGCGGCACTCAGGCCGATCAAAGCGGCCGTCCCCAGCGTGCGTAAGCTGAAGTGGACCCCAGGTTCAGGGGGGCGTTCCGGCATCCTGTTTACGGGCGCAACAAAGCGATAGCCGTGCCTTGCGAGTGTTTCGACAAACCGGGGACTATCCGCTGAATCTCCCAGGGCATCGCGCACTTTCTTGATTGCGTTGTTCAGGCCCTGATCAAAAGCGACGTAAACATCGTCAGGCCAAACGCTCTGGCGCAACTGCTCCCTCGTGACGACCTGACCGGCTCGGTCAACCAACAAGGCAAGCACTCGAAACGGCTGCTCCTGCAACTTGACCTTTACGCCTGCCTTATGCAGCTCGCGCGCTTTCAGGTCGAGCTGAAATATCCCGAAGTGAACAATATCGGTGGGCGGAGTCGGCGCTTGCATGGCAGCGGGGGGAATGTCCATGCTACCGCCAAAGAAACGCTCGACCAAGAACTACAAGGCGGGTTAGCTGGTGGCCAATAGTGGCGAAGAATCAAAGACTTAGCCGGTTATAAGCACTTCACGATGAAAGCATTCGCGGAAGATTGAATCTCCACCGCCCAGATGCGAGTCTCGCAGGCCTTCGAGCGATGTTCACCTCAAGAAAGGGAGAGGCATCATGAAGAAGACCGTTCGGTATGGGCTCGCGTTAACCGGCCTGGCAGCCGTTTTGATGACGAATGCCAGGGCCGAAGATCCGATCGCCGCCTGGAATCAGATCAGCGAGACTGCCGTGAAGACCGCTGGTCACCCGCCCCCGGTTGCCGCTCTGGATTTTGCCATCGTGCACTTGGCGATCTACGACGCCGTTGAGTCTATTGACCGCCGTTACGAGCCTTATTACAGCCTCGTGCGCGGGGCGACCGGCTCGGTGGGCGCTGCGGCTGCCAAGGCGGCCCATGACATCCTGGTAGAGCTGTTCCCGGCGCAAAGCGCAACGCTGGACGCGGTGTATGCAAACTTCCTGGCGGCGAATGGCGTCGATCCACTTGATCCGGGCACGGCCGTAGGGGCCCACGCCGCGGCCAATATGTTGGCTCTGCGCTCGAACGATGGCCGCTTTCCCCCTAACCCGCCCCCATTCCTAGGCAGCAGCGCGATCGGTCAGTGGCGGCCGACGCCGTCCCTGCAACCGCCGCCGCCGCCAACCTTGGCGCCGGGACTGACTCCCTGGGTGGCCGCAGTCAGGCCATTCACCATGCTGAGCGACTCACAATTCCGCGTAGATCCGCCGCCCGATCTGACCAGCGCGCAATGGGCCGAGGATTACAGCGAAGTAAAGTCGGTCGGGTCGCTGAACAGCACTACGCGTACCGCCGAGGAAACCGAGATTGGCTATTTCTGGGCCGATAGTGGTCCGGTGCTGTGGCAGAACGCTCTGCGATACATCTCGCGCAACTACCTGAACGACACTGGCGATTCTGCCCGCATGTATGCGTTAGCTGAGGCCGCCATGGCTGATGCTCAGATTGCCTGCTGGGACAGCAAGTACTTTTACAACTTCTGGCGTCCAATCACGGCGATCCGGCTGGGGGACCAGGACGGCAATCCAGCCACAGTCGTCGATCCTGGCTGGCAGCCGCTCATCAACACGCCAAATTTTCCCGAGTATCCCTCGGGCCACGCCGCCATCAGTGGCGCGGTTTCCCATGTGCTGCGACTCTTCTTCGGCAGCGACGAGATGAGCTTTCAGATGACCACCAGTAACGCGTTGGCCCCGCAGAAGACTCGCACCTTCGCCCGCTTCTCGCAGGCGGAGCAGGAGGTTATCAACGCGCGTGTGTTCGTCGGAATTCACTACCGCAACTCGGACACTACCGCCGGGGAGCAAGGGCGCCGCGTCGCGAATTGGGTCTTCAAGCACTCTCTCCGTCCGGGTGAGAAGCGCGGAGACGACTCAGAGTATTGATCGTGATCTAATCGCGTGATAACTGCCGTGTCAGCTCCGAATCCCACTTTGTGAGAGTCAGATCTCGTCATTGCAGGTTCGTTCGTGGCTGCGGTCACGGTTGAAACATCTGCGCTATTGCCGTGAAGCCGAGCAGCAACCGCGCGGTATTAGCCTGGATGTTCAGCCCTTTTTTTACGGGTCACTCGGATCTTGACGCGGCCAGGGAGAAGTCATGGCGATAGACAGACGAACTTTTTCGGCCGCACTGATCGCCAGTGCGGCTGGTGCACTGGTATCCACACGCGGCATGGCCGCAAACCCTGTTTCGACGAAGGCGCGCAACGTTGTGCTCGTGCACGGGCTATTCGCCGACGGATCGTGCTGGTTCGAGGTGATTCCGCGATTGCAGGCGGCAGGGCTCAATGTCACATCGGTGCAAAACCCGCTGACCACACTGCCCGAAGCCATCGCTGCCGCCGAGCACGTGCTGGCGCGTCAGGATGGCCCGACGGTTCTGGCCGGTCATTCGTTTTCAGGGATGATCGTCACGGAGGCCGGTGTGCATCCGAACGTCTCCGCGCTGGTCTATGTCGCGGCGCGTGCGCCGGATGCGGGCGAGGACTACACGGCCTTGGCTAAGACCTATCCCACGCCACCGGCGACCGCCGGCATCGTCTTTGATGGCGACGAAGGACGTCTCACCGAGGAAGCGTTCCTGCGCGACTTCGCGGGTGACCTGCCGAAGGCAAAGGCAAAGGCGCTCTATGCGGTGCAGGAGCCGTTCCACAAGGCTCTGCTCACTGGCAAGACTATGAACGCGGCATGGCGATCGAAGCCGAGCTACTACGCTGTCTCGACGGAAGACCGCACCATTAATCCGGATCTTCAGCGCTTCATGGCGAAGCGGATGGGAGCCAAGACCATCGAAGTGAAATCCAGCCATGTCTCGCTGATCTCTCATCCGGAAGAAATCACGCAGCTGATCCTCGAAGCAGCGCAGGCCTGAAGATGCACAACGGTTCCTTCGGCTTCGTTCGCATGCCGGCGAGTGCGATTGGGCCAGCGATGAACCCGCTTGCGAATGAACGGCAATTGATACCGTCGCACGCAAATCTGAACCGGGTGACTGGACTTCGTTCGCCGCCTCCGGCAAGGCGAGGGAAGCTCACTTCCTTCTTTTCGCTTGCGCCTTCTGTGCGCTTTCCTTCACGCGAAAGCGAACAATCTTTGAGATCAACTTCAGCGGGAGTGGTTGGTCAAGCGGAAACTGGATCGCGCCCTTGGAAGTTTTGTATATCTTCAGTTCCTGCCGGAATGCGTCGATTCCACTAGGCGTGGGATAGAAGCCTATGTGGTGGGCGAACGCGGCAAAATGCACCAGGTTGCCATTGAAGCAGAAAGTCGGTATTCGATAGCTGATCTTCTCAGTGGCTTCTGGTGCAGCCAATCGGATTGCTGATCGCAGCTCCAACAATTTGCTCCGCACATCTTCAGGAAAGGCCCGGATGTACTGATCAATGGATGTGACTCGATCCACTGGCGCTTTCATGCTCGAGATTGCCCTCTGCCCGGTCCCTCGATCCTAGAGCGGCCGCTGAGGATTCCGCATAGCGGACATCGGGCGTAGCGAAAACGTTTATTTCGCTTAGATTATTGCGCGTCTGCGAGGGTGATAGACCATGTCCCTGATCGGAGTGTCTCACACATAAGGAACGACCATGACCGTAGAGAACCCCTCACGTACGGCACAGAGTCGAACGAGCGGACTCCTCGCTGCTGCTGTGGCCGGGTTTGCGCTGAGTCTTTCGGGGTTCTCCGCTCCCAACTACGGCCAGAGCATGGCCCTTTCAGACGTCGAGAGCTCCGTGGTCGCCCAGGCGTCTACGCGTACCACGGGAGCGGAAGACCCATCGATCCGCCTCTTCAAAGTGCAGGTGCCGCAAGCCGCGCTCGATGATCTTCGCAAGCGCATAGCGGCCACGCGATGGCCCGACAAGGAAACCGTCGACGATCGCTCGCAGGGTGCGCAGCTCGCAAAGCTGCAGGAGCTCGTTCGCTACTGGGGCAGGGACTACGACTGGCGAAAGGTGGAGGCCAAACTGAATGGCTTTCCGCAATTCGTCACGACGATCGACGGAGTCGACATTCACTTCATCCACGTCCGTTCCCGTCACAAGAACGCGCTTCCGGTGATCGTCACGCACGGCTGGCCAGGATCAGTCATCGAGCAACTCAAGATCATCGCGCCGCTGACGGATCCAACCGCCCACGGAGGCGGCGCTGAGGACGCTTTCGACGTTGTCATCCCGTCCTTGCCGGGCTACGGCTTCTCCGGCAAACCAACCGGCACCGGCTGGGACCCGGATCGCATCGCGCGAGTCTGGGCGGAGCTGATGAAGCGCCTCGGATACACCCGCTACGTCGCGCAGGGTGGCGACTGGGGCTCTCCGATCTCCAGCGCGATGGCGCGTCAGGCGCCTCCAGGATTGCTCGGCATCCACATTAACCTACCGGCGACGGTACCCCCCGAGGTGGCCGCGGCGCTTGCCGGCGGGCCCGCGCCGGCAGGACTGTCCGAAAAGGAACGCGCGGTGTTGGAAGCGCTCATGACGTACGGCAGGCAGGGGAACTCAGCCTACTTCATCATGATGACCGCGCGGCCGCAGACAGTCGGCTACGGCGCGACCGACTCACCGGCCGGCCTCGCGGCGTGGGTCCTCGTGCATCCGGGGTTCGCGCAGTGGACGTACGGCGCCGATCCCGAAAGATCGCCGACGAAAGACGACGTGCTGGACAACATCACGCTGTACTGGGTGACGAACACCGCAACGTCGGCAGCGCGGCTGTATTGGGAGAACGGCGGCCGGGGCAGCGTCATCGTTGCGGCCGCGCAGAAAACCGCCGAGATCTCGCTGCCGGTCGCGATCACGGTATTCCCCGACGACGTGTATCGAGCGCCGGAGACATGGGCCCGGCGCGCCTACCGCAACCTCACCTACTTCCACGAGGTCGACAAGGGCGGACACTTCGCGGCGTGGGAGCAGCCCGAGCTTTTCAGCGCGGAGCTGCGAGCCGCGTTCAGGTCACTTCGGTAAGCGCATCGAGGTGCGGGTCTGGCCGAACTTGCACTGATCGGACGATGAACTGTTGCCGCGCCGCTGGCAACCGACCGTGGGTGTCTAATCAAATGAGCAACAAGAGGACCTATCAGGCAAGCTGTCACTGTGGCTCAGTTCGCTTCCGATTCAGGAGCGACGAAATTACCAAGGGACGCCGATGCAATTGCTCCATCTGTGTGCGCAAGGGCACTGTGACTTCCGCGGCCTACCTACCGCCAGAGGATCTCGAGCAAATCGAGGGGATGTCATCGTTGGCTCTGTATCAGTTCGGCGAAAAGGATATGAACCACCATTTCTGCCGGACGTGTGGCATCTGCCCATTTGTGACTGTCGCGGCGGTTCCACCGACATATGTCGGTGCAGCGAAGCCAGGTTACTATCGAATCAATCTGGGATGTGTCGAGGGCCTGGACGTTTACGCCCTGGACATCGAGATCATCGACGGACGATCACTCTGACAGCCTCCAATCGGTCAAGACGGGTTCCCTGGCCGCTTACGTCGTGCTGCCTCGAACCGACTTTGCATTAGAACGTTTTAGACAGCCGTAGGTTGAAGCGGCGGCTTTCCCTGAAGCCGTTGGCCATAGAAATGTCCTGTCCGTAAGCGCCGAACAGTTCAAAGTCCGGTGTGAAGCAAGGCCAAGGCGGCGACGGTGCTCGCACCAACGCCTGAGCGAGAAAAGCTCATGAAAGGTCAGGTCCCTGGACGCTGATCGCCAGCGCGATTATCCTACCTCCAAAGTATCGGGTATTTGAATGCGTGGCATGGACGCTCCCCGGAGTGGAACAATGACAAGTCAACGAAAAGCTTTGGGTATTCTCGCGTTAACCGTCGTTGCTCTATTGAGCTGGAGTGATCCGGCGCAATCGCAAGCCGTCAGGATTCCCTATCCGGAGATGGCACCGGCCGATCAGTACCTCATGGCAAACCGTGAGGATGAAATCGCATTGGCACGCAGTGCCGCGCCGCCGTCAATTTCCAGAGACGCCCAAGTGCTCGTGCTCGGTGGCCACGGCTATGAGACGGCCGTGAAAGGCAAGAACGGCTTTGTCTGCTTCGTCGAACGCTCCTGGGCAGCCAGTTTCGACGATCCCCAGTTCTGGAATCCGAAGCTACGCGCGCCAAACTGCTTCAACCCGCCGGCCGCGCGCACCCAGTTGGCACAGTACCTCCAGCGCACGGAGTGGGTCCTGGCCGGCGCGACGAAACAGCAGGTAGTCGAAAAAACCAAGGCCGCGGTCGCCAGCCACAGTTTCAAAGCACCCGAGGCGGGCGCCTTTTCCTTCATGCTGTCGAAGGACGGCTATGTGAGCGATGACGCGGCAGGCCCATGGCTTCCTCATGTCATGTTTTTCCTCCCGCATGGCCAAGCCGACAATTGGGGCGCGGACAAGGAGGACTCACCCGTCATCGGGCAGGATGGCAGCGCTATAGAAACCACGGTCCTCTTCATTCCGGTGCGTAGATGGTCCGACGGCTCGCCTGCCCCGCCGCCTGCCAAGAAGCACCAGATGTGACGAGGCATGCCCCGGAGTGTGGTGGCTGATGGAGGAAGCGCCCGCGGCGACGATCGCCGCGGTGCAGGACTTCCTTGCAACGCACTGAGTCCGGCGGTGCCGATTCGGGTAAATGGCGAACCATGAGCGCAAATGTCGATTCGGAGCTGATCGGACTTTTTGGGCACTGGACGTTCGCCACCGCGCAGGTCAAGCGCCTGGACGAGTTGAAGGTCGACCCCGACGCCGTCAAAGCGGCCGCACAGCAGCTCATCGAACAGCGAGGCAATCCCGTGCGCCAGCGCGAGATTGTCGACAACTTGGACGAAGACACCGCGGTTGCGCTTTGCCTTTGGCTGCGCGATCCAGCCAATGCATCCGGTCTGCTAAAGCAGGCCAGAGCGAAGCCGCGCAAGCGCGGATGAAGTGCAGGTCGGCGGGCGCGGTCGCAATCGCGGCTCGACGGCGATTTATGCGACTTTCAGAGTGCTCCCGTTACTTAATAGAACTAAACAATTCAGGAGATCGGTCGATATATCCGTAATTGCGCCATAAAAAAGGAGAGTCGGCCGTGCGCAGTCGATTGGATGCACTGGGCTTCAGCCGTCCCACCTTTCGAAACCTTCGCTGGACCGTCGCGGCTTTGCTCGTTTTGCTCACCGCCTGCGGTGGCGGTAGTGGGGGCGGCAACACCAATCCCGGCGATCCCCCGCCGACCAGCACGTTCTCGGGCAATGTCGCGCTCAAGGGCGCGCCGCTCTCCGGCGTGACGATCGTTGCCTTCGATGCGAATAACAACAAGGTCTTCGGCACGACCACCAGTGACGCGCAGGGCAACTACTCGTTCTCGGGCCTGAACACTTCGTGCACGGACAACTGCATTCAGGACTACCAGTTCCTTGCTTTCAAGAACGGCTTTGCCTTTTCGCCCGTGCTCGCCCATGTACCCGCGCAATACAAATCGAACGTGCAATGGTACGTGCCACCGCCGGGCTTCAGCAACCCGGACAACTGGTACAACCCGACGGGTGTCGCAACCACCCGCGCCGGATATAACGGCCAGTATGTAAACGCCAGTAACGGCATCGCCCCGCCCCTCGTCTACACGGTATTCAACTTCTCGTCTATCACCGCAGGGGCAACCGGACCTACGGACTCCATCAACGGTGCCACGTTTCTGGCCTTCGACGGCAGCAACCCTCTGGTGCACCTGGCTGCCAGCGGACAGGCGGTGTCCTACCAAGGCGGTGACGACGCATCGGTTCACGCTGGAGTCGCCTGGCCCGCAACGCGCTTCGTCAACAACGGCGACGGCACGGTCACGGACGCGCTCACGGGACTGGTCTGGCTCAAGGATGCGGGCTGCCTGGCTTCCACGAATTGGACCGCGGCCATGGCCGAGGCGCAGCAACTCGCCGGCGGCGCCTGCGGACTGAGCGACGGATCCACGGCGGGCCAGTGGCGCGTGCCGAATGTTTGGGAAATGGAAAGTATTGTCGACGAATCGGCCTCCGCACCGGCCTTGACGGCGGGGAGTCCGTTCATCAATTTGGCCGGCGGCGGGTACTGGACGTCAACGAGCATCTTCAGCAGTCCCACGTCTGCGCCCGATGCTTGGGCGATCGACCTGTCGAGCGGCCAGTACATCGACGACACGACCACCAACGTGAAGACCCACGCGCTGGCCGTGTGGGCCGTCAAGGGCACGGGCGGCGGCGCCGTCGCGCTGCAGGCGACCGGCTATTACATCCCGTACACGCCCGGGGACGACGGCACGATTGCCGCCGGGGTTGCCCTGCCGACGACACGCATGATCGACAATGGCAACGGCACCGTGACGGACAGCGTGACCGGCCTCGTTTGGCTGAAGCAGGCGAGTTGCGCGCAGCTTCAAGGCACGTGGAGCGTTTCCGTCGCGGCCGTCATTGCGCTGCAAAGCGGCCAATGCGGACTAACCGACGGGTCGACGTCGGGGCAATGGCGCATGCCCAACCGCAAGGAAATGGAAAGCCTCACCGACCGGATGCAGACCAACGAGGCCGATTTCTTCAATGCCGTCTGGAGCAGCGCCGACACCGGCCTGAATTCACTGGGCGCCGTGTTCGCGAATATCCCTACCCTCCAGTACTACTGGACGTCCACGACCGATGCGGGCAATACCGCCGATGCATGGACGGTGTTCAGCTGTGATTGGGGCGTGTACGCGACAGCCAAGAGCCAGACCGGCTATACGCTCGCCGTGCGCTGACACGCTCACGTTGTGATACGCCCGGGGGCGCGGCTGCAGCGACGGCCCGCCCGCGCAACCCTTCGGTTGCCGGGCGGCGTGTCTCGCCGCGCCCCTCTTAACGCGCGCTGCGTCTAATGGGCCGAATACACCGCAACGCCTTGGGCTCGAGCAACGCCGCTGATCGGTAGGACAGTCGGCGGAAACGGCTCGCTCAGCGTGCCGTCCGAAGCGACTTTCAGCGTATGGATGGCATTTGCGGACGCCGTAGCCGTCGGCGTCGACTGCTCACCCGACACGTAAATGAATTGGTCCGAGTCATCGATCACGGCCGAAAACGCGTTGCCCGAGGTCACGGTCATCTGGAAATGCTGGATCGGCCTTGGGTTCAGAGGGTCCCCCAGGTCGTAAACGGCCACCGAAGTGGTCCCGGTGTTGATGACATACAGACGCGTTCCCCGATGATTGGTAATGGCCCAGCAGGGCGCCGCGCCCGGATCGGCCACTGCCGTGACGAACTGAAGAAGCCCCTGACCGGTGTAGCGATAGACAGCGACCTTGCTGACCGCCACCAAGTCCGCGTACAGAATCGGCTCGGTCGGGTGGGTCCTCAGGCCGAGTGGCCAATGGGGGGCCGCGCTTCCCGAGAAGACCGAGTCGGGGATCGCTTGCGGGAGATTCTGGAGCAGATGTCCTTCTTCATCCACCTGGAACGACTGCAATAGACCGCCGAAGAAGTCGGCGCCGAAGACGAACGGTCCGGCCGCTGCGATCAGGGCCTGTGAGGGCGAGCTGCCATAGGCCACCGGCACCGTGGAGCCCTTGATAGGTTCGAGCCCGCCATCCCGATCGACCTTAAACGTCGCGTAATTCGGCAGCGTCAGGTTTGCATTCTGGTTCGGATCCTCATCCTTGTTGACGACCGCCAGAACGTCCCCTTGCAGTCCAACGCTGACCGGGTCGCTCCCGCCGGACGGAAAAGGCGAACCAGTTACCGGCGTCAAGGCGCCGCTGCCGTCGATGTGGAAAGCAGCAATCGAGTTGGAGCCGGAGTTGACGGCGAACAGCAACGCCCGGTCGCGGCTGACGAGCAGATTCTGGTCGGAATCGAACGGCCCGAGCGCGAAAGAAGGGTCGAAAACCCCGATGCCACCGGCCGGCGTGCTGCCGAGAAAATGCAACGCACCGGAGCCATCGTTCTCGAACGAGAGGATCGAATTGCCCGCTGGACTGTTGCTCTCGGCATACACGACATCGAAACTCCAGGCCGGCGACGCGGCGATGCCGCACATCACCGGCGCCGCGAGCAGGGCGAACCGTCGCAGTGTGCCCACTGCTTTGCGGTGGCAGAGCCGAATACTGGTCCACGTACCACTACCAAGAAATCGATTGGTCATCTTGTCTTTCCCCGTAGTCATCAAATCCCTGTCGTGGAATCAACGGCATGACTGCCGCTGGTGCGAACGCTCAGAGCGATTCCTGCCTGCGAGGTTGCGGCAGGATCCTTCCAGCGCGCGCTGCCGGCTAGTTCGTTGGGCAGCGGTGGCCGGTTACAGCGCAGCGGAATTTTTTTCTTGACGCGCCGGCGCCGCCGGCATTCGGTAGATTTCGTGTGCGGAGCTGTAACCAAGCGCATCTGCGCAGCGAATACAGACGAAGAAGGAACGGGATTGGGCGAGGAGCATCTTCGGGGCCTGCTGGCCCGCGGGCTTGCCGGCGACGCTTCGGCTTACCATGCCTTCCTTAAGGAATTGAGCGCGCATTTGCGGGCGTTTTTCCGGAAACGGCTCGGACGGCTGCCGGACGAAGTGGAAGATCTCGTGCAGGAATCGCTGCTGGCTGTTCACATTCAACGCCATACCTACGACCCGGGGCAACGGCTCACGCCCTGGGTGTACGCGCTAGCGCGCTACAAGCTGATCGATTTGTTGCGACGGCGCGCCCGCACTGATCTGCTCCACGATCCCTTAGACGAGAACAACGAGGACTTTGGCGCATCCGACAGCGAGGCGGCCGAAGCGCGACGCGACATCGCCAAGCTCCTGGAAACCCTTCCGGATCGACAGCGTTTGCCGATCCTCCATGTCAAGCTCGAAGGCCTATCGGTGGTGGAGGCTGCACACCGTACCGGCATGTCAGAGGCAGCGGTGAAGGTGGGCGTGCATCGAGGTTTGAAAGCGCTTGCGGCCAAACTCAGGAGTGCGTCGTGAACACGGACGATCTTGTTACTCTGTTAGCCCATGGCGCCGAGCCGGTCGATTCCAGAGCGACGGCACGTCGTTTCCTTGTAGCCATCGCCGGCGGAAGCGTGGTCGCGGTGATGCTTTCCGCAGGGCTGTTGGGCTTTCGATCGACTCCGCTGGACGACTCATCCATCCCGATGTTTTGGACGCGGGAGGTGTTCTGCGCCGTCCTCGGTGTGGTCGGCGTGGTGGCGGTGCGCCAGCTGGGGCGGCCGGGATTGCGCCTTGGTTGGCTGCCGTTGGGATACGCTGCACCGCTTGTCGTGATGTGGCTGCTGGCGGCAGTGGCGCTGCTCGGTGCCGATCCACACGATCGCGCAAGCTTGATATTCGGGCAAACGGCAAGCGTTTGCCCCCTGCTCATTGCCTTGCTGTCCGCGCCGCTGTTCGCTGCCCTGGTGTGGCTGATGAAGGGCCTGGCACCGACCAGGCTGCGCCTGGCAGGCGCCGCTTGTGGCTCTGCTGCTGGGGCCATTGGGGCATTGGCTTACACCCTGCACTGTCCCGAGCTTGCTGCGCCGTTTCTCGGCATCTGGTACGTGCTGGGCATGCTCATTCCGACAGCTGTCGGAGCACTGATAGGACCGCGCCTGCTGCGCTGGTAAGGTAAGGGGCGCATTCGTTGTCGTGCTCGTTGTCGTAATAAACCACGCTTGCCCAACTACCAGTGTTCCGTCGACCCTGCGTAGCGCGTAGCAGGGTAGCGGAGACGGACTCCTGTCAAGCCCGCGCCATTACTCGTTCTCCAAGGCGCTCTGCGCTCGACTTGCCTTGTTGGTCTCAGGCCAGTCAGGATGTCAAGCGCAAAGCGAACGGCGTCTTTATCCTGGTCGAACGTGATACTCCCAGCGTCGTGCTCGGCTACTACACTCTGTGCGCCACATCGTTGGATCAGGGAGACGTCCCGGCTGCAGCCCGCAAGCACGTCCCGCGCTATCCGCTGGTCAGCGCCACGCTTGTCGGACGCCTGGCCGTCGCGCAAGCGCGGCAGGGCGAAGGTTTGGGCGGGCTGCTTCTCGCCGACGCGGTACTCCGCGCCTGCGCGAGCGCCGACATCGTTGGCTCATCGATGCTGGTCGGGGACGCCATCAACGATCGCGCCGCCGCTTTCTACGAAGAGCACGGCTTCGTACGGCTGCCTGATTCCCTCCGCCTTGTGCTGCCGATGCGGGCGATCCAACGGTTGATGGAACCGTGACCAACCCTCGCGCGGAAGGGATCGACGGGTTCGTGGCACGATGTCTTCTTGGTTTGCGAGGGACTGCATTGCCCGGACAGACCTGGCATCGCACGCACAGGCACAATGGGAAGAAAGGTACTTCAAGTGAAAAACATCGGCTTCCGACGCCCTCCACTTTCCTGGATCCTGGTTGCCTTCGTCTCAGGCATGGCAGGGGCGGCGGTCGCCGTAGTGGCGTCGCGCTGGCTGCTCCCTGATGCGAACGCCGCTACCTCGACGGCTGAGAGCATCGCGGCGCGCCGCATCATTCTCGTGGACGCCTCTGGGCGGACACGCGCCGATCTTGCGGTCTCGCCCGATGGGTCCGTAGGGCTGTTTTTCTTTGATTCGTCGGGGCGCAACCGCATGGTGTTAGGCACGTATCCGAAGGCCGAGAGCGAATACCCGACGATCGTGCTGAACGACACTCAGCAACACGCGGCGGGAATCTTTCGTCTGTTCGGCAGCCAGGAAACCCCGGTCCTCGTTTTGAAGCACGACGGTCGCGACCGCTCGATCTATGGCCTGAACCCGATGACGGCCGAGCCTTTCCTGGTGCGCTATTCCAGCAGCGGGGTCAAGGACCGCACTTTCGGCGACTTCTGATTCCGTGACACGACGTGCTGCCTTTGTCCTGGCGCTGACGCTCGCCGTTACGGCTGTCACGTTTTATGCGTGGCGGGCACAGCCGGTGCCGACAAGACCCCGATATGTCCTGGTCAACGAGACCGGGCAGCACGACTTCGACCTGGCTCTGCGGATGAGCCTGAAGCTGGCCGAAGACAAAGCGGGCATCGAAAACGCCCTGGTGCTGGTGCCCGCCTTGCCGGCGGACAAGACAATCGAGGAGCTGGCCGCCGAGCTCTTCTCGAAGTACCGCATCGGCCAGCGCCAGGGCGGCCGCGGGCTGCTTTACCTGTACTCCGCGCGCGAGAACCTGATGAAGATCGAGGTCTCCTATGCACTCGAGGGCGCCATCCCTGACCTGGTGTGTCGGCAGCTTGAAGAAGCGGCCAAGACCTACATGCTTTCGGAGGTCCCGCAGGACTTCCTGTCGGAACTCATCATCACGACGAACCTGCGCGGGATCGGATCCGGTGGCGACTCTGGCGCTGCGGCGCGGCCCAGTTGGCTGAGCGACGAATTCCTGTCGGGCGGCGCTGGCGCTCTGGTCCATGGCTACGGCAAGCCGCTTTCCGACTACGAGCGGGCGATCAAGCGCCTGCCCGCCGCAGACCTGAGCGCTTTCGGCGCTTCGCGAGAAGCGCCCGAGACGCTGCAGCGGTACCTGCAGTCGCTGCAGCTCGGCATCGGCGATCCGCGCCTTCCGCTGCTGACCGACGGTAGCCGCATCTTCCGTGCCGTCGTGCCGCGCGATGACGCGCAGCTGCGGCGGATCCACCGGTTTCTCCAGGCCGCCGCGCCACTGCAGTTGCTGTACTCGGCAAACCTGGCCCTGGCCGTACCAGCTCCGGGCGGCTCCAATCTGCCCATCGTGCTGCGGCGTGGGACCGATCGCTTGTGGTACGTGGACGAACCGAAGGCCTGGACGTACTTCCACCGGTTCGAAAACAGCGTCGACTTCCGCGTGAAGTACGCCGACAACCCTTTCCTGGAGCCGCTGCGGAAGAGGGCCCCGCCCAGCATCTACACCCCCATCTACGGGCGTCACGTCGCGACGCCCGAGCCGCCGGCCTACCCTTTTGACCTGGCGCGGCGGGTCGAGGAACTTCAGGCTCAGGCGGCCGATCGCCCTCGGGATCCGGTGATCAGGGCCGCTCTCGGCGACCTGTACCTGTTCGAGATGAACTGGATCAGCAAGGCGATCGAGTGGTACGAGCAGGCCAAGGCGCTCACACCCGACGAGCCGGCCTACCGCTGGAGGCTGATGGACCTGTACCTGAACGACTCCAGGGCCGATAAATGCCTCGCCGAGTTGAAGTTCCTCGCGGACCAGTCGCCCAAGGACATCGCGACGCGCGACTGGTACGCCGCCTACAAAAAGGCGTATGACTCGGTCCTTTAGATCCCGCCGTCCTCGTTTGTCAGTCGTCGCTGGCCATGTGTAATTCGCCACCGTTCGTTGCTGTTGTAACTATGGACAACACCCGATGGTTGTTCAAGCGATTCTGCTGATCGCGACCGGCTGCATGGTGGTTCTGCTGCTGCTCGTGTTTTTCGAGCCCGGCCTGCCCTATCGCCTGGTGGGCGGCGTGGATCGTTTGGGGGAAGACGGGTTTCTGCGCCTGGCCGAACTGCTCGTCGCTTCGGAAGTGCGGAGCGCCCGCAGCGTGCGCGTTCTGACCAACGGTACCGCGTTCTACGAAGCCGAGTTGCAGGCGATCGCCGCCGCGCGCACGAGCGTGCACATCGAGTCATTTATCTTTCACCCGAGCGCGATCGGCAATCGCTTCCTTTCCGTCCTGGCCGACTGCGCCAAGCGCGGGGTCAGTGTGCGCGTCGTTGTCGATGCCATCGGCAGCTTCCCCACGCCTAACTCGTACTTCGATGAGTTGCGCCAGGCTGGCGGGCAGGTCGCGTGGTATCAGCCGATACGCTGGTACACGCTGAAGCGGCTTAACAACCGCAGTCACCGAAACATCATCGTGGTCGACGGCGAGGTCGCCTTTATCGGCGGCGCCGGCATCAGCCGGCACTGGAGCGAGCCCTACCTTGGCAGTCCACCGTGGCGCGATACCGTGGTACGCGTCAGCGGTTCGGTCGTGGTTGGCCTGCAAGCGACTTTCCTCGAAAACTGGCTCGAAGCAAGTGGCGAGATGCTGGCCAGTAAAGATGCCTTTCACACTGAATGCGCCGAGCCGTCCACCCTGGCAGCCATCGTCGTGACTGGCACGCCCTCTCCGGCGCGCGCATCGCGCGCGCGCGTCCTGTTTCAATTGCTGCTGGCAACCGCGGCCGAGAGCATCGAGATCAACTCACCCTACTTCCTTCCCGACCGAAGCGCGCGGCGCGAGCTCATTGCCGCCGCCGCGCGCAACGTGCGGGTCCGCGTGATCGTGCCGGACAGGCATAACAATCATTGGATAGCGCGATTAGCCAGTCGGCGCCAGTACGGCGACCTGCTCCGTGGCGGCGTGGAAATCTTCGAGTATCAGCCCGGCATGATCCATGCCAAGATCATGATCGTCGATCGGTGCTGCGCGGTGGTCGGATCGACAAACTTCGACAGCCGGTCCTTCGAGATCAACGACGAGGTAAATCTGGCGATGTTCGACCGATCCCTCGCCGCTCGTTTTGCCGACGACTTCGAGTCCGACCTCGGACTCAGTCGTCAGGTGACGCTCGATGACTGGAAGCGCCGGTCGCGACTGGAACGGTTGATCGCCGCCGTCTGCATCGTACTCGAGCGCCAGGAGTAACGAGCGAAGATGGAATGGCCCCGGTGGCCGCTGCTCCTCGGCTTCGTCAGCCTTGCCGCGATTGGCTTCGTCGCGGCAGCGCTGCTGGCCGGTCCCGAGCTTGTCGACCTGCCCTCGGTCAAATCCGGACTTGAGCACAAGCTCTCGCAGGCCGCAAAGGGGCATATTGCCTGGGATGGGCTGCGAATCCGGCTGCTGCCGATCCCGCGCGTCGAAATGCGCGGCGTGACAATCGACATTCCGGATCTGGCCCACGCGTCGATCGAGCAGGCGCAAGCCCGGTTGCGCCTGCGTCCGCTGCTGAGGGGACAGATCGAGTTCGCATCGATTGCCATCGTGCGACCGAGCATTCGGGTCGACATTCCGTCGTCCGCTCCGGCGCAAGACGAAACTGCCTTTGATCCCGTGGCGGCTTATCGCAGCCTGATCGGGCCACTCGCACAGGCGCTTCAAAACGCCGCGCCGGGCGCGATCTTCGAGATTTCTGACGCCGACGTGGTTTTGCGGGGAACTCCCGCGCCCGAGCTCCGGCTTCGCGGCCTGGCGCTGCGCGTCGGGAGCGATTCGACCGGCTTTCACGTGGAAGGAAGCGCTGCCGGCAACCTGTGGGACCGCTTGAAGCTGGCGGGTCGAGTCGAATTTGCCGATCTGTCTGGAAACTTCGACCTCGATCTGACCGGTTTGAACGCGCAAGCCTGGCTGGACGACTGGTTTTCGGGGGGGTGGCTGCGCATGGACATCCCGCGTGCGGACCTGAAGCTGCGAGTTGTCACCGATGCCCGGAGCGAGCTGCGATGCGACCTCGGTATCGATGCCGCGTCCTTGCGGATCGCGCACGCAGAGCACGGGATGCCGGTGTCCAGAAGCCACCTGAAAGCCACGGCAGCGCTGCGTCCTCAGGAAATCGAGGTCGCGCTGAGCCAATTGCAGATCGGTTCGCTGATCCCGGCCGGCCGCGGTACCTTGCACATGACCAGCGATGGGGAAAAGCCTCGGCTCGAGGTCGACCTTCCGACGCTCGATGTCGGCGCCGTGCGCGACTTTGTGATGGCTCTCGTGGCCCCCGACAGTCCCTCGGTTCGCCGCCATGCGGCGCGCGCCCTGGGCGGTGCCATCACGCACCTGAAGATGCGCAGCGAAGGTGACACCTGGCACGCCCTAATCCGCATCGATCACCTTGACGGCAGTACGATGCTCGAGCACGCGTCCTTGCTGCTGCCCGTCATCGAGCAGGAGGCGAGGGACCTTCGCGGACGGGTTACGCTGACCCATGCGAATATTGAGCTTGCGGCTGTGAGCGCTCAACTGGGTCCGAGCAGGTTGAGCGATGCGGGGTTGCGCTACTCGATGCGCGATGGCGCTGTTTCCGCGAGCATCGGCTTCGAGCTCGACCTGCCTCAGGCTTTGACGACCGCTCGCCATGTCCTGCGGCAAAACCAGATGAGCGGATTGGACGACATCGAATCCGCTGCGGGGCGGCTGCAGGGCCGCGCGGACTTCGCATCGGCGGATCAGGATTGGAATGCGAGCGTCGATGTCACACGGTCGGACGCCCGGTTCCGGGTGCGGTCCGTGCCCTGGCCCGTGTCGCTCGAGGCGGTTCGAACTTCCATCTCCTCCGGGCAAGTAAGTATCAGCGGTCTCCACGTCATGGTGGGCAGCTCGACGTTCTCCGACATCGGTGCATCGCTCGCGCTGCGACCCGAGCCGCGACTCACCGGCGGATCCGGCCGAGCGACGCTTGTGCTCGACGAGATCTACCCCTGGCTGCGCTCACAAAGCGCAGGCCCGAAACTGCTCGGCGATATCGACTCGGTCTCCGGAAGCGTGCAGATCAATCTGAACAGGGTGTCCGGGTCGCTCGCTCAACCTTCTGCACTGGCCTTTGACGCCATCGTGCAACCCAGTCAGCTCAGCGTGGCGATCAAAGGGCTGCCAGGTCCGCTCGCGATTGCGGGCGGCGTCGTGCACGTCGATCCGGATGCGCTGAGGCTCGATGGCGTGCATGTGGCCATGCTCGACGCGCGAGGGCTCGTTTCCGGCGAGATGGTCGATTATCGGGGCACGGGCACGCAGATGCGAGCCAACATTGCAGACGCCGTCGTGGGGCAGCAGTGTGCACACTGGATCTGGCAACGCACTGGAGCGCCGGCGCAGTTCGAACCGAGGGCCCCGTTGCGCTTTGCGGTCGAGCGGGCCAGTTGGGGCGCGAACCGTGCGGTGGATGCTGTGGGGAGCGTGACGTTCGAGTCGGGTCCCGAACTGACTGTGGACCTGAGCTGGCAACCGGATACGCTGGACGTCCGGCGCCTGGTCATTCGCGATCGAAACAACGAGGCCACTTTCAGCCTGCGCGCCCGGGCTGATCTGCTCGAGGCGAAATTCTCCGGCTCGATTGCCGCTCAGAGCATCGCCGCCATGTTCAAGGGCGCCGGCGAATTCCAAGGTCAGGCAACGGGCGATCTGCGCTTGACGCTCGATCTCGAACGCCGGGGGCGCACCTCCGCGCAGGGTTGGATCACAGCGCAGGCGCTGGACCTGGACGAGTTGCTGCCGGCAGCGCTCAGGGCGCAGGCGCGCATCGATCGGCTCGATTTGTCGGCCGACGGTTCGAGCCTGCAAATACACGAAGCCGCGGTGAGTTGGGCGCAGCAGGTTGCGACGATCAGCGGTCGGGTTGCCCGCGAGGGTAAAGGCGTCTTCGTCGATGTCGAGCTCGATTCGCCTGGAATCCAGGTCGATGCGCTGCTGCACCGTGGGGGCGCAACGGCCGAGCTGAAGGCGGTCAGCGCTGAGGCGAAGTCCGCTGACACGGATCGCGCAGCGTTCTTCTCGTGGATGCACGCGCTGTCCGTCACCGGGCGGGTCAGGTTGCATTCGAATTTTGTCGAGTTCGAGCGCTATCGCCTGGCGCCGATGACAGCCACCATCGCGCTCGCAGACGGTCAGGCCGAGCTGCGCTTGCAGGACACGCAGCTGTGTGGCCTGTCAATTCCAATGACCGTGCAGATCACGCCGCAGGGGCTGACGGCATCCGCGCAGATCCTTGCCCATCAGCAGCAGCTGGAGCAGGTCGCTCGCTGCCTGACCGATCAGCGCCTGCTGCTGACGGGAGAGTTCGACGCGAGCGCGAACCTGACGGCGAAAGGCAGTCCGGACGTGCTCCTGACGAACCTGGAGGGAACCGTGCATCTCGAATCCCGCAACGGTGTCGTCAGGAAATTCGCCCTGGTCGGCAACATACTGACGATGACGGATGTTGCCACTGCGTTCAACCGCAGCCGGTTGGACCTGCTCGCCGATGGGTTCCCGTACCGCACGCTGGATATCGATGGGCACTTCACCCGAGGCCGCTTCATCGTCGAGGATTTCACGTTCGACAGCAGCGCATTTGGTCTGGCCGCCACAGGCTCGGTCGGGCTGGCGCAACGCGACACGCAGCTCACCGTGCTGGTCGCGCCCTTCGGTGGCTTTACCAACCTGGTTCGCAAGGTGCCGATCTTCGGCGCTCTGGTGGGCAGAACGCTGACCAGCGTGCCCGTCGCCGTTCGAGGCGACATCCGCGATCCGACCGTGGTGCCGTTCGACCCGCGTGCGATCGCCTCCGACCTGACCGCGCTGTTTTCGCGGGCGCTCAAGATTCCCGAACGGATGTTGGCGCCATCCGGGTCGAACCCCCCTTCTGCGGCGCCGTCCAGCGGACCCTGAGGTCAAAGTGCCGTGCCGGGTTATCCTTTCCGAGCGACGGCTTCATCCTTGGCTCGCTTCGATTTGACGAGATCGGCTGCCGACGCTCCTTCGAGCGACAGTCCGTACCCCACTTCTCACTCGGCCAGTTCCCGCGCCCGGCGGAGAGCCGACCGCGTGGTGATCGGAATTATCCCGACTTCTTCCTTGGCGTTGCCGCGCCGGCGCAGGCCTTGCCGCAGCTATTCGCACGAAATCAAAAGGCGCGCACGCTTTGAAAAGACCCTGGTGACAAGTTGCGGCAGGTTACAGCGACAGGACCCTGCGCGCATGGCCGTCCCAACTCATTCCGATTTTGCTTGGCAGTGCCACTGCTGGCTGCCATGGCCATGCTTGCGCCTACGCGCGCGTCGGCGGATGAAATGCGCTCGGACCCAGAGCCTGCGATATCGATCAGGCAGAGCCGCGACCGTGAGGAGAGGAACGGACCGATGAATGCAAGC
>Ga0307475_10000389_pt1 | contig 26494 bp, 25 predicted proteins | sample atmos_gasesECM1C_FD_203317 | JGI IMG/M metagenome (GOLD analysis project Ga0307475, IMG submission 203317) | Hardwood forest soil microbial communities from Morgan-Monroe State Forest, Indiana, United States - atmos_gasesECM1C_515 | ecosystem: Environmental > Terrestrial > Soil > Temperate... | reverse complement strand
CATCGATGGGGAACTGGCCGCGATGGCAGCGGTCGCACAAGTAATACGGGCGCAGGCATTCTGCCTTTCCTACCGCCGTCAGCACAGGTTTCGAGCGTAGCTCCACATAATGGGCCGTGTGGCCGCATGTGCAGGGCAACTGCCGCTGTTCTGGGTCGGGAGGATCAAATTTCAGCAGTTCGGTAAGTGCCGCCGCTCCCGCTTGGTGCATCGCCGAACGCGTGGCTATCTCGATGGCTTCCAAATCCAGACGACCCGTCCGGCCCCTTTCGGAAAAAATGAGCTGTAAGAGATGTTCTAGTTCGCGAGTGATTTCCTGTTGGATGAGGATCGCCGTTTTTTTTTCTGCGGAGTCAGTTCCTGCTCAAGGGGGCGAGCGCGACAGATTTTCTCATTGACCTCTAACAACTGTTGCGCGAGCTGACGAAAGCGGTGATAGGCCTGCACCTCTCGTTCCGCCTTGCGCAGCTCGGCTGGGGCGGAGAAGGTTTCCGTGATGGTCTTCCCGTTCTGCTTGCGGGTGAGGCGAAAGTGGGGACCGTGTCCGGGATGATGGGCCTGATGGCAGTGACAGTTCGCCTTGCCGCAGGTGCCGCGCGTGGCGGTGATCGATCCGCTGCGAAAGTCGGGCAGTCGAGCCATTTCCTGAAAGATACTGCTGCGCTGCTGTTCCAGCTCATGAAGCGATTCAGTCATGGGCACTCTCCATATGAGGATAATCCGACCTGTCCTAACGTACTAGTACGCTAGGATACTAGGCCAAAAAAAGAGAACCCGCAAGACTGCCCACTCCTATGTCGCGCGCCCGAAATTGAATCCGCCGTGCGCCAGCACGACGCAGAGCGTCATGCTCGAGGTTTCACCAGCTGGGGCCAGTTCATCGCCATGCTCTTCTGTCAGCTGGGGCACGCCAAGTCGTTGCGCGAGATTTGTGGAGGATTGGCTGCCAGCGAAGGAAAACTTCGTCATCTGGGGCTGCCACGGCTCCTTCGCGCTCCACCCTGGCCTACGCCAATGAGCATCGGCCCTGGCAGCTGCAGCGCACCGTGTTTGAGCAGCTGCTGGCCAAGTGCCAGATGTTGGTGGCCAGCCAACCAGAAACCAGAAAGAAGAGGAAGTTCCGTTTCAAGAATCCTCTGTTGAGCTTGGATGCCACGGTGATCGATCTCTGCGCCACCATGTTTGATTGGGCCAAGTTCCGCCTGACGAAGGGAGCGGTGAAACTTCATTTGCTGCTGGACCACGATGGCTATCTGCCGTCCTTCGCGGTGATCACCGAGGGAAAAAAGCATGAGATCCGTGTAGCGCGACAGATGCAATTTGCTCGGGGGACGATTTTGGCATTTGATCGCGGGTATACGGACTACCAATGGTTTATGAGTCCTGCCTCCTTCATCGAATACTTGTGCAACTCATGGACCAGAGTGTCCGCCGACCTTGGCAAACTGTTGCACTCGAGCTGCTTTCCTCTGTCATTTCACGGGCCTGTACGTCGTCCTGTACCTCGCCTCCTCCCGGCATGCCCAGACTCTCTGCCAATAGTGGCTACGGGCGTAAGGGTCTGGATTCGGGTCGCGTGGAGAAATAGACAGTACTTCGATTTTCGGTATGCCGGGCTCAGGAGCCTGCAAGATTCTATCGATGAGATAGGCGTAAAGTTCAGTGACTTCGCCGCAGTCGGGGCATTTCATTTTTACTTTGCTGCAAGGGTCGGTGTAATTTGGTAATGGCTCAGGCCATCGAGGGAGACGCCGCAAGACGTCAGACCAGCCTCAGCCGCCTTTTGGATTTTCTGCTCGGTGAGACCGCGACCACCCATCTGCATGCTGCAGTCCATTCCGTGGTCCGCGAACCGCGTTGATGATCTCGATCCAATCGCCGCGAAGGAACGCTTCACCGCCGATCAGAGCGACTTCCCGCACACCCATACGTGCGAGCTGCGCCACCACGTCGAGGCATTCCGCAGTAGTGAGCTCCCCAACCCGACGTGTCCCAGCGCGGGAGCCACAGTGAGCGCACTTTAGCGTGCACGCCAGCGTGATTTCCCATACGGCAAGTATGGGCCGGCAAGCTATGGTCCACACACGTGCTCTCGCAAGATCCGATGGCGTTCAAATTGAATTTGAGTTGTCATGCCCTTTGAGCGAAGTGCCCTTCACCGTTGAACAGTTTCAAGCGCGAGCCAACTAACCTGTTTTACGGAATCCGAGACGGACGGCAGAATTTTGAAATGGCACGACTTCGTCTGGCTGCTTCCCTAAGCCGTTTTCCAGTCCGCGTCTCCATGCCACACGAAGTTCGGTATTGATGTGGACAATATTGATTCCCACTCCGATTGCCTTGCGGAAGTCTTCATCATCGGTTCCTGAGCCGCCGTGAATGGTCAGGAAGATCCGTGCTGCTTGTTTGATGCCAGCGATTCTTTCGACATCCAGGCGCTTCTTCGTTTCTCCCTGCCCCATGCTCCTAAGCATGCCGCGGATATTGCCCAGGTCCCAGGATGTCCAGGCCGGTGCTCTCCACAAACTGCTTGGCTTCCTCCGCAGTTGAAAGCCCCTTAGACAAATCGGGAGATGATTCGTGAATTTCCGAGCCCGTGCCGATGTCCCCGATTTCTCCCTCGACGGGCATCGAAGGATTGATCGCTTTCAGCGCCTCCACCGCCTGCCTGGTTTGGCACATATTTTCTTCGATGGGCAAGGACGAGGGGACAAAGACAATGGAATCAAACCCGGTTTTTGCTGAGAAATGGAGGCCAAATTGTGATACCAACACTGGGTATCTCATATTATAATAAGTCCACTTCGTTACATGGGATGTCGCCGTTGACCGCACGCATCGGAGGAATCCGCCGTGTCCGTTGTCTCTGGATTCCAATACGACCTGTTCATTAGCTATGCCCACCTTGACGACACGCCTTGGAAAAAAGGCCAGCACGGTTGGGTTACTGAGTTCGTCGAAACTTTAAGAGATCTACTCAAAAGGGACGACCGCTCTTTTCAGGCGTGGTTCGATCCCCTGATCCGGACAGGCAATGACTTCAACTTGGCGATTCGCGAAGCCCTCTCGGGTAGTGCTATCTTTCTCAGCATACTGTCTCCCGCTTATGATGGCTCCCTGTATTGCAAAAAGGAAATCGCTCAGTTTCGGGCCTGTCCTCAGCCCACTTTTGGGTTGAAAGTAGGCACATTTAGCCGGATTCAAGCCATCCTCCTTGAGGAACTTCCCAAAGAACATTGGCCTCCTGAGCTCCGCACCACATCGCCCTATCACTTCTACGACGCAGAGGTTGCTCGCTTCAACAAGCCGGACCAAGCCGATGAAGCCCACCCGTACGTCAAGGGCCTCTGGAAGACTCGTGATTCCATTTTGGACACTCTTCGAGAGATGCGTCGCCAAAAAGAACAGGGGACAACAGTGGACAATCCTTACAGAGAGGAAAACACCCCGGGCGATCTTGTTCCTGTCGCGTATCTCGCTGATGTCTCGGACGATTTGTTTAACAAACGCGAGAACTTGTGGAGCGCGCTGAAACAAGTCCAAGGCTTTCAAGTTAAGAGGTTCTCCGACTTATCTCGCCCCTTACGCCCTTGGGAAATCTCTATTCATATGTTCGGGAAGTTCCCAGGCGCTCCGGTTCCAGCGAAAGAGTTTCATCTTTCGCGGCTCCAGCTGGAGTCGGCGCTTGCGGCAAATTCGGCGCGCCGCCCTCTCGTTTGGCTTGCGCGCGAACTGCGGCCAGAAGATGCGGAAACCGAAGCTCACGGTCAGTTTCTCACTTCTCTTTTCAATCAAAAGCGCATTGAACTGCTGCGAATGGGTTTCGAGGATCTCAAGGACGAGATTCAGCAGCGCATGATTCCGCCAAGGAGTCCGCAAATACGAAGGTCTCGACGTCCATCGAGCGCTCCTATCATTCATATCTGGCACCAGAGCCACGATGTCGAACCGCTGCTCACTTTGAGGCAGCATCTCAAATCGAACAATTGCGGCATCTCGGTCTATGAATATTCCCGCGACCGCTTGCAAGAGCTTCAGACGAAGCTCGCGTTTTGTGACGGCTTGATGGTGTCCTATACCTTGGAGACTAAGTCTTGGGCGGAAGACGCCATGTCGGAGGCCTTCCAGCTCCGGCGCAGCGAGGAACGACCTCTCGCGTTTGCCGCTGTGGGTTTGCCTCCTCTTCCTGATAGTGAGTTCAACTTTGAGCACCCGCGAGTAGTTCCGATTCGATGCACAACTATGGGTAACATCGAGGGTATAACGGAGTTCCTTGACAAGCTGCAGGAGCAATATGTCTAGTGAAGTTGCTGGCTCTTCCGGTCACCCCCCACTGAACGCAAAGCATCCCTTTCCTGGCTTACGTCCCTACGAGGAGGTCGACGCCACTTGGTTTTTCGGGCGAGGCCAGGAAATCAACGACCTTCTGAAGCGACTCCGCCGCGTTCGTTTTTTGGCCGTCATGGGTCCTTCGGGTTTTGGTAAGTCCTCTTTAGTGAAGGCGGGGCTCCTGCCTGCGGTTCGTGATGGGTACTTGGATGCTTCGTGGCAGATCGCCATGCTGGCGCCTGGTAGCCATCCTCTCGAAAACCTCGCCACTGCTCTCGCGGCCGCGCTCTCTTGCGAGATCGACCGATTGAAAAGTCAAATGGACCGCGGACCCATTGGCTTGGTAGAGGCAATTCAGTCCTGTGCGCTTCCTGAAATGAATCTACTGGTCGTAGTCGACCAGTTTGAAGAGCTCTTTCAACTAGCCCAGCGTAAAGGGGAATCTGGTCAGGAAGAGGCAAAGGCCTTCCTCAGGCTGTTGCTTACCGTGGCTGCCTCCAACGCCTTCCCCTTTTACGTCATCATCACTATGCGCTTGGAATGGCTCAGTGAATGTTCCACCTATCCCGGTCTCTCTGAAGCGATCAATGAAGGCGGCTATCTTGTGCCACAGATGTCCCGCCGCCAGTTTCAGCAGGCTATATTGAAGCCGGTTGAGGCTGCTCGAGGCAGCATCACGGCCAGTCTGACAGATCGATTGTTGAACGACCTCGACGGGCGAACTGACCAGCTTCCGGTCCTTCAGCACGTACTCATGCGCATGTGGCGGCACCACGAATCTGGTGCACCGCTGGATATCGCTTCCTACGAGGCCATTGGGGCTCTCTCGAAAAGTCTGTCGAACCATGCGGAAGAAGTGTTTGCGACTCTCAACCCGAATGAGCAAAAAGCGGGAGAGGCTCTTTTCCGTTCCATCACCCAAGTCAGCAAGAACCGGAGATTGCGCAAGCCTTTGCCTCTTGGGGAGATCGCGGACCTCACCGGTGACTCCATTGAGCACTTAAAGAAAGTGGCCGGAGCATTCGCAGCGGAGGGCCGGTCATTCCTGGTTATCTCCCCAGGCCCCCTAAATCGAGACTCCATCATCGATATCTCACACGAAGCGCTCATCCGCCAGTGGGCTCGGCTAGGCCAGTGGGTGGATGACGAAGCGGACTTGGTATCAAGGACCAATCGTCTAGAGGACATAGCTAGCGAGTGGGACCGCGGCCAGCGGACCAGCCGTGCGCTCCTCTATAGAGGGCCAGTCTTGCGAAAGGCGGAAGAACTGACGCCCCGCCTAAAGCCCAACAGCGTCTGCATCGCATTTCTTAAAGCTAGCCGAAAAACGCAGTTGCGGAACCTCATTCTGTGGAGAGGATTGGTTGCCATACTATTGACCTCTCTGGCTGTGCTGGCTTTCTTCTACTTGGACAGCCGTAGCCGCCTCGCGGCGAAGGAAGAGGCGGACCTCGCTAGATATCAACAACAAAGAAGCGAGCTGAAACGAGTGGCTCAGGATTCCCAAAATTGGCAACAAACCTTGGCAACATCACTCCGCCCTTCAAGCGGTGCGCAAACCAAACTCATCTATCTGCAATACCCCGGACAGCAACAATTGGACCTGGCAAAGACGGTGAAGGGTTACCTGAACGGCCAGGGCTATTCGGTGTCCGATCTTGAAGCTGTGGGAGCATTTGCACCGCATGAAACACAAGTCCGTTATTTTTCCCCCCGTGACCAGGCTGATGCCGAAAAGCTCGCAAATGTTTTGAAGTCGTCAGTCGTCGGCAATGTCCAAACCCAACTTACGGCATACGATTCGACAACAAACGCACCGGATCAGCTGGAAGTCTGGCTTTCCCCGGGTGCGGAGCAAGCTCGCAGAATCAATGTCAAGCATCTCGTCGTGCTGATGTTGGAGGGCCGGTCTTTCGATCACATGCTGGGCTTTCTCAGGAGCTCGAACTACCCCATCGACGGACTTTCTGGCAGCGAGTCGAATCCCGATTCCTTTGGCGCGCAGGTGCTAGTAACCAAGGATGCGGCCAGGCAAGGGGACTTCACTCCTGATCCAGGTCAAAGTTTCTCCGACGTAAACTTTCAGATCTTTGGAAATTTCGACGGCCTCCAAAACGGACAGCAGATGCAGGGTTTTGTCAATTCCTATCAATTCCACACGGGACAGGTGCCGAGCGCCCATAAGATCATGAAATGTATGGGTGAATCGGTAATTCCGATCCTTACTGCACTTGCGAAGAACTATGCTGTCTGTGACCGGTGGTTCTCCTCGGTGCCGGGCCCTACCTTTCCAAATCGCGCTTTTGTGCACGCAGCTACTTCCCTTGGCCGGGTGGATATGTCCATTGGGGGATACGCAGTTATTCCAAAAACGATCTATGAACTCCTGGCCGATCATGGTATGAGCGCCCGCATTTACTACAGCGATTCGACGATGGCGTTAATTTTCCGCGGCCTTCAAGAGCAGCCGGACAAGTTCTTTGGAAACTTCCAGAGTTTTGTGGACTCGTGCAAAACTGGCAATCTTCCCGCCTACGCGTTCATTGAGCCCCGCTACAGCACTCTTGAGCAAACAAACGGTACCCGGTATCCTGCGAATGACCAGCATGCCGATCACGACATGGCCGCCGGCGAACAGCTGATTCACGATGTTTACCAAGCGATTCGGTCGAATAAGGCTCTTTGGGAAAGCACCGTGCTCGTTATCACATACTCCCAGCATGGCGGATTTTATGATCATGTCGTGCCGCCGCCCACTTTCAGCCCTGATGGGATTGTGGCTCAGGATCCCGGACAGGGTGTCGCCAAGATAGCCCCGTTCGACTTCAAACGACTCGGAGTGAGAGTTCCCGCCGTTATTATTTCACCATACATCGAGCCCGGCACTATCGATCATACGGAATACGATCACACTTCCGTAATTGCGACCGCTCGCAAGCTGTTTCTACGCAAGGCAGATGCGACCAGCTATCTGACCGAACGTGATCGCCTCGCCAACACCTTCGACCATCTGCTTACGCGCGCCACTCCGCGGATCGACAACCCTATTCCTTAGCTTCTCGCTTCCCTCTCGCCGCGTCCAAGTGATCCAAAACAATGCCGGCTTCTGAAAGTCAAGAAAGAGCCGGAGCCGAAGCTCCGGTTCTTTCTTCATTCACTCCAGATTTTCAGATGCATTTGTTGGCTTTGTTGGACCATTCCAGCTGCACCGTATACTTTCCGACAGTCTTCGTTTTCCATGCGCAGATATCCCCAATTTCTCCGTTGGTATCGTCGTACCAGCCCTGGCCTGGAATTGCATCGGTGATGGCTTCACACAGTTCGTGAGAGCTGGTGGAAGTCAGGGCGTCGACGGGTTGCAGACCGCCGGTGCATCCAGAACAGCCCGGGAACGGCATGGCGGCATAGAAAATCTGTCCGTTGATGTCGTTGTGGTAGCCGCAGAATGCAGTACACGAGCCCGCCCCACCCTGGATGACTTTAACGTTCGGCGGAAAATAAAGGTAGTAGAGAGTGTTCGGGCTGGGCTGCGGGAAAACCCCATTGGTAGCAATTTCATTCTCAAGCACGTGCTGGATCGTCTTGTCATTCACGGATTGATGCAGGACCGGGGATGTAATCACGGTCGTGCCAGTATGCTTGCCGTGGCTGATTTTGTACTTTGCCACATTGTATTCCGCAAGCTGGTCAATCAACGGGCTGGTGAGGATGAAGTCGAAGAACTGGTTCACTTCCTGCATCATCGCGTTTTGTGGCGCCGTATTCCACGCTGCGCCCCAGAAGACGGTGAACACCTCCACGGATGCGATAAGAGGCCCGTTGCGATACGTAAGTTGCGGTGCCGCAGCCGGGGTTATCGCTTCCGCCCCTGGACCCGGGTGCAAAGGTACGATTCGGATGGAATCGGAATGTGCGGGCTGTATCGGACGAAGAATCTGTGGACGAGTAGCCATGAGATTTCCTCCATTCTGTGGATCAAGAGTCCTAGCCAGGAATTCAGAACGCGCCGTGCAGTGGAAGTCCTTGACAGCCACCCCCCGCAGGGACGAAATAACTCACGAGGGTGGAAGTCACTGGGGAAACTCGAAAGTCCGTTGACGCCGCTGACAGCTCGTCTTCTTACCGTCCAGGTGGGCCGGGACCATATTCGGGGGCCAGGCCCCAATCCCAGAACCCTACTCCCGTGATTCGAAGAATGCAAATTGTTTTTTTTGTTATCGATCATCTGAAATCGTAGTGTTCTGAACTACTGCTGGATCACGGCATTTGAAATTTGAATTGCTTATCGCTCCAGAGATAAGGAACCGCATCATCCCTCCACACATCATCCGCGTCCTCCCGTATCTTCGTGTGTACGGTGGAGTTTGCCGACTGAGTTGCCTCTGCTCTCACTCATCAGGCGTTCTGGCCGGTTTTCCCTCCGGCCTCGTGTGGCGGGGCAGCCAGGGGACGTTGGCCGGTTCCAAAAAATGAGTTTTGACATGGCCGCTAACATTTTTTACTTGGCGGCAAAATCATCGGGGAATAAATAGCCGTGTCTCCCTGTTATCCGGCTCTTTTCCTGTGAGTCGCTCAACTCAGGAGGAAACATCAGCCACACTACACGATGCAGGAGTTCCGGAGTGTCCGAGGAAAGAAAGTCTGCCATTTTAGTTGTCGCGGGATTCCTCGCGGCGGGCCACGCGTGTCGACTCCATGGAGGTGCTCAGATATGAGTGATTCACCGCATCCGGAATATTTTTTCAAGCTGGTCGTGCAAACAACTTAGGAGTGAATGTCATGGTGTGGGCTCGGCGAGTTTGGCTCCAGTTGCAAACCTTGTTCCGTCGCGGCCAGAACGCTCCGCGATTGAATGACGAGATGCAATTTCATCTTGAGCAGCAGATTGCCGAGAACATCTGCGCAGGCATGAGCCGGGAAGAAGCACGCTACGCCGCCCAGCAGACTTTTGGGAACTCTACTGCACTCAGGGAAGAAACACGCGAGACATGGGGCGGATATGGTTTGAACAAGCCGGTCAGGACCTGCACTATACGTTCCGCACGCTGCGGAAAAGTGCTGGCTTCACCTCAACTGCAATTCTTAACCTTGCGCCGGAAATCCGCGCGAACACTGCGATCTTTCAGTTGCTCGATGCCGTGCGGCTTCGCAGCTTGCCGGTCCCGGCTCCGCAGTCCTTGGCCTTGGTGCAGACCACGTTTAGCCAAAGAGCCGGAACGTCTGCGGACCAACACGTCGACATCTAAAAGCGGAACCGGAGCCCAAGGCTGGTGAGCATATCGTCTATATGACTTTTGGCGAGCTGGGCGTTGAGCATCCCCTTATTGATGACACGCAACGATGTGTGCTCCGCCGTCCGCGCCACGTTCGGGGCAGCCGGCTCCGCGACGATAGGGACATACTCGTTGGGATAGTCAAGCACCCGCAGTAAGTCGAGAACCGTCGGCTGATCAGCGTCTACAACCCGCACCGCGCCCGTCAACATGCCATCGCCTAGCCACCGTACCAGCGCCGCTTCCGTTACGGTTATCTGCACTTGCTGCTCCTTGACAATTTGACCCTCCTGCTCTGTCAAAACGTCGCGCCAGCGGCGCAGGATCTCCGACAGCGCATCCAGTGGAGACCTGGGCAGCGCGGGGAGCACTTGTTCCATCTCGAACCGATTTATTTCGGGATGCACACTTCGCAGCATCGTGCGGACATGTTGGGTCGATACCATACCGACAAAATCGTCACCCTGTTTAATAACGATCCTTCGAACATCCGTTAACAAATCAGCCACAACTGCAAGAATATAAAGGCGTGTGGACCACCAGGTTTTCCCAATGTTGATGTATGCCACCTCTGGCGAGGGATTGGCGCCGATAAGCTGTTCGAGCGGCATCCGGCCGCTGTCGGTGATAGGAATCGAAGCGGCGATTCCCTCCATGGAACCTTGGAGCTTCACTGAATTCCTCAGCATCTGGCTGCGCAGTCCTACCGAAGCCACGGCCGCACTGAGCCGCGCCTCCAACTCTGCTGGTTCTTCGAAAAACGCCACCATCTGGCCGCTCTGCAGTTTTTCGCGGAACGCCAGCACCTTACTCAAGTCCCCTCGAGGATCGCGTGTCCCTCCGAAACTGTCCATCAGATGCGGCGGCCATGGAGCGCGCTCATGAAGCAGAAAAGCGAGGCGTTTGATGTTACCTTCCACGGCGGCCAGATACTCATACTCCGTGATGGAGGTTGCTCCCTTAACTGCGCCTGCCACTTCTACTGTCACGCGCGTTATATCTGGGACGTAGCCATAACGCCAGGCCACCAACACAACGTAAACATCGGAGCTCTTCACATCCGCAACTACCTTGTCAACCGGAATAGAACTTTCGGCTACGTAATCTTCCATTGAGATCACTTCATGTCCTAGCTGCCGAAGCACTCGGATGCAGGCGGCCCGGTGAGCCTTAAGGTCGTTGAAAGTGGAAGAGACGTAGACGCGCATTAGCTGAATGTTAGCAGAAGACGCCCAATGATACCTATCGTGAGGAAAATCATGTCAGTAAATCTTTGCCTGCCTAAATTCAACCAGTTCAGTCAGAACGGAGTTTTTGGCAGGGACAGGATTGCACGGTGGCCACCAAAAGAAGCTAAAGCAGCGGTCCTGCCTTCCAATTCATCCGCGATCCTTCACCCGTGCCGAAACCGATGTAGGCCCGCATGACAATACGATTCTGGACAGAGAGTGTAATGCCCACTCCCACGTCGTGGTGTAATTGGCTGACCCCGAGGTCGGAAGCGTGATTCCCCACGCGGCCCGTCTCGTAGAAAGCCAGGATACCGAGCGGTCCCCAGACATTGTGCCCGTACGCGCCTTGCAACACCATGCGATTGGGAGCGCGGAAGCGCAAATCCAGAAAGCCACGAAGCGTGTCACGGTCCTCGAGATCGGCACCGCCCAGCGTTGGCTGGAAATAGAACGGAATCTGTTGTTGTGCGGCTGTTTCAAGAGTCAGCAAACCGTTGATGGCGACGTAGCCGAACGTGCAGATCTTGCCCGCACCTTGCGGTGCGCAAAACCAATCGCGCAAAGCATTGGGCTTAACCGGAGCGGCTTTCCTTCGCCACCGGAGAGGACGGAAGTTCAGCAGATCAGCCTCGAATTTATGAAAAGAAAATCGGTGGAGGTCTAAATCCTGGTAGTAAGCATAGCTGATTTCGTAGTCGAGCTTATAGGGAAGGATCGCCGGATAATGTGGCAAGGCCCGGATCTTGTAATGCATGAACCCCGGCTGCTCGGTGAGACCCGGAGCTTGCGCATCGTTGAACACAGTCTCGATCGATGGAATCGATGAATTCGGAATCGGCCCGATATGAGGTACAACGTAGCCCATCTCTCCGCCGATATCCAGCCAAGATAACACCGGGTCGAGCAATTTCACTCCACCCTCGAACCAACGCTCACCGAACTGCACGTGTGTCTGCTGCGTTGTCGCATTTCCTGGCCCATAGTAAGCTAGCCCGGACATCGAGGCGGCACCAGCTGCTCCTCCCGCTTCACTGCCGAAGATCTGTACATTCACCGAACGAAAATCGTGGCTCGGATCCGGCGTCAAATCTCCCGTTGGAGCAGCATCGCCAGAGACGCGTACGGGCTCATTGGCGAGATCGTCGTTCGACTCCGTTCCGTCCAAACCCTCGATGTCATAACCAGGAGCTTTCAAGAAACCCAGCATGTGGTCGAACGAGCGGTTCTCCATCATGAGGACTATTAGATGTTCGATAGGTGGCGGCATCGTTTGTATCGAACTATGGACTATAATCCGGCTGGGCGCAAGACGGTCAGTACAGCAACTATGTGGAAATCGCGACCGTCGGCCAGGCTCGCCCGCGACGTTCTGACCCACGGGCCTTGCCGCAGCTCCAGGTCGCAGGTGACGGAATCCGTGCGCTTAATCCCGCTCGCCTGAATAGGAGGACTCATGGCAGACGATTTCATTGAGGGAATCGATGTTTCATCGAACCAAGGACTTGTGGACTGGGATTCTGTCGTCGAAGCCGGGAAAGCGTTCGCGTTCGCACGGGCAACCATTGGAGGACACGCGGCTGACCCGCAATTCGCAGCAAACTGGCAGGGTATGAGCGATGCGGGCATCCTGCGGGGGGCGTATCACTTCTTCTGGCCTTTGACGCCGTGGCAGGACCAGGCGACGAACTTCATCAAGACGGTCGGCGCGCTCAGCCTTGGTGATTTGCCTCCGGCTTTGGACCTGGAGGAAGCCATCTCAAAGAGCGATCCCTTGAAACGAGATACTTGGCAGGACATCCCCGCCGGCCAGCGTCTCTCGATGATCCAGAACTGGCTCGCTCAGGTTGAGGTGGGATTGGGCATGCGACCGATAATCTATACGCGACAGAATTTCATCGAGTCCCTCCTTGGGGACAGCGTCTCCACGGTGGCAACCTGCCCCTTGTGGATAGCACATTACGAGGTGCTTCAACCTTCCGTTCCCCCAAACTGGACGTCCTGGACATTTTGGCAATACACGGAGAAGGGTAGCGTCGATGGTGTGCGGGACACTGTGGATTGCGACCGGTTCAGCGGTTCCAACACAGATTTGCAAAGCCTCACAAGGAGTTAAAACACTTGCAGACGAAACGAACAATCTTGCGGAGTGTAGTTAACATATAGCCGCTCTGTCTTAAAGTGATTAATTTAATCGACGGAGGTTGTGTGCTTAGCGGATGAACTCACGACACTGCCCGAAACGGAACTGTTGCGCTACTTAGTAAGCCGGATCATCAGCTCTTTGAGGAACTACCCTGGCACGCAGCACGAGGTCACATTCGATCTATCCAGCATTGGTGTTGTGACGAGTTCAACAAAGCGTGAATGGCTAAAGCCGGCGACATCTTTGAAACCGGAGTTGGTTGTGGAATGGATCGGCAATGTAATTCTGGCGATGATTGTGATCGCCATAGTCTTCGAAGTCCTTAAAGGTGTCGCTGCATTTCTGGTAAAAGTCGCTAAGTGGATAGTTGGACCAAAAGAATGGTTCGGAAGTTTGCTCCTGTGGGGCGCCCTTAACCCTCGTGCACGCACGGTCCTGCTCGTCTGGCTCATCCTCCTTGTAGCCTGTTCTTTGCTGCTTGTTCTTCTCATCACCACACAGCCTGAGTGGCTGGGCATAGCCTTGATGTGTGCAGTGCTATTCATTCCGCTGGGCTGCAAGAAGCTGTGGGCCTATTTTCGCGAGCGGGAGCACGTCGCGGTTCAGGCAAAGCGAGACGAGCGAGCTCATCAACTGAAGAGCGCTCTAGCTTCGCGCGGCACACCACTGGATTTTCCCTTTACCTCAGGCCTTTCGAATCTGCCAACCGCATCCAGAGCGAAACCCTTCACTCGCACACAGAACTCAAGCATTCAGGATGGCGGAAGACGCGGACGCAAGAACTTGAGAAAAGTGAGGATCTCGAGAAGCTATTGGCCGTCGCTCTAGATTCATACGCACCCCTCGCCGCCCTCCGACGGCCGGGAGAACAAGCCGGTGCGGGGCGGATTGCGTCACACGCCGGTACCAAATCCCTTAGCCGCTACCGGACGACCGCAATGATGAATCTTTCCTAAGTTTTAAGAAGTTCTATAATTCCCTGCGGTTTCCTCTTCTCATTATTTTGTTTCCGCCACCTTTCCCGCAATTGCCGGCTTAAGGTTCGATAATTGGCGAAGGGCGTTGAACCAGAACGGCGCACCCAAACTGAGGAACAATATGCTGACCAAAATGCCAGCTAAATGGCGCCGCACATTGTATGCCGCCCACCAGTGTGCAAGCGTATCAAACACATTCTGGCCAGCTACCGTCATCGGCACAATCTTGAGGTTGGTCTTCTCCAGATCTGCGCGCATTCCACGGATTTCATCGTATGCATTGCCCATCGCTTGCTTTGTCTTGCCCTGGCAAGCATTGTCGAACTCATCGAGAAGAGCTTCCGTGCCGGGGAGGTTCTTTGTAACTTCAACCAGAGAATTTCTCCCGTCCACGCAGCGCGTCAGGTGTGCCGGCACTTTGTCCAGGGCGGCCGCGACCTGCGTTCCATCAGGTTTACCGGAGTGATTTTTCTTGATGTCCGCCAACGCAGCAGCCGCCCGCTCGCTATTGTCGAACGTCTTATCGGCTTGCGAAAGCGCGCTATCGGACATCGCCGTTAATTTCGCCCGTAACTCCGGAGATTGCGTGATTTGCTGCAAGATTTCCCCGGAATCGATGTGCAACGAAACGACGAGCAATACGGACACCACGACCGTAATGACGCGCGTGTGCCGAGTGAAAATGTCCGAGAGGCGATTCATGACGATATCGAACCACTGGCCGATCTCATACTCGAGTTTCGATACCGTTCCGAAGGCACTGTCCAAAGCAGCCTTCACCTTGCCTTCCTGTCCAGGAAGGTCAATGTTTAATTGCTTCCCGGCAGCCTGCGCTGCTGCAACAGCCTGTCCTACGCCCGGAATGCGCTTGTCGCGCAACGCCTTGAGCGCAGTTTTGGCGGCATCGTCAAGGGTGGCACCCGGGTCGTCCGAACAGAGGTCTCGCAAGACACCAACAAGCTCACTCTCACTGACGGCCTTGGCGCGCGTTCCAGCATGCGCGACAGCGGGATGCTTTACCACGACCTCAGCAATTTGCTCAGCAATCGTTGACCCGCCGGGCAGCTTCTTGCGAAACTCGGGTTCAATCTGGCGCAGGAGGTTCTCCAGACCCGAGGCCAGATTCCGTCCGCGAAGATCAGTCAGGGCGGAGATCACCTGGACGGCCGCCGTCACAATCAGACTCAACATCAACATGACCACGGTGAACGCGATTGCCGTATCGATTTGCTGCAGCATACGTGTCCTTTCAACTTTTCTAACGTCAATTGGGTTTTGCAGGGTCAGTATCTACGAGTTGGAGAGCTCGCCTCCGGGAGCACCATCCAAGTTCAACGCCAGCGCAAACCGAATAAAAAGTTTGAACAAAAATCGGAAACAGTCTCAGCCCTCCTTCGATTCGAAGAAGGAACCAAGAAAGAAAGTCCCAGCACTCCCAGGGATCCAACAACTTTGTCAACGGGAACAAACGAGGTTAACTGGAACAATACATTATGCGGGGAAGATATAATATATTTTGGATACGTGTCAAGTCATGGTACCTATATTTGCTGGCAAGACCAATGCTGGGACCGCTGCCCCCGGCCTGATAAAGAGGACATCAACTCAAATCGTCTGTGAGCTTCACAAGCCCCCAAGTGGACGCAGCGGCTAACCGCATCATTGGACGCGGGCAAGGAGGTATGAACTTGTGCGAGATGCCTCAAAGGACCCTTCCAAACAGCCGCCCCTGATCGAACCAACCAAAATTCGAGTAATGATCTCGAGCCGCAGTAAGCAGCCGTTTCCTTACAAGGGTAAGAATACGAGCTTGCTGTCCGAAGTGCGTGAGGACCTTGCTGAAATGATTAAGGCTGAACCGCTCTTTGAACAGCCTCTCTTTCTGCCGTGGATCAATGAGCCTGCCGCTGCTGCCACCAAGGACATCTGGGACGAATGTATGGCGCAGGTGCAGAAAGCCGATATCCTAATTGCAATTTACTCCGGAGATGCCGGCTGGGCGAAGGAAGGCGGCGAGATCGGCATCTGTCACGCAGAATTGGAGAAAGCCCTGAACAGCGCCCGCGACAAAGTGAGAATCCTGCAGGTCGACCCATTGGCGCCGCTACGTAGAGGACCGGATGGCAAACGCGATCAGTTGTTCCGGGATTTTGTGCAACGGGAACAGCCGTTCACCGGCACGCCCTGCAAGAACGGTGAAGAACTAATAGCTTTGTGCAGGCTGACATTACGCGAGGCCGTTGCTCACATGGCCCGATTGGGGGTTCGCGAGGCAAGCAAGGGCAAGTTCTATATCGGGGAGGCACTCGACTGGACGCGGCTTGATTTTCGCGCTCGCCAACAGAAGATGGAAAGTATCCTCACCGAAACGCTGATGCAGAGATACAAAGGCCAGCGATTGCCAAATCTAAGCGGCGTTACACTAGAAGTACTTGGAAAGGAATTGCTTGTCGTGTGCAGCGCAGTTCCAGGATCCTACTCCATTCCCGAGGCCCGAGAACGTGCTAACCAGTTGTTCCTCCGGGACTGGCAGTACGCTCCGATACTGAAGAACGGCGTAATTGGTCCGGTTCATTTCGTGGCATGCAATCGGAGCATGACCGAATCCCAGGCCATCCGCCAGCTCGGTTTCGCCGACGCTACAATTGTGACCACTCCCTTCGGTGTTTACGTAGCCGACGACATACAGAAAATGCAGCTCACGTACCTGGCGAACTGCCGCGACGAAACCAGTCTTCGCTATCAGGTGCAGCGCACGTTCGACTGGCTGGAGCTGGCTGGCGAGAGGTCGCTTTTTCTGGAGAGAGCGGCTGCCCGGGCTCGCATCGTGCTGGCGATTGCAAAAGAAAATACAGGCCGTAATTGACTGGCCCAGCTTATTGCGGATCCTTTGCTGGAAATAGGCGTCAAACAATCACCTGCGAGCGGCGACCGTGGCCGATTCCTGGCAGGGACTATTTGTTGACGCGGTTTTCTATAGCTTCCTCAATTTGCTTGGCCCACGGAACCGCCTCGTGCCGCCGGTCGCGCGCTTCGCGGATCAGGCGAAGGTTGCGGGCGGTTGTCTCGGCCTCCCAGCCCTCGCGAACCGCGGCCAGCGCGTCAGCCGCTCCATCAGTGGCCCGCTGTTCGTCTTTGGCCAGGACTGCCAGTTCAACCAGCGTAGCGTAGTCCCAATAGTCGGGCTTGCCGGCTGCGATTCGCCTACCCACGGAATAAGTAACAACGGGCAGGATCTGCTCGCGCCGTGGGTCCGGTGGTTCGCGTAATTCCATGAGTGTGACTGCGTTGATGCCTGGATATGCATCACGCCAATCCGTTTCAAAACCCCGAAGATACGCCGCGATGGCTTTCTCCAACAAGCCTCGCGCCAGCAGCGCGTCTCCTTTTTTCAACGCTGCCTCCCATCGGTCTTTGTATACTCGTCCGAGAATTCCGCACGTTTCACTGCTTGGGCCGCGCCGTCCGATGAGGTCAACCAAGATTGTCTCAGCGACTTCTCCTCGACCAGCGCGATTAAGCGCCAGTGCCAGTTGCTCCTGAACCACCACGGTCGCAGCCAAGGGCGCCGACATTTTTTCCACGAGCAGGATCATGTCGTCCCACGCCTTCACGGCCCGGTAGGAGAGAAACAGGTCAATCACGACGCCGGACTCGGCATCGGCGATTGGCGTCAATTCCCTTTCAATGGCGTGTATTGGATCCGCCCCCTGCGTCCGCGCGGCGCGCAGACGTTCCTTGACATCCTCGGAGTATTGGACACGGTCACGAAAGACGTCTGTTTTGATATGGGAGATGTCCGGTGGCTTGATCCCATCGATGAGTTGGAAAACCGGGCTGTCCGCAGCATTCTTCCGAGCCTCCTTCAGCCGTGCTGCCAAAGCAGGCTGCGTGGTGGCCAGATCTGAAGGCGTGCCCGACGGAGAGAGCTGGTACGGTAAGGCGCGAAGTGGGGCAACGTCAAAAGGCAGGCGTCCACCTTCGGCAAAGATCAAGACCGTGCTGAACGGACGCACGGCATGCCGGACTCCCAGTTCGTAGAACACGTTGGCGTTGGCCGTGCTCAAATCCGCAACAGCGTAGGGGCACAACATCAAGCGCTCGAACATCGGTTTGTGAATGATGCCGCCAGTCATCTCCTCGTCAGCGCGCACCGGATCGAGATCGGCCTGCTTAATCGCCGGAGCGATCATCTCATGATATACAGCATCAAAATCAACCAGCGTGCCGCTGGCGTCCGGCTTTTTGCCGAAGGGCATCAGAACGAAACACAGTTCGCGCGGCATTACGCGTCTCCCCGAAAGATCTTCTGCAGGCGGTCGGCGGCGGCCTCGTTACCCACGAGGCTTGCTACGCGAACCGCTTGCTGAAACATAGAGTCGAGCTGGCGCGGCGAAGGATTACTGTTTACGGCAGCCTGATAACTATCCATCGCCGCATCGACTTTCCCTAGCAGCAGATTAGCCTCGCCCTCGGTGGCGAGGCGCCACTTATCCGCTTTTGCGGCCCGGCAGTGTTCAAGAACCTTCGTTGCAGTTTGTTGGGCAGCGCCCTCCTGATTGCGATAAGCCAACTGCATGAAAGCAACGTTGATCCCATGATAGAAAGCCTGGTCATGCCTCCCGGCTTTTTCTGATTGGTCGAATCCCTGCTGGTACAATTCGGATGCTTTCTCCGCATCTTCGATTTTTCGCTCGGCCAGCCAGCGGCGTTTGAGGCGGCCAGCGAGCACACCCATGGCGTCGGTGAAATCTGGATGGGAAGCCTGACTTTGCAACGCTTTGATAGCGTCGTCCCGCCGCCCCACCGATTCCAACGCGAGGGCAAGCTGCACCAACCCTCCCTCGTCCAGACTCTGGGGATGACCCTCGAGGGTCTTGATGGCGTCATAAAACTCTCGCATTTCTACCGCCACACGAGCACTGTCTCCCGGTCCTGAAGGTGCCGCCTGGCCAACCAAACTCTCGATCACGATCTGCACGCTCGGGTCGCTCGCGGCCATCGGCTTCACGATTGAGAGATGATCACCACGAACCACTCTGCGTTGGGAAGCGAGAAAAGGAAAAATGGAAGACTCTGGCGGTACAAACTGGTCTTCGTCTCCTGCGGTCGCATCGAGCTTAAATGCGGGTTGGTTCCCAATGTCCTTATTCCATCCAGCACGCAGATCTTTGATGAACTCCCCATCGTCTGCCATGTCTTTCAATTGCGGTTTCCAGAATTTAAAAAATGACGCTTTTCGCAGGCCGGCGCTGGGTGTCCCGAACAGCAGAAGATTGCAGACGCGTGACCGCAGGTTTTGATCTTCCAAAACCGCCTGCTGAACCACCAGTCCGCCCATGCTGTGCGCAATGAGCGCTAGGCTTTTATATCGCTTCAATGGCTCAATGGCACTTCGCGTTGCCAAGAGTTGCGCGAGCGAGACCAACCCAGGGTCAGCTCGCCAAATCCCCACAACGTCCAGGCTTAATCCCGTGTGGTAGCCTAGGCTGAATACATCCCAGCCGCTCAGCCGCTTTTCTTCCATGAGCAGGGTTGGAAACCTTCCCCAGGTCTTCGTAGGGTCGCCAGAAAACCCGTGGACAAACAGGATTGCGACTGGATTCTTCTCGGTTTTACGATGCTCGACAAGCTCGGGGCTCTTTGCCGTCATACGAATCCTCCCCGTGTTAATTATTGTTTATTGAGTAGATTTCGAACGCGTTTCTCCTCGGGCCTCGTTCCGCTAGATGTGCGGCGCTCACTCACAATCCCAACTTCTTATATACGCCGTCACTCTAGTGTCGCAGCCCGCTCACGGAATCCTTTAGCCAATGGTATTCGCCGGGAAAGTAGTCTAGCGCCTGTTGGATGATTTTGGCTTTAAATTCCAGGTGTACGGCAAGCCAGTCAGGGAGAATCGCGGGACAGAGGTCAGAGTCCATCTGCCTCTTTCCGTTGAGGTCGACGGCGATTATGGGCAGCTCGCGATTTTGAGCAATCTCAATCTCCCATCGGACGGACTTGTGCAGGTTCTTTGTGTACTTGCCCACGAGAACAGCTCCCTGTTTAGCGCTAGCAAGCCGTTCACGCAAAGCCTTCTTTACGGTCTCCTCCGAAGCCCTATCCGTCAACGGCCCGATGTCACGCGCGTCGAAAAAATTGAAGTCCATGTTTTCGTTAGACTTCCAGCCCTTCATAAACGCGTACGCCCACATTAATCTGTATCCCCGTCAAAGATTACGTATGTCTTGTTCTGGCAGCTCGTGGCAGTCTCCGCAAGCCTTCCGCGCGAGCTTCACGGAATTCGGCCCTCCATTGCTGGATATTTTGCTCCCGATACTATCTGAGTCGTGTTCAGCCGTCCCCCCCAAGAACCGTTCAGAGGTCACAGCAGCGATGTGATCGGCGTGGCCTCCAGTCCGGATGAGGAGAGAGTGAAACACCTTCAACAGGTAGGGTGGCATGAGACACCTATCGTATCCGGCGATCTTCGCGGTTTCCCACATATTCTCTCCATTGGCTGTCCGACAGTTCGAACGGCTGCAGTGACAGGGCTCTCGCTCCTGCCGCGCTATAGCCCTGCTCCACAAGCTGGTGGATACGAGTAAAGTCATTGGTGGCGAAGCTCGCAATGTCCGGCTTAATTACAACGTCTGCCTTCTCCAGGCCTTTCCTTTCATTCTGCATCCTCGCGATATCCAAACTGCGTGCGATCTGCTGAAAGACAGAACTGAATTCTGATTCTCTGCCAAAGTTCTCGAAAGCAGTAGTGGCAGGGATGAATGATGCAATCACGATGTCCGCTCCCATGCTGCGCACCACTTCGGTTGGGATGCTATCCAGGATGGCTCCACTGACCAGAATTCTATCTCCCTGGCGAACAGGGTTGGAGACACCAATCAAGGTGAGACAAGCGCGGAGTGCTTCTGGCAACGACCCACTGCCCAAGACAAGCAATTGGCCCGTGCGGAGGTCGGCAGCCTCGCATCGAAAGGGAGTCGGCAAATCGTCGAAACTGCGAAGGTTTCGATATGAATTGGCAATCCTCGGGAAAACCGGAACTATGGCATCTGGATGTTTGGAGGGCATAAAGGGGTTCAGTTGAAGCCCTGTCAGTCCTGGCAGTTTGATCTCCTCGGGGCTGGCCCACTTTCCTTTCTCCAGGTAGGGAGAGTCTCCTCGAAACAGCCTTTCGGTAAGGTCACTATTCTCCACGAAATGACCAATCTCATCCGGGGACATTCCAGTCGCATAAGCGCCGCCAACCCACCCGCCTATAGACGTCCCCGCAATATAGTCAACCGGGATGCGGTGTTCCGCCATCCATTTCAAAACGCCGATTTGTGTAAAGCCAATTGCCCCTTCGCCGTCGACTGCCAAGCCGATCCTCGGGCGCCGGTTCGAACTCTGGGAGCGCCTCGCTGTAGAGCTGATTGAGGCAACCGCCATTAATAGAAACAGTGCAACACTTCCCACGCGAAACAGAAAGCTTGTTGAATGCGCAACGTTTGTGGCCATTTTTATCTCCCCGGGCCGACTGCCGCCCATACCACTCGGAACCCCGCGTTACTGGCGGATTCCGAGGGATGAAAGTTGTATCTATAAGCGGCCCTCAGGAACTCGCCCCGGTCACGTGATGAGCCGCCGCGCAGGACACGCACGAAGCCCTCTTTCGGTCCGGCCGGATCCTTCTGCTCTGACGCAGAGTATGGACCATAGACATCCCGGCACCACTGCCAGACAATTCCTGAGAGATCCCATATCCCCGCACGGCTTGGCCGGTTTGGATGTTTTGTTTCCATCGACGCACTCGTGCTCATACTCGGCTCCTCGCTACCCCACGAATACTTGCGTCCGTCAACCCCGCGCGCTGCAAATTCCCATTGCGCCTCCGTCGGCAAATCGCCACCAATCCAAACCGCGTACATGAGCGCGTCATACCAGGTAATATTGACCGCCGGCCCTGACGGGTCCCGAGAGCGGTACTTTGGATCGAACCGGGCATACTCGCGGTTTGTGACCACGTGCTGCTGCATATAAAACATCTGAAGCTGTACCCAGTGAACTGGTACTTCGTCCGCACACCCCTCACATCCTTGACCATTTGGGCTGCCCATCCGGAAACGCGAGGCTTTTAACAAAACGCGCTTGTTCAAGCCCTCGTCGACTGATTCTGTGTGCGGAGCCGCAATCTTCCTCGCTGCACTCATTTGATGGCCAAGCGCGCGCCTCAATTGCCTTGCCCAACCTCCTGCCTTTGCGTCACAGCCCGCGTCGTCCAGTCTGGTCAACAGCGCCATGAAAAAGGCATTTGAACCGAACCTCTCGTCAGGAATGAGTGCCAGGACCTCAGCTGGATTGCGTTGGTGCACGGAAATCAACTGTTCCAGTGCAAGACTGACCTGCGTCGGATCGTTGCTCGCCACCTGCAGTTCGAGCCGGCGAATAACCTCCCTCAATGCTTCAAGCGCTCTTGTCTGCTCCTTCCTTGCGTCATTTTGAGCTGCAATTGCGGCTTCTCGCCTATTCTGCGCATACCATGCAAAGTCGGCAGCCGCAAGCGCAAGCACCAGAAACAGCAGGGCGAACCCTGACACAAGCCAGATCGCGCGGCGCCGTTGCGTGCGCTCCTCACCGCGCAACTGACCCCAGTCCCGTCCAGGGTACAAACAAAGGATGACCTGCTTTAGGTCCTCGATCAGTTGACTACGAACTTCAGGGCTCTTTGCGCCGGCCAAGATCTGATTGCGACGATGCTGCAATGGAATCCAAAGTGGTTCCGTGGCCAGGCTGTTTTGCACCGCGGGCGGAAGTAGATGATTGCGCATCGAGTCCCAATCATCATGCTCTCCGCGGGTAACAACAATGAGGATCTGCCCGTCCCGTGGGCGGCTGAACCAGTGACGAGCTTCCATTTCCATTCCATCGCTCAGGGGAGCTTCAGGAGACGCGAGCACAATAAGGTGTGCGGACCGGTCCAAGCGGTCGAAAAGCTCATTCTTCAGGCTAGAACCGGCGGGAAGGCAGGATAGATCACGAAATACGGTCCTAGCGCGCAGCTTGTACCATGGGCACAGGAACTTCTGAAGAACGGATTGGATTACCGGTGCAATCTCACTGTCAGATTTCCAGCTGTACGAGAGAAAAGCGTCATAGCTACCTGCCGAATCCACCCAGATCAACGAACGGAGCCAGGAGGGTACGAACCGTCGCCAGTTTTTTGGCGGCCTCAGGTCAAGCTGCTCGGATTCTGCCGGACTCGCCATGCTCAATCTGCAATTTCCTTGGCTGAAGAGACAGCCATGCGGAGCCGTCAAAGCCAGGCGACTATTCACCAAGTGGCGAATGGTATAAACGCCCCAGATACTTGTCAAGTCATAACATTCGAAGACCCCGTTGGGAACCTTCAGGGCTCGATTCTCTTATCCAAATCTGACCAAGCTGCTATTTTGGCGTTATGGCATCCTTATTCTGTTCTGCTCAAAGCCAACTCCGGCGCATGGAAAAGGCCTGTTAGGATCATGATGCGATTTTCTTGCTCCTTCCAGATCAACTCATTGTAGAAATGGCGTCGAGCATTTGGGTTTTTATGTTCTTTTTCCCGGGCATTTTGCGGTTCCCCTCTAGTTTTGCGGTAGACGCATGATTACTCCTCATGCGTGCATGGGCAACGCTAAAGTTGCCGCGCCGGACGAGAAACGCGGCGCTATGCCGAGCCATTCTTGCCTCCCCAGTCCCTTCCTCGTCGATTTCTCAGACTCGCTCACAACGGAGCATTAACTGGGCAGGGGCGCCGGGCGCCCAAACAGGATCATCTATGCGGGTACCAAGGGGCTGACCATACACGTGCACGCGCGGACTTCTGTATTTTTCAAGTACTTGCACTTGACAGCGGTTGGCAAACTTGATAGGTATTGCGCAGTAAAAGCGTGGGTCCGGTACCCCCGTTCTATGAATTCTGCTGCTCAGGTGCAACGAAAGTCCACACTTTAGCACTACCCTGCATGGTTTCCCGGCCCTGAGTCTGCCGGAGTTAGCTTGGGAAAAGGCCGATGAGCAGGCCGAAGCTTCTTTTCCTTGCCGCAGGTCCCGCGACATTCGCGGAGATAATTCCTTTTCTGGCTTACCAAGGGCTGGATGTAGCGTCGCAATCCCTCAGCGATGGCATTCGTCCGCAGTACCTTGCAGGCCGCCCTGAAGTTGTGGTCATCGAGCATTCTGACAATTTTCGGATCGGCGGTCTGGAAGCGGCGAGCGCGGTGAGAGAGCTTGATTCTTCTATTCCCATCGTGATCGCGACGACGGAAGGAAGCGAAGAACTCGCGATTGGAGCCCTCCGGGCTGGTCTTCAGGATTACGTGAAACTACCCTCATCGCCCGCTTCGTTCTTGGCTCGCATTCAAAAGCACTTGTCAAGTCAGCGAGACAGGATAGAAGAATTCTCCGCAAAGCCCTTGCCGGGCAAATGCCCGGGCCGAATGATTGGTGCGAGTGATTCCATGGCAGAGATCCATAAATACCTCCAGAAGGCGGCAAAATCAAACTGCACAGTCCTAATTACGGGAGAAACGGGAACAGGCAAGGAACTCGTAGCCGAATTCATTCATGAGAACAGTCTACGGCGAAATAAACCGTTTGTTTGCGTGAATTGCGCCGCTATTCCGGAAAGCCTGTTGGAGAGCGAACTTTTCGGCCACACAAAAGGCGCTTTCACCGGCGCCCAAGAATTGACAGAAGGATTGTTGTCCGCAGCGCATGGCGGGACCGTTTTTCTAGACGAAGTGGGAGACTTGAGCCCGGTAGCCCAGGCAAAAATCCTTCGTGTCCTTGAGACAAAACAGTTTTGCAGGCTTGGCGGAACCCGGCAGGTGCATCTTGATTTGCGGTTTGTGGCTGCGACAAACCAGGACCTGTATGCCATGACCGCCCAGAAAGCCTTTCGGCAGGATCTCTTCTTCCGTCTTGACGTCGCCCACGTGCATCTGCCTCCCTTGCGCGAACGCAAGGAGGATATTCCATTGCTGGTTCAGGAGTTCGGGCGCCAATTCTCACGCCAAACTTCCGGACAAGCCTTGAAGTTTACGGACGAGTTTCTCCGCATCCTTTTGGAGTACGACTGGCCAGGTAATGTCCGCGAACTCAAGAACGTCATCGAGCGATTGTTTCTGTTGGAACTGTCAACTCCCCTTGGTGCGGAACATCTTCCCGCGCACCTGAGGCAATTCCTGGCAACAAGCAGCAGGTTCTCCAAAGGAGAACGGGAACTGCTGATGTCCGCGCTTTTCTCCACAAACTGGAACAAAACGAAAGCCGCAGAGATGCTCAATTGGTCTCGCATGACCTTGTACCGTAAGATCGCCAAATACCACATCCCCGAAAACTGCCCACCGCGAAGCATCTAGAAACAAGAACTTTCTCTTCAAAGAGGTATCGGGCAGGCTGACAACCGTAACGGTGTACTGTGACACTTGAGCGCCTTCGATACCGGCGCTCGAAACTCCAAGCTTTCTTATGACTTAGGCGAGAAATAGCGCGCGACATCCCCGTGTTCTGCATGTAACGCCCTGTTGTTACACCGTCGATATCTGAAAAATCTCCTGCGCCTCTTGATTTTTGTATCCCGTTAAATTTCATAAATTTGCCCGCCACAGGAAAAGAAGAATGCGATGGCATTGCAAGTGCCAAGCGAACCCGGAGGCTGGAATGCCAGAGCAGCCGCGTCCCGGAAATCTCGGCGCAGAGGCAGAGGGCCGGTACGCGAACTACTTCAAGGCCGGCCACAACGCATTTGAGGTCATCTTGGAATTTGCACAGTTTTACGAAGGCGACATTCAGCCGCGGGTGCACACGCGCATCATCACCAGCCCGGCGTACGCCAGGACATTGTTTGAGCTTTTGAAGGATTCGCTCGAGAGGTACGAAAGCGTGTACGGCCCGATTGCAACTGGGAGACCGCATGAGTGATTACACGGCAATCGCCGCAGTCAGCGACACGCTGCGCTACGTCCTGCGTCAGAACATCACCCTGACCTCCGATCCACAGCTCACAGGTATCGAAGTGTACCTGCTCTCTCCCAGGGAGATGAAGGACGCCGGCAACCAGGGCATCTCTGTGTGGCTCTACAAAGTCTCACGTATGGCTGAAATGTTAAACGAGCCTCCGCAACGCAAGGTCGCGAATCAGCTCATCCGCACACCGCTTCCTGTGCTGCTCTATTATCTGGTTACTCCCATCACCGGCGACCCGGTGAGCAAGCACAAGCTCCTTGGCAAAGTCCTTCAGGTCTTGCATGACAACTGCATTCTTCGAGGCAGCACCCTGCAAGACTCGCTAAGCGGAACAAGCGAGCAGCTGCGTGTAAATCTGGAAGCATTGTCTCTCGAGGAACTTAGCCTGGTTTGGGACGCATTGAACGACCCTTATCAATTATCGGTTACTTATCTCGTGCAGCTGGTGAAGATCGATTCCGATCTTGAACCGGTCAGCTCCCCGCTGGTCGTCGAGAAGGAAGACAACTATACGCAAATTCTGAGTGAGAGTTGAGGAGGTGCAATTAC
>Ga0307475_10000388_pt1 | contig 26547 bp, 22 predicted proteins | sample atmos_gasesECM1C_FD_203317 | JGI IMG/M metagenome (GOLD analysis project Ga0307475, IMG submission 203317) | Hardwood forest soil microbial communities from Morgan-Monroe State Forest, Indiana, United States - atmos_gasesECM1C_515 | ecosystem: Environmental > Terrestrial > Soil > Temperate... | reverse complement strand
GGACCAGGGCGCGAACTCGGATTGGATTGCAGGAGTCATGGGCGATTTGAGGAACGCGCCGCGGACTAATCCTGTCCGCTTTTTCCGAGCGCTATAGCTCGAGAAGCGTCGCGCGCCGGCGCCTGACCCGCCGGATGTAGCGTTTGAAGGAATGCCACGAGAGCAGTCGTCTCGGCGGGACTAAGATTTTTTCCGTAGGCTGGCATGTTTCCGCCGCCCTGGATCACCTGGCGTATCAGTTGGTCCTGTGTAAGTTGAACAGCGACGCTGTCCAGCGTCGGGCCCCGTTGACCTCCCTCCCCTTCAAGGGCGTGGCAGTTGTGACATTGCTTGACCTGAAAAACGAGAGCGCCTTGCCTCTCGAGGGCCGTCCTGTGCTGTAGAAATCGGGCCGGGATGGGATCACTGCTCCATGCGTTCATGTGCGGACTCCATGGGGTAAATCCCGCGAGATGCGTGAAGGTCGCGAGTGTAATGGCGATAAGTAGGATCGTGAGAACCGCAATCGGGCGCCGGCGCCAACTTTTCTCTCCCTCACCGGACAGAAATGGCAAAAGCAGCAAAGCGCCGATCACAATGACCGGGCCGATGAGCAGCGCTGGCGTCTCCATTGACGGAGGCAAGAAAGAAAGCACGGCATAGAGCCACAAAAAGAAGTAATCGGGTTTTGGCGCCGTTTGGATGATCGTCGGGTCCGGCTGGCCGGTTGGTCCGAAGGGGCCAAAGAAAACCGCGCACGCGGCCACCGCCAACAGAACAAGCGCGGCGAAGAATATATCTTTCCACACCGCATAGGGTACGAAAGGAGCGCCATCCTTGTGAGTCAATTCGTGATACTCGCTCTCGTAGGTTGCTTTCTTGACCAGACGTCCGGGCATTGGCCATTCATTGATCCCGAGTTTCAGGACCAACAAGAGATGCACACCCACGAACGCAATCAGCATCCCTGGTATCACGAACACGTGCAGAGCGAAAAATCGTGACAGCGTGGCGCCGGCGATGATTGGTCCACCGAGCATCAATTTCACGATGTCCGACCCTAGAAACGGGACACGACTGGCAATCGATGCTCCGATTCCGAGTCCCCAATAAGCGTCTTGATCGAAACGAAGGACCTGTCCGGTGAACGCCATGCCTAAAGTCATGAGCAGGAGAAACACTCCTATTATCCAGGTAAGTTCGCGCGGAAACTTATAAGCGCCGAAAAGGAAGACTTGCGCCATGTGAATGAGCACAATGGCGACCATGAAGTTCGAGCCCCACCCGTGCACGGCGCGTATGAACCAGCCAAAGGCTATGTCGTGATTTAGATACTGCAAACTGTTCCAAGCCTCGCTGGCCGACGGGACATAAATAAATGCCAGCATGATTCCGGTGACGAGTTGCAGTAGGAACACGACCAGCGCGGCGCTCCCAAACACATACCACCAACTCGTAGTGTTTTTCGGCACGGGGTGCTCGGCAATTTCACGGATGGGCGCGGCAAGCAGCAATCGCCGGTCGAACCACTCCCCGATCTGAGCGATCAAGCGCATGGCGGTTTCTTTCCGAATAGAGAGGCGGTGGGTGATCCTGGCGTGGGCAACTCACCTGCTTGGATCATGACCAAGCCGTCGCGGATTGTGTGCGGATACTCGAACAATCCCCGTTCCGGCGGCCCAGAGGCACGCGATCCATCCTGGTAGTACGCGCCTCCGTGACACGGGCACATGAATAGCCCGGATTGCGGGAACCAGCGCACGGGGCAACCGAGGTGCGCGCAATTAATTGCGAAAATCTGAAATTGCTGCCCTTCGACGCGCCTTACCCAACACGCGGTATCTGACGTCTTGCCGTCCGTTGGCGTCACATAGGGATTCCGAAACGTGGCAAGACGCGTCTCTCCTTCCGGGAATTGGCTGACGGAACCCAGTGATACCCACGAGAGATAGCCGTTCGCGCGTCCACTGACAATGGGGGACAAGAGGAATCGAACAATCGGAACGGCAAGCGCCGCGGCGACCAAACCGTTGAATAAAATTCCGATTTTCATAAACAGCGCGCGCCGGGAAATCGTGCTGTCAGTCGACATTGTGATGCTCCTGATACTGCACGTTTTTCGAATCCGGGTAGGGCTGGCTCGGGCTAACCGCACGCCGCGAGGCCAGCCAGGCAACCACATCGGTGACTTCCTGATCGGACATGGGCCTGCCCGGAACATCCTCGCGCCAGTCCGGCGCGCCCAGTTCCGGCCGCCCAGCTATCACCGCCGTTCGCAGATATTGATCACTCACCAGTGCCAGATAGGAGCGATCTACAATTGAGCTGGCCCTGGTGTCGCCTGTTCCATTCGCACCGTGACAAGACGAACAAAACGTTTGATAGGCTTCCTCGCCGTGCTGGGCGTTGCCGGCAGTTTTCGCTTCATAGGATGGAGGGTTGGCGCCGCGCAGATCGTCAGGTCGTGCCCAAGCCCGGATTCCGCTAACCAAGGCATCGATCTGTTGGACCGTGAGCATTCCGCCAGCGCTTTGCGCGAATGCAGGCATCGCCGTGCCACGCACTCCTTTGGCGGTTACGTCGCGAATCACCGAATCGCCAGCGATGGCCAGGAAAACGGGATCGTGCAGGGCGATGGCCGCTCCGCCGCTTCCGGCAGCGCCGTGGCATCCAGCGCAATTCTGTGCGTAGAGAATATTGAACTCCATAATTTGATCAGGCGCGACGACGTCGGAGTGTGGGCCCGGGCGTCCCAGTGAACTGCTACACGCGGCGCAGAGCAAAACGGCAGAGGCGCACAGAACCAGCAGCATAGTGAGGCGTGTCATTGGCCCCGATCCTCTAGGTTCTTGCTATCTACCGCCCCGGTCGTCTCCATGCCTGCACGAAGAGCAAAGGGGAGGTGTTGCCAAGTGTGTATTCGCTCCTGACGGGAAACGACGATGCCGGCAACGAAACCAAATCCCAACTGCGAGAGGACAAACCAGAACCAGTCAATGTGCTGGTTGAGCACCGGATTGACGATCCCGAGAATGCTGTAAAGCAAACCCGACCACAAGATGGGCGCTATGAAGCCTCCCAGTAGGATCGGCCGCCGAGGAAACATTGGAAGCATCGCGCCGTAGAGAAGACCGACGATTAGCGAGGTGATCAGGTGCACGGCCGCCGCGGTCAGAAAAGCGTCCCAGTGAAAGGCGGCGATTCCCGCGGTGGTCACTCTGGCCGGAAAGAAGCCAGCAGCCAAGAGGTTGATCGGATACCAGATGCCGTGCTTACTGGCGATTCCATAAATGATCGCGAGGATGGCCATAACCACGCTGCCGGCCAAGCCACCTTTAATTCCTGCAGAAACGGGATAAATTTCCAGGGGGAGCCAGGACCGATGCAATTGGTCGGTTATCCATCCGACGCGCTCGACTTCGGGACGCGTGGTGACTACAGGCTCGACTTTGTAGGAAACCAGCACGGTTTCGTGTGCTTCGTGAGGAAGAACGTCGCGAAACCATCCCATGATGCCAGCCAAAGCGAGCACCGCGCCGAGAATGCTTATAGAGATGGCGGTCAGCAATCCGGCGAATAGCAGAGTGATGCCAAACGCGAGAACGATCGGCCACGCGGTTGGCGCGGGCAACTGCAAAGTTGCCGGCGCGATTTGTCGTGTTTCTATCGTTGATTCCAAACCGTGCATCTCCTTCAGCGCCCAATGACGTAGACAACGGTAAAGACAACAACCCACACGGCGTCCACGAAATGCCAGTAAAGGGCCAGGACGTCGACACGTTCTGCGTGCTCCTGGCGCACATATCCAAGTAATGCGAACAGCAATACGGTTGTTATGCCCAAGAGGCCTATGGTTACGTGGAAGGCATGCAGGCCAACGAGCGAATAGTAAGTTGTCCCAAACAGATTGGTCTGAATCGTAAGACCTTCGTCGTAGATCAAGCGGTGCCACTCGCGAGCCGTGCCAGCGAGAAAAGTCGCCCCAAGAGCGAGTGTAAGAAACCACAATAGGGCGAAGCCACCGACCTTCGCGCGCTTCAGCGATCTGACCGCGAGGTGAATCGTCAGACTGCTCGAGAGCAGGCAAATCGTGAAGAAAATCGGGGCATGCAGCACGTCTCTCGGCATGGGGCCAGTCAGACTCTTGCCGACGTAAAAAAGATAAGCCACCACAAAAATCGTAAAAATCGCGGACTCCGCTGAAATCAAACAGTACATACCGACGCGGCCACGTTGAGGAAGGTCCCACGTGATATTGGCGTCAGAAATTAATGCTGGCTGCGTACTCATGAGCGTTCCATTTATTCGTACTTCCAGTCCGGATCTTCCGGGTGCTTGAGATCCCAAAGCGGGCGGCGGCTGCGAACCTCCGGAATGATCGCGAAGTTGTACGCGGGCGGCGGCGAGCTAGTGGACCATTCCAGAGTCCATGCATCCCAGGGATCACTGCCGACAGTCTCGCCATGGAAGTATGACCACAGCAGATTGGCAACGAAAACCAAAATGCCCGCGGCCTGAAAGAACACGCCGATGGTCACGATCAAATTCAAGGTGTCCCAACCGCGCCCCGGCTCGTAGGTATAAATCCGGCGCGGCATTCCAAGAAGCCCGGGAACGTGCATGAAATCGAAGGTGAGATGGAATCCGATGAGGAAGAGCCAGAAGTGCAGTTTGCCGAGAGTCTCGTTGTACATCTTTCCGGACATCTTCGGAAACCAATAATAGAAGGCGCCAAAAGTCGCAAACAGAATGGCGCCTACGATGACGTAATGAAAATGGGCCACAACGAAGTAAGAATTCCCCAGGTGCCAGGTGAACGGCGCGGCGCTTAACATGATCCCGGTGAGGCCGGCAATCAAGAATTGAAACAGAAAGCCGATGCAGAACAGCATGGGCGTCTTGAAGTGAATTTTTCCACCCCACATGGTCGCCAACCAGTTGAAGATCTTGATCCCCGTTGGAACAGCGATAGCCATGGTAGAGAGCACAAAAAAAGTGTTGGCATTTGCATTCATGCCGACCGTGAACATATGGTGAGCCCACACACTCATCGAGATGAATGCGATGCAGACCGTGGCGGCCACCATGACCGGGTAGCCGAAAATAGCCTTGCGCGAGAAAACAGGAACAATCTCGGAAACAAAAGCGAACGCGGGAATGACCAGCACATAAACTTCCGGATGGCCAAAAATCCAGAAAAAGTGCATCCAGATCACCGCCGAGCCCCCGGCTTGCGTGTCGAAGAAATGCCCACCCAGGTAACGGTCGACTGCCAGCATGATCTGCGCCGCAGAAAGTGGGCTGATCGCAAGTATCACGAGCACCGCCATCACCAGATTGAGCCAAGCCAACAGCGGCATCTTTGCCAGCGTCATTCCTGGGCAGCGCATGCAGAAGATGGTTGCAATGATATTGACCGCCGTACCGATGCTGCCGAAACCGGAGATCAGTAAGCTCAAAGTCCAGAAATCCGTGCTGTGTCCCAGCGAAAACGTCCTCGAGGTGAGTGGCGCGTAGGCAAACCATCCGACATCGGGAGCGGTTCCGTTCCCGTACAGCCCATTGGCTCCGAGAAAGCTAAAATACAGAAGAATGCCTCCGAATGCGGTCAACCAGAAGCTGAACGCATTGAGCCGCGGGAAAGCCATATCCCGGGCGCCGATCATCAACGGGACGAGGTAATTCGCAAATCCAAACAACATGGGCATGATCACGAAGAAGATCATGGTGGTGCCATGCATGGTAAACATTTGATTGAATACTTCTGGCGATACGAAATTGTTATGTGGACGGATGAGCTGGATGCGCATGATGGCCGCTTCGACGCCGCCGATCATGAGAAACACTAGGGCATAAACGATGTACATAATGCCCAGTCGCTTGTGATCGACGGTGGTTACCCACTCGTGAAGCCTAACTACAAAAGGAAGAGAGGCCGTCTCGGCCCTGAGCGTTGTTATTGCGTCAGTCGCCATCGAGTGTCCCCTTCAACTCACTCAGTGCAGCGTCGCCAAGTACGCCGTGACAGCGTCCAGTTGGTGATCGCTCAGTCCCATGGCCGGCATTTTCGAACCTGGTTTGATGGAGTCGGGATTTAGAATCCAAAGTCGGAGATTTTCGGGTGTGTTCGGCGCTGCTCCCGAAGCGATCGTTTCGCGGCTCATCAGGTGGGTGAGATCCGGGCCGAAACGCCCGTTTGCCAGGGTGCCGCTCACCGCATGGCAGTTGATACAGGCAGTGCTCTCGAAAATGCGCTGCCCCTCCGAAACGGTGGAACTCGTCTGCGCAGGCTGACTTTGCTGTGCAATCCAGTGGTCGAACTCCTGGCGTGATTGCACATAGACGCGGAGCAGCATCTTGGCATGCTGCGTTCCGCAAAACTGCGCACACTGACCCACATAGAGCCCAGTCAGTTGCGGGTCCACCCACATACTATTGGGGTGATTGGGAATCAGGTCCGTCTTACCGCCCAGACGGGGAACCCAAAAGCTGTGATCCGTATCTGCGGAGAGAAGCGTGATGAAAGTCGGAGTAGGATTGGCCGGGTCACTCACAGGTATATGGAGTTCATTCGCGGTCACCACCTGCAAACCCGGATATCGGTACTCCCACCAGAACTGATGCCCGATGGCAATCACTTGAATCGCGTTGCGTGGCTGGGCCGCCTTCTGAATGCTGGCGATCACTCGGGCCGTTGCCAAAAATAAAACCACAACGATGAGAACCGGAATCACGGTCCACGCCAGCTCCACCTGGTTGCTGCCGTAAACCTGAGGAGGTTCGCGGCCATCATCGTCTGCCGGCTTTCCAAACTTCACGACGCAGTACACCAACAAGCTGAACACGATCGCGAATATACCTGCTGTAACAGCAAGCACAAAGAGTGAGAGGCCCATGATCGAATGCGCCGGCGTGGAGACCGGGGCAAAAATGTTTGTTGGACTGAGGGAGCGAGCCGCAGTATCCGCTAGTGCGGCCGCTGGCACACAAAGGAAAACCATGACCTGCACCGCAAACCGCATGAAACAATGGGAGGAGCTTCTGATTCCCACTTTCCTTACCTCCTCGCGATTCACGGGAGAGTGTGCCGATGAGCTAGTCGCTACCCAAATAGCCTGCGGCGCTCGAAGCCGTTGTGACCATAGGCACCTATCCTGCCATCCGATGTGCCTGAGATGCACGTAAAAGTAGTTGATTAAGAAGGGAAATTCCCATGGAGAGCCAATTGCGTGTGTCAATATGCGGACACAGGACCACAGTTCTGACACTTCGAGCGACGCTCCAGCCGCAGACAACGGCGGTTTCTTTGCCAACCCGCACATGTTCATGCCCGACTCGGCCTATCTCTCCCAGTCGAATTGTCGCTTCGGCGCCCCTGCTTTGATGCGCGGACCCATAGTCGACACGTGGAGAGTGTATTGGTAGGGGGATTCGACGCGACGCCAGGCGACAGCAGCCTTGTCCTGTCTCAAAGAGGCGGGCAAGTCTGCGGCAAAGATGTACAGGCCTTCAGTCGGCAAGTTTTTTAGTACGCTCGCCAGCGGCCCCAAATTCTTCGCCAACACCGATAGCGGCGCACGCCGCACCCAGTCGGAAAGAGGTAAGCCGTTATCTTCAGATAGTCAGAACCCGCTGGTTTGGACCAACGAACTCGACGCACGTCGAAGCCCTTTTTTCTTTGTTTGCGGTGAAGCAGACGAATGCAGCACTTTCTCGATTGCATCTCCTGCGCGTTTAGCACTCTTCCTTTTTGTTCTCATTGTGGACCGCATCTTAGACTCGCGAGCGTCTCTCCTTTAGCCGTCGAATCAATTACGCAAGCCATCTAGATTTACCCGTTCAGAGATTTGCTTGCATTCAATTCCTTACATAACCTCCACATTTCCTCGCGGCACTCTTCGCCAGGTTCCCGTACCCTCTCGCTAAATCCCTCGAAGGCAGTGCGGTCGCTCGCCGGGAAAAGCGTCCGAAATCTAATACGAGATGAGGACACTAAATGAAACGCAACACTTTGTGCATTTTACTTTCCTATGCAGTCTTGGGCCTCACAAGCGTTCCTGCGCGAGCACAAGAGAAGCCCGATTCGAACACTTTAGTCATACAGCCCGGCAATGACTTCCGCGCTGCGCTGGAAAAAGGCGTACGTCTCAAAAAGGTAGGGCAGCCCATCACGGCAAAACTGCTGGAGCCCGTCTACGCAGGCGAAAACCTGGCGATCCCAGCAGGCGCAACCATCAAGGGACATGTTTCCGCAATTAGTACAGTTCCGATTCGCAGGCGTGCCGGCAGGATGCTTGGCGGCGACTTTACACCGCCGAAGACCGCACGTGTGGCGTTCGATCAGCTTGTGCTTTCCGATGGAACGACAGTGCCGATTCACACAGAATCCGCAGTCGGTCTTGGCCGTGTGGCAAATTCGCGGTATCTTCCCGCCGGGCAGCGTCCGGGTACGTTCCAAAAAATCAAGACTGCTGCTGTAACCCCTTTTCGAGAACCGAATAAGTTGCAGCGATTGGGCGAAGCCGCGGTGACCAGCTTGCCGTACCACCCGGAATACATTGATCAAGGAACTGTTTTTGACACTGCCCTGCTTGAACCGGTATCGGTGCCTCTATCAGCTGAGCCGAATCCGGCAGCCGCGCAACTTGCGAGTGAATATCTGCACCTTCACCTCTTGACTCCGATCGACTCAAATATTTCCACGGCTGGCGGGAAGATCGAGGCTGTGGTTTCGGAGCCGTACTACCAAGGGGACCATCAACTGATCTACCCCGCCGGGACCAGAATCGCCGGAACGGTTCAAAAAGCTTCTTCTACCGGATGGATGAAGAAAAACGGAAGCGTCATATTTGCGTTCCGCTCCGTCTCCATGCCTGACGGCACGATGAAAGAGATCCACTCCACTGTCGGAGGTATTCAAGCTGAGAGTTCTGAGGGCTTAGAGGTCGGTAAGGAAGGCGAAATTAAAGCGACCACTTCTCCTCTCGCGCGGATTCTCGCCCCAGTTTCATTGATTGGCCCATCGAGAGCAGTTGGGGACAACTCGCTAGTGAAGACCGCATGGTCTCGGTCCGGGGAAGGCAGGAATGGCTTCGGTCTGCTGGGTGCCGGAGCAGCGCAGGCCTCTGCAGGCACAGCAATTGGATTCGGATACTTTGGCGCGGCTAAGAAACTTTACAGTGCGTTCATCGCTAAAGGTTCAAGTGTCGAACTCCCGGCCTATACCCCGATTGTCCTCCGCCTGGATTCGAATGATCCTTCGGTAGCGGTGGCAACACCGTAGCAGCTCGACAGCCAACTGTGCCGCCCGAGGCAAAAATTCATGCGGCACCACGGGAAGGAATCATCCGCGATACCACGGCGGCGCTGGTTACGGCGAGGCCGGCACACATGAGCATGACCAGGCGAAATGCAAAGACGAACGCATGAGCAATGGCGTCCCGGAGAGCCGAGGAAGTCTGCGGATCCAGCCCCGCAGGCACTTCGAGACCGGCGAGCCGGATGACGCTGGACTGGATCTGGTGAAGGACGTCGGGATCGAGATTTAAACCAGCAAGCGAATGTTGCAGCCTGCCACCGAAGACGCTAACCATCACAACTCCACAAATGGCCACAGCCAGCACCCCGCCAACGCGCGATACCGCATTGTTAATGCCTGAGGCGGTGCCAGCGCGCGCCTGATCGCCGGAGGTCATGACCACGGTGGTCAGCGGAGCGACGCTGACGCTCATGCCCAAACCGAGAACAAGGAAGGCGGGAAAGAAGGTCGTCCAATAGCTACCGCCGACGGACGGCACCGCGAACAAGAGGAAGCCGGCCGTGGCAATGAGAGGCCCAACGATAAGCGGAATCTTTGGACCGAAGCGGGCCACTAGTCCGCCTGACCAGCGCGAAAGAGAAAACAGCAGCAAAATCAGGGGCAAGGCCGCTGCGCCGGCGGCGGTGGTGGAATACTTCTGCACTTGGATCAGGTTCATCGGAAAGAGAAAAAAGAAAATTCCCAGCGCGGCGTAAAGCAAGAGCGTAAGCAGATTCGCGGCACTGAAGCTGCGTGATTTAAACAGGGAGAGTGGAACCATCGGCGAGGCTACGCGATTTTCAACGAACACAAAAAGAATGAGTGAGGCAAAGCCACCGATCAAACTTCCGAGAACGAGAGGGTGCCTCCAACCAAGATTTGCGGACTCGACGAATCCGAACACAATTCCACCCAGTCCAACCGTGGCCACCAAAGCTCCGAGCCAATCGGTTTTTTGGGGAGTGGAACTTCGGGACTCTGGAACGTGCCAAAGGGAAATGCCGATAACGGCGGCAGCGATGGGTACGTTAATGAAGAAAGCCCAGTGCCAGGAAGCATGCTGGATCAACCACCCGCCCAGCACAGGACCGAGAGCAGTAGTGATGGCGGTGAATCCCGACCAAGTCCCGATCGCCTGGCCTCTAGATTTTTCGTCAAAGGACGAGCTGATAATGGCGAGGCTGCTAGGAACGAGAAATGCGGCACCGATACCCTGGAAACAACGGGCGACGATTAGTTGCGAAATGTTTGAAGAAAGTCCACAACCAACGGAGGCGCCGGCGAATAGTGCCGTCCCAAACAAAAAAATCGACCGTCGGCCAAAGGAATCGCCCATAGCGCCGCCGACCAAGAGCAAGGCGGCGAGAAACAACCCGTAGGACTCGACCACCCACTGCACGTCCACCACTGTGGCATGAAGGCTGGATTGCAGTGCAGGCAACGCTACATTGACGACCGTACCGTCAATGAAGGCCATGCTGGAACCGAGGATGGTGGCGGAAAGCACCCAAGCTTGGGATTGACTTGTGCAGGGAGCAGTGCAACCGCCTGACCGGACTACCGCTTCATCGCAAGGCTGCTTCACACAGAATCTCGATTCGTATGGATCTCGCTTAAATCCCGACGCTCTGTAGCGTATGCTTCGTTGCGACGACTCGTTTCCACGTTTCACTGTGTGAGATGCAGTCTAGCTTATCCAGCAGTGCGACCCTTGGCTATGCCTCACGACATCCGCGACAGGACTTTATATGCCCGAGCAATTCTCCTTTAGCGACCTTCGAGAGCTCTTTGCCAAAGCAAACGAGGAAAAGTCTGGCGATCGGCTGGCTGGGATCGCTGCAGGATCAGAACGGGAAAGAATCGCTGCAAAGCGTAAGCTCGCAGATTTGTCGCTCGATGAAATCGTGCTGCAGCCTTTGCTAGATCCTGACGATGACGATGTGAGCGAGCTCATTCTGAAATCCTTCGATCGGGAATCTTTTGCGTCGATTAAGAGCAGCACGGTTGGCGAGTTCCGCGAATTTCTTCTCGACGATGCGACAGGCGAGCCGGAACTAAAGAGAATTCAACGGGCGATAATCCCCGAAATAGCTGCCGCGGTAACGAAAATCATGAGTAACAAAGATCTGGTTCTAGCTGCTGCCAAGATACGCAACGTCACCCGTTGTCGAAATACCATGGGCGAGCGGGGAGTCCTGGGCATACGTATTCAGCCGAATCACCCAACAGACGATATCGCCGGCATCTTGCTGTCCGCTTTTGAGGGCTTGCTGTATGGATGCGGAGACGCGGTGATTGGAGTGAATCCTGCATCGGACGCCGTGGAGAGCACCAGCGCAATTCTTCACGCGCTCAACCGTCTTGTAACTAGCTACAAAATACCAACACAAACGTGCTGCCTCGCACATATTTCCACGCAACTAGCCGCGCGGAGCCACGGCGCACCGATAGACCTGTTGTTCCAATCCGTGGGTGGAACAGAAGGCACCAATCGAAGTTTTGGCATTACGCTGGAAATGTTGTCAGAAGGTCGCGATCGCATTATCGAGCACCATCGCCAGCGTCAAGATGTTTCCTGGAAAGGCGAAAACGTAATGTATTTTGAGACTGGCCAAGGCAGTGCTTTATCCGCGGAAGCTCACTGCGGGCTGGACCAGGTCACTTTAGAGGCTCGCGCGTATGGCGTTGCTCGCGCATTCGACCCGTTCCTGGTAAACAGCGTTGTTGGATTCATCGGGCCTGAGTATCTTTTCGATGAGCGCCAGATTATTCGTGCAGGCCTCGAAGATCACTTCATGGGAAAGCTTCTGGGCCTTCCGATGGGGTGCGATGTCTGCTATACGAACCACGCGGAGGCGGACCAAAACTCTGTCGACAATCTTCTCCTGCTGCTGGGAACGGCTGGGTGCAACTACTTCATGGGAGTTCCATGTGGTGACGACGTGATGCTCAACTATCAATCCACGAGTTATCACGACGCTATCGGGGTGAGAAGGATTTTCAACCAACGCCCGGCACCTGAATTTTTGACGTGGCTTGCGGAGACAGGAATTTATCGAAACGGAGAACCTGCGAAGCTCGATGAGCCAAAGCGGCGCCAACTAATGAAGGGGTTAGAGTGGTCGTTCGAGGATATTCATTAAAATGGATGACCGCCTGAACAAGTTGCCGCCGAATGCTGATTCAGCCGAAATTGTGCGCAGGATTAAAATGCACACGCCCGCAAGGCTCCTCGTCGGCCGCTCAGGCGCTGCGTATCGCACAGAAACCCAACTTCAATTGCGTGAGGATCACGCCAAGGCTCGCGATGCAGTTCGCGCGGTGCTGGACCTGCAGACGGCATTCGATGCCGAATTTATCGACAAGTGGAGCCTCTTTGAAGTTAGTACGCGGGCATCAACCAAATTGGAATATCTGGCGCATCCTCCTCTCGGACGAGAATTCAGCGACGAGTCGCGCGCAGAAATCTTAAGACGATGTTTAGCGGACAGAAATATTCAGATTGTGATCGGTGACGGGCTATCCGCTTTTGCGATTCAGACGCAAGTTCCGCAGTTGTTACCATTGCTTGTTGAAGGCGGCAGGAAGTCCGGTTGGAGCATCGGGCAGACCCTTGTTGTTCGCCATTGCCGTGTTGGAGTTTTGAATGAAATTGGCGAACTACTAAAGCCGCAGGTCGCTATTCTTTTGATAGGCGAGCGCCCAGGCCTTGCCTCCGCGGAAAGTATGTCGGCATATATGGCATACCAACCTGGCCGATTTCATTCCGATGCGAATCGAAACCTCATATCCAATATTCACGACCGTGGTTTGAGCGCACGAAGCGCAGCCGCTCGCATTCTGAATTTGTCTGCGCAGATGATGAGGCTAGGAATCAGCGGCAGTACCTTGAAAGAGCAACGCGTAATGCTTCCGAGCGACGTGGATCGCTAAAACGGGAGTGGGCAGTCGGCTTCGATTCCAACTTGTTGGACTTCCGTGCTTGTCTGTGCCAGCCCAACTGGTCGATGCAACACCATCCAATCAGTTGACCACACAATACTTCGCACTAGAGAGCCGATCTGTCCCGATGTAATCAATCCAACCCAGCCAGAGTGGTGTTCCGTTTGAATCGACGATCGTGAACGATTTCTGCCTGTTGAGCCTTCTGCAAGTAAACTTTTCGAGCTAGTGTTGCCTCGACCCATTGAGACCACCTGTTTTATCAGTGAGCTGATTCTAGCTGCAACACCGATTCGCTCGAGCGATCAGGCTCCCGTACCTGTTTGATGATCGGGGCGGAAAATACGGCAACTCTGGGCGGTGCGAAGAGGCTGGCGTAGCCCACATACACGGTATGTCCCACGGGATCGACTGCCAGAGTATGCGCACCAAAGTGCGTGCGTATGCGCTCGACAACTTGGTACTTGTCGGCGTCAACTTGCCGGATGACGGTTAAGTTTCCAGCCGCACACGCCGCATAAATTCGATGCAGTGTGGCATCGAACGCGACGCTATCAGGACGCCTACCGATTTCCAGAGACGCAATAACCTGATGTTTTTGCAAATCGAATACCACCAGCTTGGCATTGCCCGCGCAAACCGTGAACAAGCGGTGATTCTCCGAATCGATGGCCATTCCACTCGGTGTGTCGCACGGTGCCAGCGGCCATTCCCCCACAGCGGATCTCGAAGTTAGATCAATCGCGACAACGGTATTTGTATCTTCCAGGTTCTGGTAAAGGATGCCGGTTTCAGAGTCGACCGCGGCAAATTCTGGTTTTCCGGAGAGAACTATGGATGCGACTGTGGCCCTTTTATCTGGATCAATAAGAGTCGCGAGTCTTGCGTCTCCATTGGCAACATAAATTAAATTGGTCCGCTGATCGTACAGGATCGCGTCAGGATCGTCCGCCACCGGGATGCTCTGAATTAGTTGCAAGTTACGCGGGTCAATGACGTCCACGCTGTTTATGCCGCCGCGAGTGATAAATGCGAGATTTTTGGATGGCACCAACGCGACGCCGTGAACCTCTGGGCTGCCCTGTAACTCAGACACGGTATTTTTGACACGTGTTCTGTCGGCATTCAAAGCTATTTTGAATACGCTCCCTTGCGAGAGGCCGGCTACGAATAGTGCGTCATCACTCACACTCAAGTAGTCGAGGATGTTCAAAGTGCTCCCTTGCGGCAAGACAATGAAGCTTTCAAATTTCAGAACTTTGGACTTGCCAGGATTGGCGGGATAGACGAGGTAAACCAAGATCAGGCAAATGCCGGAAATCAGGACGAGCAAAACGCTCGCCGCTATTTTAAGTTTGCTGTTCACGCCGTCTCCCGTGCCTCGGCAGTCATTTGCATTGCGCTGTACAACTTCGTCGAGTTGCGTGACGGCCTGGGAGGAAATTCCGGAGTCGACGTACCCTGCATGTCATTCCAGCAATCTTCCAGCGCGACGGCTAGCTTTTGGCGGGCAACCCACCTGCGAGCCTTAATCGCTGTGATGGTTACACCAAGCATTCGGGCAGCTTCTCTCGCGGTATAGCCTTGCACCTCACAAAGTAAGAATGCCGAGCGCAGAGGTGGTGACAGCGCGTTAACATTTTTGCTGATGAGCGTCCGGGTCTCGCTTCTCGCCAGCTCCTGCTCGGGATTCCTTCCGTGGTGAACAAGGTGCGCGGATAACGGTGACTCATCTGGGTCGGCCGCTGCATCCAACGATTCCATCGCGCGAATTCTGAGAGCACGCTTTCGCATGAGCGCCGCATTGATCACGATTCGCGTAAGCCAGCTCGAGAACTGCGAGCGCCCTTCAAAGTGCGACAGGGCTCGATATGCGGATAACATCGCATCCTGTAAAACATCTTCCGCATCCGCAGCGTTACCCAAGACGCGCATGGCGATCTGGAATAAGCGGCGTTGATACCTGCGGAACAGCGTCTCTACTGCTTGGTGATCGCCCCGGCGTCCCGCCCGGATCAACCTGTCCTCATCGTGTTGCGATCCAGCTCCAATACGCAATTCCATCGTTATTCCTCCCCGGCTCAACGGCACTTCTCAGTCACTCTTAGAAACAAATCAGAAAAGGTCGGATTCACTAAGCGTTTAGTGAACTTTTGTGATGCGAGTATTCATTGACGGAAAGTTTTCGGACGAGCCGGCGGGGCCATTTTTCTCAAGTTCATCAAGCGCCTGCGCTACAGTGGTGCCCGGCGCAACCGGTTTAAAGTCGGATCTCTGTTCGTCCTTACGTCGATTCAACGATTTAAAAATGGCCATTCGCCCACTGAGGTCAATTTTCGCCATACTGACTTGCCAGACGCCCTCGGCTAAGCGCGTCCGCGCAATATTCACAGTCCCACCTTTATCTACGCGTCCGAGGAACCCCAGCCCAAACTCCACGCGCTGCGCCAAAGAAGCGGAAATACGCGCGATTTGCTTGTCCTGAAGATCGATGAAGGCCGTCCCGACCAAGGTATGGAGAACTCGTTGCTGATAGGTCTTTGGTTTGAATTCAGGATTCGGATGAAATGCAATTTTTTCCAGCCCTCGTTGTTTTCCCTGGTCTTGAAAGACGAATGCTTCAGGAATGATTCGTAACATCTCCTCCATTTTTTTTGAGTCGTCGTCATGCTCTTTCTTAAAGGCAGATTGGCCGGGCGAATTTTTTAGCAAGCTACGATGGCGCTCTTCCTCTTCTTTTAGTTGCGCGGGTGTAGGTGCGTGGCCGTCAACTGCCAGCAGATGTGTGATGGGAATGTCGACCGTTTCGATTACCTGTTCGAGAATTATGTGATTATCTTCATGGCGCTCTACACGATAGGACCACAGTGATTTCGCTTCACGCTGTTGGATCGCGTTGTAACAGGCTTCTTTTACCAATGTGCCGGCCGCTTCCGACGGCAACACAGACGGTAACCCAAGGCTCGTCACGATCGAAAAGATGGCCAATCGGGAAACTCGATCCAGCAGATATTTCGGTTTCAGTATTCTCATATGGTTGTCCCCCAAAGATCGCCGGGCTAGTTCACTCAACACACGTATTGTCGCGAAATGAAAAGGAAGCGCCGCCAAGGATGGCTAGTTATTTGTTAGGATTTGTTTGGCCAATATTATTCGGGTTTATTTGGGGTTATCATCAGCCAGATACTCTTTAGCTGATGGAGCACGCGATCAAGCTACCGCTTAAAACCTCGGGGGACAGCACAGTTCCGCATTTGCTGGTAGTGGATGATGATCTTGATTTGTGCGAAGTCCTGGAAAGCTATTTGCGCGCGGAGGATTTTGCCGTTTCCTTCGCCCATTCAGGTGTGGAAGGAACAAAGGCAGGAATTGACGGAGCTTTCGAATTAATTATTCTGGACGTGATGTTGCCGGACAAGAAAGGCTTCGATGTTCTGCGAGACATTCGGCGGCGAGCCAGAACTCCGGTTCTGATGCTGACCGCTAAAGGTGACGAGTTCGACCGCATCCTGGGTTTGGAGCTTGGCGCGGATGATTATCTAACCAAGCCATTCAGTCCGCGAGAACTGGTCGCCAGAATTTCCGCTATTCTGCGCAGGTCCGGCTGGCAATCGGACAACAATAACGGGCTTCGTCCCCCTAAGATTAAGTCGGGAGATCTGGAACTCGACATTGCTGCGCACGCGGCGACGAGATCTGGCGAAGCTTTGAATTTGACTTCCGCTGAATTTGATTTGTTGCGAATGTTTCTGGAAGCGCCTGGACAGGTGCTTAAGCGTGACAACCTCGTTGAGCGCGTTCTGGAGCGAAAGTTCTCCCCTTTTGATCGCAGCATCGATTTTCATATAACAAATCTGCGCCGCAAGCTTGGGCCACAGTCCGACGGATCCGAACGCATCCGGAGTGTTCGAGGCATTGGCTACCTCTATGCATGGCCCACGGAATGATGAATGCGCGGCGCAATTTCTGAGCCACTCGAGAGACTCGCGTCCGGCTCCGCCACAAGAATGTGAGACTTCGTTCCCTCGGACCCGGCTGAAAAAAACTGCGACACCTTACTTGTGCTCTGGAGTCCACCATTCAGGAATGAGTTTCGGGATGCGTAGCTTTCGCACCAGTGGTCCCCACTGGGGCTCAAATTCCACTGCGAGATTTTTTAGCGCCAAGGTTCCGAATTGCACCGCCATTCTTTGTTCCGCGTGGGTGACATCGCTGTACCCAGCAGGCAGATAACTCATGCCTACGAAACCGCCGGCAGCCGCAGCCGCAAAGTTCGAAACGGCGATGGTATTTCTTCCCGAGTCGGTCTTGTCCACAACTGTAAAAACAAGAGCGTGAACCGTACGGCTAAGAGGATTCGTGCTGCTGGAGCGCTTATATCGCAGGTCTTCATGCAACGCTGCGCCTGCCAAAAACCGCGCTGTTTGCAGAGAGGCGGCCCTGGCTATGGCGTCTCCATAAAGGTTGCCAAATGCTGTTCCACCGTCCCGCCAGTCGTGCGGGTAGTGATTGGGTGGATTGGCCAACCCCATAGCGGCAGAGAATGCCGGCAAAATCAATGCAGGCGGCCCGAAAGCCTGATGTGCATAGATGGTGAATTTGTCGTGGAACGAGAGCCGCTGGGGAGCGGTAATAGCAGGTGCAAGGCCGAAGTTGTTCGGGGCTACTCCGGACGAACTTGCGGAGCCATCGTTTGAGTCTTGATGTTCCTGGTCGCCAGAAAAATCCGCCACTCTTGGGCGTGGCGTTTCGGGGAGGTTGTCCTGAGTCTTCGTCGGTATTGCAAAAAAGCTCACGTCGGGAAAGCTGCGGCCAGCAGATTGTTTTTCCAGGTCCTGCGCTGAAGCGCCCGATGACAAAACGGCTGCCGCAAAGAGGGCTGTCAGTGCCAGAACAGGCACGTTCGTGAAGCCACTGAGTCTCTGAGTCATCTTTCCTCCAGATAGGGAGTGCCAGTTGGCGAAGATAGTCGGCGCAAAGCCGTGATGCGGTCAGAAAAAGAGAGGGATTGTTTGGATTTGCGAGTTTGGAAGAACGATAGCTACGCGGCACCCTTTTTGCTGTATACGTTTAGATTGGGATTGCACAAGACAGGCAGCCTAAGGCTACGAACTTGAAATTTACTGCACTTATTCGAGATCGCGTCCCGGTGCACCGGCTCTTTCTGAGGATCTTCGGTTGGTTTTGGCTGACCGCGTTGGTCATCATCGGCGTTGGGCTGGTTGGCCGCCAGGTGACAGACTTCCGAACAATCAAATCAACCAGCGTTTACGCAAGTGTTGCGCCGGTCCTGGCGGCCGAGTCAGCACATGTTTTTGAAACCGAGGGACCGGAGGCATTCGCTCGCTTTGCAAACAGATTGGCGGACGGTCGTGACAGTCAACTTTTTTTACTGGATGGATTCAAAAATGACGTACTGTCTCGGCCACTTCCTAAGGAGGTCCTTCGCGTTGCGAACGCCGCCAGGGACGATCATCTTATTGCCACCGACCATTCCTTACACATCCGCACGGCAGCATACAAGTTCGTATCCAGTTCCGGACATCCGTACATTGTTGTTATTTACGAGCGCTCCAATTTGCCCGACCTGTCGGAGTTGCTTTTCGACAAAGCTGTTCCGTTCGTTTTCAGTTTGGTGATGGTGATCACTGCGCTGTGTTTTTTACTTGCGTACAGCATTGCGTCGCCCATCTGGGGTATTCAATCGGCTGCGCGGCGGGTAGCACAAGGTGACTTTAGCGCCCGGGCTCCGGCTGAAGTATCCAAACGCGGCGATGAACTCGGAGCGTTGGCGATCGACTTTGACTCGATGGTGGAACGCATCGAGTTGTTGATTCGTACACAAAGGAGTCTGCTGAACTCCGTCTCGCACGAGCTTCGTTCTCCTTTATCGCGTCTGAACCTGTCCCTCGCAGTCCTGCGAAAAGATGAATCTGTTCATAGTTCGAGCACGATTGAACGGATGGAACGCGACATTGCCAGAATTGATACATTGATCGGCCAATTGTTGACGCTGTCGCGGTTCGAAGCCAGTTTGACCTCCGGAACTAAAGAAGACGTGGACTTCACTTTGCTGGTCCAAGAGGTGGCGGCGGATGGAGATTTTGAAGCGCAATCCCTTGGCAAGTCCGTGATTTTGGAAGAGGCAAAATCCGTAGTCCTGCAGAATGCCGATTCCCTCGCCTTACGAAGCGCCTGCGAAAATATTATTCGGAACGCTATTCATTTCACGCGACCGGGCACGGACGTGAAAGTGGCGCTGGAAATAACCAACGGTGCCGCCGCTCCGGAAGTCCTTTTGACGGTTCGCGACATGGGTCCCGGCGTTCCGGAGGATTCTTTAGAAAATATCTTTCGGCCGTTCTTTCGTATAGACCAGCCGGGCACGCGATCGCGAGGCAACGGTCTCGGCCTTGCGATTGCCCTTGAAGCGGTGCGGATGCACCACGGATCAATCGCTGCGACCAATCTCAGGCCGCACGGACTCGAAGTGAGCGTGCGTTTACCCACTTCACGCCCTTCCCGATGACGGTTAGCGAGAACTGATTGTTTCCACTGCCGGTTCAACATCATTGGGGATGCAGATGGTCGTTCGCGCACACGCCGATGACCGGCTTAGCGCGATTTTTTTGATTTGCATATCGCCATCGCGCGGAGGTCCGTTCCAGTGGCTCCAGGTTTCCGGCTAAGTTTTGTGCATGCGGTCGCCAGTAACTGCGTAGCTTCAGGTTTGATGCCAGGAGCATTGATAATCGGCCCTAATAGTTGCACCGCAGCTGTGAAGTTGCCCTGCGCAATCAGAGCTTTGGCGAGGTCAACTGTAACCTCCACATTGTCCGGTTCCATAAGCTGGGCAGCCTCAAACTCGACCAGCGCAGATTTCACATCGTTCGAACGGAAATATATGCGCCCCAACTGAAGATGGGTGGCGAATTGATTCGGGTGAGATTTGAGGCTCGCTTCCAATATTTCTTGTGCGCCTTGCAAATCGCCATTCAGTTGCAGTGCTGCCGAATACTCCAGAGCAATGGTCGGATCCTGCGGTCGTAATTTATAGGCCTGTCGAAAATAGCCGATGGCTTCCGAAACATTTCCGGAAGTCATTTCTACCCGGCCGAGCTGCGTCAACGCAGTTACCGAAGTACTGTCTATCGCCAACAATTTTCTAAGCGCGGCACGCGCATCCGGCAGGCGATCATCTTCTGAGGACATCATCGCGATATGCAGAAGATTCTGTTCTTCAATCTTGTCTTTTGGATCTGGTAAGAGGGACGGTTCAGGCACGTCCGTGGAACTTGCCGCGTCCGCCGGTCCCAAATAGCCAAGCGCGTGAAGTTCGTCGACGGTACTGGCGAGAGCCGTTGGTTTTTCGCGGGTTCTTAACGGTGGCATCGATTCAGTAAGAGTTCGCCGCAATTTCTGCACCCTCTTATCCCAAGGCGCGTAAGTGTTTCGTAATTCGCCAGCGTCCTCGTTCAAATCGTAAAGTTCCGGCGAGGGCGCTTCGATAAACTTCAAACCGTCGCTTCGAATGGATCGCAGCGGCGCCCAACCAAACCGCAATGGATACTCGGTTTCACCGAGAGCTATGCGTGACGTTCTTTCCGTACCGGCAAGCAAAGGTCCCAGCGACGCACCGTCAAGTTTTCCTGGTGCGGGGACGTCAAGAAGATCCAATATCGTCGGCATAATATCGATGGTACGGACCTGCGCCTCAATTTCTGTCCCTGCTTCGCTTCCGTTCGCAAGCTTCAGAATCAACGGAACGTGGATGGTCGAATCGTACAAAAAGATTCCGTGAGTATCTTCCTTATGCTCGCCGAGTCCTTCCCCGTGATCACCAACAACAATGATTAACGAACCGTCGTACAGATTTTTTTGTTTCAGGAAATCAACGAAATGACCCAAAGCGGAATCCGCATAAGCTATCTCGCCGTCATAGAGCCGCCCCTTATATTCTTCGGAGTACGGGGTGGGCGGCTCATAGGGATCGTGTGGATCATAAAGATGCATCCATACAAAATAAGGACCAGCGCGCTGACTGCTGAGCCATTTCTCTGCGCGCTGTGCTACGTCCATCCCGCGGCGCTCAATTCGTCCCCAGCGAGATTTGCCTTCAGCATGTTCAGGAAAGTTGTCGTAGAACTGGAATCCCCGATCCAACCCGGGCGCCAATTGCTTGCTGTCCAGAATTACAGCGCCAATGAAAGCTGCGGTGTCATATCCCTGCTTTTTTAGCTCGCCCGCTAATGTGGCATGACCGCTGGTTAGGGGTACGCCGAAGTCGCTCACGCCGTGCGAACTTGGCAGAAGTCCAGTCAAAATGCTGGTATGCGACGCGTTCGTGATCGGACTGGGTGTGAACGTATTTGCGAAGCGGATTCCTTCCTTCGCTAGTTTGTCGAGAGAGGGAGTTTTGATTGGACCATATCCATAACAGTGCACATGGTCCGCACGCAGCGTATCAATGGTAATGAGAAATACATTCGGGCGGAAAATCGGGTCTGCCACCGGGCCGCGAGCGACACACGAAGCCACGACCGAGGCGAACAGAAAACTACAGAAAGCTCTTACCATGCGGCGCTAGTTTCTTTCGCTTTCGCGCTCGCGAGCGAGAATCATGCGATCGAAGGCTAAAGGAAGTCCTTCGCGTTCTGAATAAGGTCCTGGTTCATAGGCTCGCGAGCTGATGCCTTTCTGTGAAAGTTCAGAAATAGCCCAATCTTCACGATTGGTGGCGTCCCAGAACTGCACCGCGTCATCTCCCTGAAAATCCGGTTTTGCCATCTCCTTCGGATGGAAATACCATTCGCAAACCACTTTCGTACGGTCCACGGACTGCGGCCACAGCCGGTGCGCCATCACGTAGTCCGGGTGCAGGCTAAGCAGCAGATTCGGATAGACGGTGTAATAAAGGACCAGCTTACGTTGTTCTTCGCTGAGACCGGGCAGATAATCGCGCCGCCGCTGTCCATCGCTGCTCATCGTCTGTGCTGTTCCGCGGAATTCCATCGACCCGCCGATGTATGTCGGCTGCGGTTTGTCGTTGTTTCCGCTCATGGAATCGGAGACGCGGCTCAACATGGGATGAAGTATCGGGCAATGCAGGCACTCATTGTAGTTCGATATGATCAGCTTCCAATTGGCCTGTACGTCGTAGGTGTATTTTTTGAAAGTCCGGAGCTCGTGCATCCTCCAGGCGCTGAACTTCCCCGGCAGATCAGCCAATTGCGTCGCAAGGGATTCCGGCCTGGTCGCCAAATTGAGGAAGATATATCCATCCCACACTTCAGCGTGCACCGCATGTAGCGGATACTCCTCTCGGCGAAAGCCATCTTCGTCCATGTGCGGAGCACCGAGAAGTTTTCCATCCAATCCATAAGTCCAGCCGTGGTACGGGCATTGAATGCGGCCAGGGAATTTTCCAAGCTCTTGGGGGCAGATGCGGGTGCCACGGTGGCGGCAAACGTTGTAGTAAGCGCGGATCCCACCGCTACTGTCGCGGGTAACAATGATGCTTTCGCTTGCTACCTCACACAAGAAATAGTCGCCAGAGTTGGGAATCTGTTCTGTGCGCCCGCTGCAGAACCACATTTGAAAGAAGATTGTTTCCAACTCTCGTTGGAACACACTCGGGTCCGTATAGTAACGCCCCGGCAATGTTTTCGTTTGAGTGCTCATGAATCGCTCAATATCGTACATCAAGACATTGCAGGGTGATTGGGATTAGGGCGGGGTAACCGACCAGCACAGGAAGGGTAGGCAAGTTCATTAATTCAAATGCTCGTACACTGCGCGCGCCTGAGTTAGCTGCTGTAACACCGCGGATTTTTCCTCCGCGTCGTTCCAATCTTGAAACGCCGCCGCCGCTGCGACCATGCGATCGATCCAAGCCTCAAAGTAGGCGGCGTCCGCTTTGCGATCAGGCGAAGAGTTAGCAACCGTGATGTAGATTGGGCTGGTCGTCGCATACGGATACAAATCAAGCAGCGGATACGTAGCTTTATCACTCCACGCTCGAAGCAAGCACCAGCCGGACTGCAATCCTGAGATCGTATCTTCGACATCGGCGCTCTCCCCATCGGGATTTAGCTTCAGTTCTCGCGCAACCTTGCCGTTGCAAATCAACTCGAGATGATTGATGGGCACAAACGAACGCATCCAGGCCGCAAATTTCACTTCCCTTTTCCCTGCCCGTAGCTGGAGGATATCCCCAATTTCTTTCGAGTCGAACTTCAGCCCGAGTAGCGGCCCGTTGGTCGCGAACGTTTGGCCTCGTTTCACAGCGTTCAACCAAGTCTCAATCTTGAGAGGGCCGACCGGTACGTTGACGTATACGCGATTCAATCCTACCGGGCCACGAAGCGACGCGAAGTTCGCCATGGCGTCGGTCCCGGCAGCAGCGGGCAGATGAAATCCGCAGTTGAGAAGCCGGTACCAGACCTGTGCAGTCGCTTTGTGGTCGCTGAAGCCAAGCGCTTCGATGTAGTCCACTTTTCCAAGCGCCAAGTCGACAGGCAAGGCATGATTTACGGATTCATCTTTGCTTGGATCCGGCACGCTGTCGTACGGATGCACATATCCGACCAACGCGTGTTGTTCGTGCGCCAGGTCCGCGATGTTCGCATTGGAAGGAAACAGGCTTGCCGCCGCTGTGCCTGGGTAGCCCGCGTACCCTGGCAACAGAATGTTACCGGTCAAGTTAAGCAGCCCGAGGTGCCCCCAATAGCTCGTGTGATATTCCTGGCTGTGCAGCAACAACGTGGTTGCTGTCGAACCGGGATCCGGCTGTCCGCTGAAATATTTGATGTCCGGAAAGCGTCGCTCTTTATTTACGATCAGATCTTCCACGATGGAGAGATTCTCCGCCGCAGCTTGCGCCACCAGATGGCCAGGTGTGTTGCGATACGAGCCGCCGTAATTCATGTGCACGTGAACATCGCCACTGACCCAGTGCCGAGCCGCATCCTGCGGAATTTTTAGCGGATGCAGGTGGACGGTTACTTCCGTGTTCTGTCCCTCCGAACTCATGACGCTCTGCTGCTCAAATCCGTACTCGAACCCTTTCATCACTCCGACGTTGACAGTTCCCGCCGGCACCGTCAGCTCTGATACACCCGGAGTGTGAAAATAATGAGCTTCGAATGCCCGCTCGGACCGAACGAAACTATCGTCTGCATACATCCACGCATCCTCCGGCGCGTAGGCACGTTCATCTCCACCAGTGATAAACACGCGCGCGGAGGAAGACTGACCATTCTCGTCCAGCACTCGTATCGTTAACGTACCGGTCGGCCGCAGGTAATTCTTTTTGGTTGCCACGATTTGCGTTTGTTCCCCGCCAGGTATCTCCTGCGTCCACAGTGAAGTGTTTCCGCCACGATTTGAGATAAACGCGATGCGCTTTCCATCCGGAGACCAGCGCGGATTGATGTTGTCGAAATCTCCGTAGGAAATCGGAAAGGCCTCGCCGCCTTCCGATGGCATCAGCCAGAGCTGATGCCACTGTTGACCGAGGTAAGATCCGTACACCAGCCGTTTTCCGTCGGGCGAAAAATCCGGACGCGCCTTCCAGGTGGTTTCTTCATAGTGGATTTCACGGGATGCCGCGCCGGGTTCGGCTTTCATCCGCCAAAAGCCGCCAGTACCGTAAATATGGTTGCGATTGGAGACGAAAAGAATTTCCGAGCCATCGCTTGACCAAGCAGGACTGATCTCATGGTCGAATTGACTGTAATAGTACCGAGGAAGAGTGCTGCGCGTTTCTCCCGTTAGCCGCTGGACGTTGGATAGTTTGCCTGCATCAAAATCGGCGACAAAAATATGAAAGTGTCGGTTGTACGAAGTAGAGACGAACGCCACACGCTTGCCATCGGGAGAGAATCGAGGCTCCAGGTTCACCGCGCCACCAGAAGTAAGCTGATGAGCCTGCTTCTCTCGCAGGTCGAGCACCCATAACTCCATCGCATCGTTGACATACGAGCTATAAATTATCCATCGGCCATTCGGGGAACAATCCGGCTGGTAATCGTATCCGGCCCCAGAGGTGAGTTGTTCCGCCTCAGAAGAATCGAGATTTTGCCGCCATAGCGATCCACCCATCGAATAAATGAGCGATTTCGAATCCGGCGACCACGCCGCCGCGCTGGGCCCGATGGTGAGCTGCGGCAAATACATTTCACGGAAATAATACGGATGCGGCAGATCGACCTGATTTAATACAGGTTCTCGCTGTGCCAGGCAGGAAAAAGTGGCAACCAGCGACGTCACCAAAGCAATAACATGCCGCTTATTCAGGACGCCCTCCAACTCATGCAGGGATTGTGCGAAAAGTTCGGGAAAAATTCCTTTAATCCTGAAGCCTAACGCAGTAATTCGGTATCGCAGGATTTCTGAACTCGTCCGTCGGCGAATCTTGAGCGATTTATTTTGAAGAGCTGGAAAGCGCCTTGTTCTGGTTGTTCTCGAAAATTTCCGTCAGCACCCGCCCGCGCATTTGTTTCGGCTGTTCGATGCCATAGATGTGGAGAATCGTCGGCGTGATGTCGTAAACGCTGGCTTCAAATCCCATTAAACGCGAATTGTGTTTGATTCCCGGGCCCATGGCAAAAAAGGAGCCTGGCACGTCATCGCCATCCGCAAAGTCGTGCTTGGCGATTACCGGCGTGGTTTTTTCATGATCCATGTGCGCGTGAGGGTCTTTGTTCTCAAATTCGCGCAGCGGTTTGATTCCATGATCGGAAATAACGATCACGTAGGTATTTTCATCCACGTGTTTCAGAATCGAGCCCAACACCTTGTCGAATGCAATGTACTGATCCGGAAAAGCTTCCACCCGAACACTGTTGATGCTGGCGTTGTAACCCACGTTGAAACTTGAAATCGGGTAGAGCCAGTGCCCGGTGCGATCTTCGCAAGACTGGCCCAGCATGGTGAAATCCGTCGGGTGCTTGGTCAGCAGGTAATCGAACAGCTTGGTTTGCTCATCGCGAATTAACTGCACCTTGTCCAGCCACTTATCGATCACTTCTTTTTCGTGGCCCTTCAGATCGGAGGCCCCTGGCATTCGTTCACAATCAATGTAAAAGTCACCAACATTTTTCAGCAACTCCGGCTGCAATGTCCTCGGATATACGGCGTCACCGCTCGTTACTTCAGACAATTTCGGCGCGCAAAGAACTCCGTCTTCGCAATTTTTGCCACGCGTCAACATGCCGCTGATCATATAGCCATTAACGGGCATCACCGGAAACGTCGCGGGTACGTTGGCCATGCCCACGCTTATGTCGTTGCGGGATAGCACCGACCAGATCGGCTCTTCTTTGAGC
>Ga0307475_10000387_pt1 | contig 26586 bp, 20 predicted proteins | sample atmos_gasesECM1C_FD_203317 | JGI IMG/M metagenome (GOLD analysis project Ga0307475, IMG submission 203317) | Hardwood forest soil microbial communities from Morgan-Monroe State Forest, Indiana, United States - atmos_gasesECM1C_515 | ecosystem: Environmental > Terrestrial > Soil > Temperate... | reverse complement strand
TACTTTCCCTCGAGTCTGAATGCCGCTGGCAGCGAAATAACAGGGAATCGCGGACCTTACCGTGCGGTGACCTCTTAAATGAGCAGGTTTCGCCTCCCATTCAATTTCCACAAGGGTTCTTCCGCAGCCTCTGAAAGTCGATGCCCTGACACGAACCGAAGAATGCCGCTCCGGCGATCAAAATCTTGGTTTGGAAAAGCCCGGAATAGTCCCCGCGTCCTTAACTTCCTCGGATTTCCCGCTTACAATAGGCGCAGACTCTTCCCGAGGTTGGTCATGCTGCGCAGAGATCGCCGCCTGATTCTTGCCGCCGCCGCTTGCTTCGCGCTTTTGTCGTTGCCGGCCTGGGCTGGCGACAAGGATGTTTCGCATCTCCAGGTCGTCGTACTGCGCGCCTACAACGGCAAGCCAGTGCGCAATGCCAGCGTAGTCCTGCACCCTGTCAACAAAGACGGCAAACAGAAAAAGGGTGGGATGGAATTAAAAACCGATGCCGACGGGAAGGCGTCGCTGGACATCGTGCCTTATGGCAAGCTGCGCATTCAGGCCATAGCTCCCGGTTTGCAGACCTACGGAGACGACATCGAAATCAATCAGCCGGAGCAGCAGATCACCATCAAGATGAATCGTCCGCAAGAGCAATACAGCATTTACAAATAACGGCAATTCCTCGGCTTCAGGTCAGGTCAATTTTATGAAACGCATTCTGCCACTTTTCCTCGTCGCACTTCTCGCGATCGCCGGCTCCGCCCAGTTCACGGAGAACGAGGTGCCTGCCTATCATCCGAATCCACCGGCGAAGACAGAGAAGCTCGCGCCGATTGCTTCCTCCGGGCAGCTCGATCAAATGAACCTGAAATACGACTTTCAGCGGCGGGCGTACGAAGCGGCTGCAAAGGTTCCTCGGGTGCTCTATCAACTGCCCTGTTACTGCTATTGCGACCGCTCTGCCGGGCATAGCAGCCTGCATAGCTGCTTTGAAGGCGAACATGGATCGCATTGCTCCACCTGCATGCAGGAAGCGTTCTACGCTTACCAGATGACCAAAAAGGGAAAGACGGTGAAAGAGATCCGGGAAGGCATCATGCGCGGAGAATACAAGAGCATCGATCTGCAGTCGATGACCGCCCCAATAGCCTAGAGCGGAAATCGGAGAGTCGCTTTTAAGAGAGGTTTTCATTTACCCGATCACGAAATTAGCCAATTACCAAATGCTCGACATTTGACGTAGCCCTCATTTTCCGCGTATAAAAGCGAGTTTGTGCAAGGCGCAGCGGATCGCGCCTTGTGCATGACTTGTGGTGTCACCAAGGCCATGGATTTCCACAGCCCGCAATCTGGAGCTCGGGCTGGGACGTGGAAACTGCGCTAGCGGATAGGACAAAGGGTGACGGAAAAACCTAAGAACTCTGGCTCCAAATCTAAGGCAGAAAAGACAGTTGGCCGCCAATCAGGCCACGTTTTCCAAATGCAGAAGTCGTCTCCCAGCAAGGCTCCCCCGCCTCCCGACCCGAAATATACACAGGCTGTGCAAAACTACGAGTCCGGCTTGAAGGCGATGCAGGAGCACAAATTCGAGAAGGCTAAAGGGTTGCTGGAGAAGGTGATCGCCGGTCCCAGCCGCGAGCTGGCCGACCGTGCCCGCGTGCATCTGAGCACGTGCAATCAGCAACTGGCGCATGGCACCGCATCTTTCAAGAGCCTCGGGGAACACTATGACTATGCGGTGTCCCTCATGAACTCCGGCGAATACGACGAGGCCCGGGGCCACATGGAGAAGATTCTCAAACAGAATTCCAAGGCCGACTTCGCCTATTACGGTTTGGCGCTGCTCGATTGTCTGTCGAATCGCTCTGAAGACTGCCTGCGCAACCTGAACGAGGCCATCAAGTTGAACGCGTCAAATCGCTTCCAGGCGCGCAACGATCCCGACTTCAAAAACATGGCCGACGATCCCCGCTTTACCGAGCTTCTCTATCCAGAAATCCCGCCCGAGCCGGGACGATAGTTAGATTATTGCTTAGACACCTCGGACAATGAAGAGTCGTCTCTGATCACGGTAGCGTGAAGGCGACTAGCGCGTCGCCCTTCGGCTCTTCGTCGATGTGTGCGTGGCCGCCGGATGCGATGACGATGAATTGCTTTCCGTGTGCTCCCTGGTAAGTCATCGGCGTCGCATGGGCGCTTGTCGGCAATTGCGCCTTCCAGAGCTCTTTTCCCGTTTCGATATCGAAGGCACGAATGAACGGATCGATTGTGCCCGCCACAAAGATCAGCCTTCCAGCGGTAGCAATAGGACCGCCGAGCGTGATCGAGCTCGGAGGAAGCCCTTCATGAAAGCTTCCCAATGGAACCTGCCAACGGATCTTGGCTGCATTGATGTCGATGGCTGTCAACATTCCCCACGGCGGAGGAACGCAAGGCAGATGGTACTTGGGAGAAAGCAAAGGACGGCGAAACATTCCATAAGGTGCGCCTGCTTGTGCCGTGTACTCTCCGGGCTCGCCCTTAGTTCGAGCTGCTTCGAAGTCGGCGCGCGGTATGACTCTGACCTTCGTAGGAAAGTTGTTCGTGTTTGTCACCAGCAGGCCATACTGAGGATCAAAAGCGGCTCCACTCCATGTCATTCCTCCGATAGTTCCGGGAATTGCCAACGAGCCTCGCACGCTGGGCGGAGTAAAGATGCCTTCGTTTCGTAGTCCTTTCAAGTCGGCGCGGCAGGCCTCGCGATCTTCGGGAGTGAGGCCCCATGCGTCATCGGCGGAAATATGTTGGGGCGCCAAAGGTGGGGGAGCGGTGGGGAAGGGCTGTGTCAACGAAGTCGTTTCTCGAGGAACATCGGTCTGGGGCACAGGGCGCTCTTCTACGGGAAATATTGGGGCGCCGGTGCGGCGATCGAGCACATAGACAAATCCAGTCTTGTTCCCTTGAATCACGACGGGAACTTTCCTGCCTTCGCGTTCGAGACTCGCCAGCAGCGGAGGAGAAGCCGTGTCGTAATCCCAAAGATTGTGATGGACAAGCTGGAAGCCCCAGATCAGTTCGCCAGTTGACGCTCGCAACGCCACAACGGAATCAGCCCATTTATCGTCGCCAGGACGCAATCCGCCAAAGTAGTCCGGGCTGGCGCTGCCGGTGGGAATGAAGACAAGGCCGGAGTCCGGATCTGCAGACATGATTGACCACGCATTGGCTGCACCGCTCCTCCATTCCGGCGAGGTGGAGCTGGTTGCGGTTTCTTCTTTCCGTGCGATCGGGTCCCATCTCCAGCGCGGCGCCCCGGTTCGAGCATCGAATGCACGCACAACGCCGCTTGGCATGTCCACGCGACCATTGTCGTCAATGGCCGAACCCACTATGACGACGTCCCCAACCACAGTAGGGGGAGATGTCATGTGATACCAGCCGGACCGGAAGGCTGCCACATCTCGCAGACTGACTTGGCCGTTTTTGCCAAAGTCTGAACAAGGCTTCCCATCTCCGGCATCGATGGCGATGAGCCGCGCGTCGATCGTAGCCTCGAAGATTCGCCGGCGGCAGTGCTTACCGGATGGCCAGGTTGAATCCAGCCAGGAAGCGACTCCGCGGTTGATGAGCCCGTCTCCAGACTGCCAGCTCTGGTCGATTTGAGGATCATATGTCCACAGTTGTGTTCCTGTTTCGGGATCCAGCGCGATCACTCGATTAAATGGGGTGGTGAGAAAGAGTTTGCCATCGACCATGATTGGCGTGGTTTCAAATCCGCTGGCCCTTTTTTCTGGACTTCCCTGCGAGATGTCGCCCGTGTGAAATGTCCATGCCACTTTCAGTTTCGCGACGTTTTCTCGGTTGACTTGGGTAAGCTTCGAATAACGCATGCCGCCAGGGTCATTTCCGTAGTTCGGCCACTCCACTCCGGCGGAGTTCTGCCCCAGCGCGGCGGTGCTCATCATCGCGAGGTTCAAGACCAATGACCAGTAGCGCAGGCAGGATTTGGGAATCGATAAGTGCATTGCGTTGGCCAGGTCGAACTTGGCCTTCAGTGCGTTATTGGAGTCTGACGCATTCGGACTAACTACGATAGGTTGGAAATCCAGAATTCAGAAACAAATCTCGAGCATCCGGCTTCGCCGGGACGAGCGGCCGGTCGCTCGAAAAACAACCTGCCCAACCCCCCGACAGTGAAGGCAGCTAGGTCTTCTCGCGGATTGTGATCCTCTCTCACTCCTGTAATGATGTTAGGACCAATAGCAATTTTCTTGACCATGTTTGAGCGAAGAACCAGGGGATGCTTGTGATTGTCGATCCGCAAGATACGCGAAACATCTCCCGCACCTGGCGAGAGTATCTGCACGAGATGCAGGAAAGCTGGAGCGTCGCGCGCTGGGTCTATCGGGAATTCATTACCCCCGAAAGCCGTCATTGGACCCGTCGCATGCTCGTGTCTCTGGCGATTTCTGTCACTGCGCTCAACGGGATCGCCTGGCTGGCGAAATATCTGGTCGATGGGCTTATCCATCACGACGCGCATGCAGTCAAGATGAGCTTCATCGGCATGGCTGCGTGTGTCGTTGTGTACGGCTACTTCGACCGGCTGCAAATGATCGCTCGGGAATACGCGCAGGGCGCGAATCTCACTCAGTTGAAGCGCCGCATGAACCAGCTTTTCTTTGAGAAGAGCATGGGACAGCACCTGCAGGAGAGCTCCTACCTCAATACCGCGAACATTGAACGCGGCAAAGGACGCATCGAGCAACTGGAAAACCTGCTCACCTTCGAAGGCTCCTCGTCGATCATCTCGCTCACCGTGGCGCTCACGCTGCTGTGGTTTCGCGTTCCGTCCGCCGCGCTTTTTATGAGCCTGCTGCTGGCAAGCTACCTGATCTGGCTGGTGTACCTGAACCGCAATATCTCCGAGAAATGCGTACCGTTCGACAAGGAATTCCGGCGCATTAACCGCTGGGAACATGAGCGTTGGGAAAAGATCGAGCGAGTCAAGACGTGCGCAAAGGAGGATGCGGAGATCGCCTATCAGAACCGCTCCTTTCAGAAGGTACTCGGTGAGGAGCGCAAATTCTGGCTTTGGTTTATCGGTAAGGTCACCTGGCGCGGGTATTCCAACCGCTTCGTTCTGCTGGGCACGCTCGCGTATGGCGCCTGGCGAATTTGGCAAGGGGACTGGTCAAACGGCGTCTTCGTGCCGCTCTTGATGTACAGCACGAAAGTCAGCGAGAGCATTTGGAACATCGGCCACATCGAACACCAGATCAATTGGAATATGCCCGCCATTCGTACTGCCATGCTCACCCTGACCATTCCACCCGACATCGCCGACAAACCGGATGCGATTGAACTGCGGCGAAAGAGCGGAGTGCAGGTGGAGATGCGTGGCGTTTGCTTTGCATACGCCAGCGAAAAGCGGGACCTGCCAGGTCTTCCCGGTGCGGGAAGTGAAGTATCCAGGCCGGGACTTCCTATTCTCCGCGACGTCAGCCTTAGCATTGCTCCTGGCGAGAAAGCGGCCCTCATAGGACCATCGGGCGCGGGTAAGACCACGATCATGCGGCTGCTAATGCGCTACATGGATCCGACGGGGGGCACGATTCTTGTCGATGGCCACGATTTGCGCGACGTGCGGCTGTCTTCCTGGCTCGATCTGATCGCCTACGTGCCGCAACAGGCCCAGGTGTTCGATGGCACGATTCGTGACAACCTGCTTTACCGCTTCACCGATGAGCCGATCCGTGTGCCAGATGAAGAGCTTTGGGCAGTGATGCGCAAGCTGAAGATTGATTTCGGCGACCGCCTCACCGACGGGCTGGATACGCGAGTCGGCCGGCACGGCATCGAGTTATCCGGCGGCGAGCAACAGCGGCTGATGATTGGCGCAGCCGCGATGCGCAAGCCCATCTTCATGATCGTCGATGAGGCTACGGCCTCGCTCGATGCCACCACCGAAAAGGCCGTGCAAAAAGGGCTCGAAGATGTGCTCGGCGGCGATATGGGCGCCCTTATCATCACGCATCGTCTCTCTACCGTACGCCGGCTGTGCACTAAGTTCTTCGTGTTGCGAGACCCGGAAGGACTAGCGCCGGACGAGTCGCAGTTGGAGGCATCGGCAGGTTCGTTCGAAGAGCTTTATGAGTTGTCTCCGACTTTTCGCATGCTCGCCAACGACCAGGGAGTGGCCATCCTCGATAGTCCTCAGCCACGGACGGAGATGGCAACGGAGCAGGCAAGCGAAATGGATGAGAGCATCAAGTACATGGAGCGCGCCTCGGCAACATAACCAAGAATCAGTACGCAGGTAAAATGGTGACACCACGATGACCAAACTTCAGTTGCTCGAGGAAGAGATTAAGAAGCTGTCGCCGGAGGAACTTGCCGAGCTGCGGGACTGGTTTTTGGAGCGTGACGCTCAACAATGGGACTTGAAGATTGAGCAGGACGCCACTTCCGGCAAACTCGATAACCTCTTTGAGAGGTCTCTGGACGATCATCGCGCCGGCAAGAGTCGTAAAATTTGAATCATTTCGCGAGTCCTGATTTCTGGCGCCTATTCAGCAGGCTACCGGTTGAGATTCAGCGATTGGCCCGGTCCAATTTCGAGTTATTGAAATCCAATCCTCGTCATCCGTCCCTTCGCTTCAAGAAGACAGGGCAATACTGGTCTGTGCGAGTCGGACTGGCATACCGCGCTTTGGGCAGGGAAATCGAGGACGGCATTCTTTGGGGTTGGATCGGCTCGCACGCGGAATACGACAGAATCATTTCCTCATAGCAGGGGCCCCGTGTATGTGGACCCGCCCCACTAGAGGCGTCTCGAACCTGCATCGCTCATGGCCGATGTAAGATTGAGCGGTGGCTTCTTCCTCCAGCATCAAGGGCCAATCAACGGAGAAGCAGCCGGTTGCGCGAGGTCGCAGTGCCGGGAAAAGTGCGCTCGACATTCGTCCCCTGCGTGTAGTCGCTATCGGCGGCGGGACCGGCCTATCGACGCTGCTTCGCGGCCTTAAGAAATACGCCTCGCACACATCCGGAATTGAGACTGCCAAAACGCCGCCTGCAACCGGCTTGCCCGCTATTGCCGACCTCACGGCGGTGGTCACCGTCACCGACGACGGCGGCTCCAGCGGCCGTTTGCGCAAGGAATTCAACATCCTGCCGCCGGGTGATATTCGCAACTGCCTGGTGGCATTGTCGGAGGATGAGGCGCTGCTGTCGCGCATCTTCCAGTACCGATTTGAAACCGGTGAAGGACTCGAAGGCCATAGCTTCGGCAACCTCTTCGTGACCGCTCTTACCGCCGTCACGGGCGATTTCGCCGAAGCGGTGCGGGAGTCGTCGAAGATCCTGGCCACTCGCGGCAATATCTTTCCTGCGACCGTTTCCAATGTACAGCTCGAAGCGCTGATGAGCGATGGATCAGTGGTCTTTGGCGAAACTAATATCACCGCCAGCAAACTGCGCATTGTTCGACTGCGCATGGTTCCGGAAAACGCGCAGCCGCTGGCCGAGACGCTGGAAGCGATCGCCAAGGCCGACATGATTACCATGGGGCCGGGATCGCTCTTCACCAGCTTGATTCCCAACCTGCTGGTGCATGGCATTCCCGAAGCTATCGCCGCCTCCAGGGCAGTGAAGGTGTACATTTGCAATCTCATGACGCAAGCCAATGAGAGCCTGGGCCTCACTGCCGCCGACCATATCCGCAAGCTCTACGAGCATGCCGGAGCGCCGATCTTCGACTATGCGCTGGTAAACACCTCGCCCATCAGCGAGCAACTTCAGGCAAAATATGCGCTGGAAGGCGCCAGTCGCATCGTGATGGATCGCGACGCGATCGAATCGCTCGGCGTACGTTGCGTGACCGGCGATTTTGTCGGCGAAGGCATGGTTGCCCGTCATGCTACGGAGCGCGTGGCCACTGAACTGCTGAAAGTCGCGGCTTTGGCCAGACCGGCATAGTTGGTAATAATCCCAAAATGAAACTTTTCAAACTCCTAATTTTCTTGTCCTGTTGTTCTTCCGCGTTTCCTGCCGCTGACGCCGCTCTTGAGGCGAAGATCGCCGCCATGGCGGGGCGACATCAAGGCAAGCTCGCGCTATACGCCGTTAACCTCAAGACCGGCGATGCCCTGGCGATCGATCCCGACAAACCTGTGCCGACAGCGTCTGTAATCAAGCTTCCCATTCTGGTAGAAGCCATGCGACAGGTGAAGGCCGGCAAGCACCGTCTGGAGGAGAAAGTCACGCTCGACAAGGACAACGTGGTGCAAGGCTCCGGCATTCTCCAGTTTTTCGATCTTCCGATCGCGATCACCTTGAAGGACGCGCTCACCTTCATGATTATCGAGAGCGACAACACAGCGACCAATATGGTCATCGACCAGGTTGGCATCAAGAACGTCAACGACAACATCTCGCAAATGGGGCTGAAGGATACCTATCTCTATAAGAAGGTGTACAAGCCGGCGACAGGACCAATGCCGGCCGATCAGAAGAAGTTCGGCCTGGGCAAAACCACGGCGCAGGAAATGGCGAAGGTGATGGAGAGCATCGTCAATTGCGATCTGAAGGATCGCAAGCTCTGCGACACCATGCTTTACATGCTCCGCAACCAGCAAGTTCGCAACATGGTGCCGCACTACATCGAGACCTCCGACACGTCGGAAGGGCTCTCATTGATCGGCAATAAGACCGGCTCGCTTGACGAAGTCCGGAACGACGTCGCCGTGATTTACTCCAAGAATGGACCGATTGTGATCTCGGCCTTCACTTACGACAATCAAGACAAGAGTTGGAACAACGAGAACGCCGCGGAACTCCTGATCGCTAACATCGCAAAAACCATTGTCGAGACGTGGTCGCCACAGGGATTGGGAAAAGAGAGCACTGTCGCAACTTCTACGCCCTAGAGGTGTTTTAGGTAGAGCCTGTAGCAGGGCACGGACTATGATGTTTTGACAGGCGCGCATCTAGCCGTGCCTACCGGACGCGCTATTGAACTTCCAAAGGTGGTTTGTATGCGCTTCATCGCTTCTCTTCTTTTGTGCTCCTCACTTGGATTGGCTCAAACTACCGCACAGCCAGCGGCTTCCCCAAAAACGATTACTGTCCCGGCCGGACAAAAGCTGCTGATGCAGCTCAAGAGCGGCATCAATACCAAAACCGCTAAGCCGGGCGATGGCGTCTATATGGAGACCAGCTTCCCGGTGAGTATTGACAACGTCATGGCGATTCCGGCCGGCACCTACGTCCAGGGCGTCATCGACAATGTGAAGCGCTCCGGCCGGGTAAAGGGTCGCGCAGAAGTTCTTTTCCATTTCACAACGCTGATTTTTCCTAGCGGCTATACGGTTTCTGTGCCGGGCGCTGTGAATGACGTACCCGGCGCAGACAATGGACGAGTCGTGAACAAAGAGGGCACCGTCCAGGCAGACGGCACCAAAGGCAAAGACGCCGGCACCATTGCCGGTCCGGCAGCAGAAGGAGCCCTCATCGGCGCACTCGCGCGCGGCGGCAAGGGAGCTCTGATCGGCAGCGGCATTGGCGGCGTCGCAGGACTGGCTGAAGTTCTGTTCACGCGCGGCAATGAGATCAACTATCCGCCGGGCACCGCGGTCGAGATGGTCTTGCAGCGCTCGCTCACGCTTGAGCACCAGAAAATAGCTGAGGCCGAGGCCGAGTACACTCCCAGGCAAGGTCCCGCTCCAATGGAAAAACCCCACCTGACTCCTGAACCGTCGCCCCGATAAAAGCTGCGCGAGTATTGTGATTCCAAGTCCGCCATGCGAGGAGGAATCTCTCGCGCTCAGTAACGCTGTCCGCCACGCTCTGATACGATAGTCAGTTTGCAATTTTCTTCCAGGACTCTCCAGCCAGATGGCGGCGAAAATCTATAAGAACCTGATCGGAGGCGAGTGGGCAGAATCGCGCTCCGGTCGAACCTTTGAGAACCAGAACCCGGCAAACACCAAAGATGTCGTCGGAATCTTTCCCCGATCCAACAAGGACGACGTAAACGATGCTGTCGATGCGGCCAAAAACGCTGTTGAACGCTGGCGGCTGACACCCGCGCCGCGTCGTGGCGAGATCGTCTTTCGCTGCGCCCAGATCCTGCAGGAGCGCAAAGAAGACTATGCCCGCGACATGACGCGCGAGATGGGCAAGGTGCTCAAAGAGACGCGCGGCGATGTGCAGGAAGCCATCGATACCGCCTTCTACATGGCCGGAGAAGGACGGCGTCTCGATGGACACACGGTTCCTTCCGAGCTGCCTAACAAATTCGCCATGGCGATGCGCGTTCCCCTTGGAGTCGTGGGCATGATCACGCCGTGGAATTTCCCCATGGCGATTCCCTCGTGGAAGATCTTTCCCGCGATTGTCTGCGGCAACACCTGCGTCATCAAGCCGGCTGAGGACACCCCGCTCTCTACCGTCAATCTGGTACGCGCACTCATGGATGCAGGACTGCCGCCAGGCGTGGTCAATATCGTTCACGGCTTCGGTCCGGAAGCGGGCGCGCCGATGCTCGACCATCCCGATGTTCGCGCGATCTCCTTTACTGGATCGAGCGAGGTTGGACGCATTATTGGCGAGGCCGCAGCGCGCAACTTCAAGCCCTGTTCGCTGGAGATGGGCGGCAAAAACGCGATTATCGTGCTGAACGATGCAAATGTCGATCTCGCTATCGAAGGCGCTGTGTGGGGCGGTTTCGGCACTAGCGGGCAGCGTTGTACCGCTGCCAGTCGCGTGATCGTGCAAAAGGGCGTGTACGACCAGTTCGCGGATAAGTTCGTCAATCGCGCCAAGGCGCTGAAAGTTGGACCCGGGATCGACGAGCAGAATGACATGGGTCCGCAGATCAATCAGCAGCAAATCGAGACAACGCGCAAGTATGTCGATATCGGCAAGAGTGAAGGCGCCAAGCTGCTGAGTGGAGGAAATCGCATCACGAGTGGCGGTCTGGGTGACGGCTACTTCTTTGAGCCCACCATCTTCGGCGATACTCAGGGCAAGATGCGCGTAGCGCAGGAAGAAATCTTTGGCCCTGTGGTTTCCATCATCCCCACGGATAGCCTTGAGCAGGCGATTGAGATTTCCAACGGCGTGGCTTATGGGCTTTCGTCGGCTGTGTACACGCGCGACGTGAACCGGGCATTCAAAGCTATGCGCGATTTGCAAACGGGTATCACTTACATCAATGCGCCCACCATCGGCGCCGAGGTGCATCTGCCATTTGGCGGCACCAAGGCGACCGGTAACGGACATCGTGAAGGCGGTATCGGCGCCATTGACTTTTACACGCAGTGGAAGGCGATCTACGTGGATTATTCCGACCGCCTGCAACGAGCGCAGATCGACACGGGGGAATAAGTCAGGATTCACCACGGAGACACGGAGAACACAGAGCAGGCAAGATTGAGCAGGAAGGCACAACGGAACAAACGGAAAAGAATGATTCGGTTCTGAGGACGCGATTGCAAATGATCTTGATGTCTGCTCGCTTCTCACCCCCAGGTTTGGAGTTCCCCGTTTCTCCGTGGTGAACAAGAATTGTTCTTGAGGCGAGAGAAATGATCATCGGCGTACCGAAAGAAGTAAAAGATCACGAAGCAAGAGTTGGCATTGTGCCTTCCGGAGTGAAGGCGTTGGTCGATGCCCGGCACAAAGTTCTGGTCGAAACCAAGGCGGGCGAACTCTCATCCATGCCTGACAGTGAGTACAAGCAAGCAGGCGCGGAGATCGTTGGTTCAGCCGCCGAGGTGTGGAATCGCGCCGAGATGGTGGTGAAAGTCAAGGAGCCGATCGAGAAGGAGGTTCCGTTTTTTCGTGAAGGCTTGGTGCTCTTTACTTATCTGCACCTTGCTCCCATTCCCGATTTGACCGAGCAGTTGCTGAAGAAAAAAGTAATCGGCATCGCGTACGAGACGGTCACCGACCGTGCCGGAACCCTGCCGCTACTGACGCCGATGTCCGAAGTCGCGGGACGCATGTCCGTGCAGGTTGGAGCCAGTTATCTCGAGTATGAAAAGGGCGGACGAGGCATCCTGCTCGGCGGTGTGCCCGGCGTTGCCCCCGCCAGGGTGACCATCCTCGGCGGAGGGATCGTTGGCATTAATGCCGCCAAAATTGCGCTCGGCATGGGCGCTGACACCACGATTATCGACATCAACCTCAATCGCTTGCGCGAGCTTGACGACATCTTTAACGGGCATGTGCGGACCTTGGCGTCAAACTCTTACACCATCGGCCGCTCCTGCGCCGAAGCTGACCTTGTGATCGGCGGAGTGCTTATCCCTGGCGCCGCAGCCCCGAAGCTGGTGACCCGGGAAATGGTCAGCCACATGAAGCGTGGCGCGGTGATCGTCGATGTTGCGATCGATCAGGGCGGATGCATCGAAACGGCCAAGCCCACCACTCATAGCAACCCCGCCTATACGGTCGATGGCGTAGTGCACTATTGCGTCACGAACATGCCAGGCGCAGTGCCACACACCTCAACCCTGGCGCTCACGAACGCGACTTTCCCATATATTCTCAAGATCGCTAATCACGGCGCGCAGTCAGCTATCAAAGCTGACCCGGGAATACGCGAGGGCGTCAATACCTTCGAGGGGCACCTGACGTACTCTGCCGTTGCCGAATCCCAACGCAAGCCCTGGAAGCCGGTGAAGGATTTGGTAGCCTAAAGCCCGATCCAAGACAGGACCTGTTCCTTGTGGTAGAGACGCAGCATTGCTGTGTCTCTGCAAGTCCTCATTCGCTGAAGCTGAAAGCCGTCCGCCGGAGGCCGCTTCGTCGCTATAATTTCCGCAGCCTCCAACGTGCCTTCCAGCGGTACCAATCCGACGCGCGGCGAGCGCAAGTGGCTCATCATCGGCCTGGGCATTGCGATTTTCCTGCTCTTCCTGGTGCTGGTCTCGCAGCAGGCCTTCAATCTGACATTCCTTCGCCCTGGCAGCGTGCAGCAGACGCTCATACTCACCTCGCTCTCCGCGCTGGTCTTTCTGCTCTTCGTGGCTCTTACGTTTGTCCTGCTACGCAATCTGCTGAAGCTGTTAAGCGAGCGACGTGGCGGAGTGCTGGGTTCGCGGTTCCGTACCAAAATGGTCTTTGGAGCGCTGCTGATGTCGTTCACTCCAGCGCTCTTCATGTTTCTCTTTACATATCTGCTCACCAACCGCTCTATCGACCGTTGGTTTTCGCGTCCGGTACAGAATTTGCGCGAGGGGTCGCAGCAGGTGGCTACACTGCTCCTCGATTATGGCAAAGCCAACGCGCAAGCGGAGGCACAGACCATGGCGAGCAATCCGCAGGTCCAACGAGCTTTTGATTTGCGCGACTCGGGAGCGGTGAATGCAGCTTTGCAGGAAAGCGAACCGGCCTTGCAGGGCGGCTTTGCCATCGCATTGCGCGGCCACGTGCCCATTGCCTCGGTGGCGGTGCCCTCCGATTGGGCGCAACTCCGCGATCCCTTGCTCGACGCTATCGGCAGCCGCCGCTTGCATTGGGGCAATCTCGATTACATGGTCGGGGAAAGTGATATAGGAAGAAACGGCATGATCATCGTTGCCATACCGCTGCCTGAGAGCTTCGGCGCGACGATGGCCGGGATTTCCGAGAGCCAGAACGATTATCAGAAACTCGCCACCGAGGGCAAAGCTCTTCGCCGGATGTATATCCTGCTTCTCCTGCTGATCACGGCTCTCGTACTGTTCGCAGCAACTTGGCTCTCGCTGTTTATCTCCAAGCTGGTGACGCGCCCGGTGGCTGCGCTTGCCGAGGCCACCGAAGAGCTTTCGCGCGGCCACTTTTCTTATCGCGTTGCAGTTGCTGCGGCGGACGAGCTCGGTGAACTGGTGGCATCCTTCAACCGCATGGCGGCCGATCTGGAAGAGAGCCGCGCCAAGATCGAGCAGTCGTCACAGGAGTTGGCGCAGGCTAACTCCGACATCGAGCAACGCCGCCGCCAGACCGAGACCATTCTCGAGAACATTCCTACCGGCGTCCTTTCACTCGATGCGGCCGGCAAGGTGCGGCATGCGAACCAGGCATTTGTGCGGCTGCTTAAATTCCGCGACGACGACAACTCGCAGCCTTCATGGGGCAACTTCGAGGGCGCTTCGTTGCGCGACATCTTCGGCGCGGAAATCTCGACGCCAATGATTCACCTGATGCGCAAAGCCGATCGCATGGGCACCACCACCAGCCAATTCGAATTGAAATCGGGTAGCGGCAGGCTCAGTGTTGCCATCACAGTGGCATCGCTGCGCATCGAACGCCAGCGCCTCGGCTATGTGCTCGTATTCGAGGATTTCACTGAGCTGCTGCGCGCACAAAAGCAAGCCGCATGGCGTGAAGTAGCGCGGCGCGTCGCCCATGAGATCAAGAACCCGCTTACTCCTATCGCTCTCTCGGCAGAACGCATCCGCAGGCATTTGGAGCGTGGCATTCCTCCTGACGACAGCTCAATCGCCGTGATGCACGGCTGCGCGGAAACGATCGCCGGCGCGGTGGAAACCGTGCGCCAGCTCGTCGATGAGTTCTCGACTCTAGCGCGCTTTCCGACCGCCCAGCCCCGGCCTAGCGAGATCAACAGCATCATCGAAAACGCTCTGCAACTCTTCAGCGGAAGATTGGACGGCGTCCAGATCGAGACTAGCCTTGCTCCCGATCTGCCCCCGGTGCTCGCCGACCCGGACGCCATGCGTCGGGCCATCGCCAACCTTGTGGACAATGCCGCCGAAGCTCTGCACGATTCGTTGCTAAAGCAAATCTATATCTCTACGGCTCTAGTGGAGACACGAGACTCGGTGGAGATCGTTATCGCCGACACAGGCCATGGCATCACTGGCGAAGTGAAAGAGCGACTCTTCCTGCCCTACTTCTCCACGAAAAAGCGCGGTACCGGTCTCGGGCTGCCCATCGTAAGCCGCATCATGCAGGAGCACAGCGGATCCATCCGGGTGGAAGAGAACTATCCAGTAGGGGCCCGTTTCATTCTGGAGCTGCCTGTTGCAGTCGAGGCGACAGTGGCTTGAAGTGTCCGCTGGCAGCAGCTAGAAGTGGTTTGCCGTAGTCATGAGAAAATATGATTACCCAGAAATGGCTACTGAATCGCTTCAAAGCCCTCCCACCCCGTGTCGCGCCACTCCTGAGCTGCTGAAGACGCACGGCATCACGCCAGAAGAATACGAGCGGATTGTGCAGGCGCTTGGACGCGAGCCTTCGCTCACTGAGCTTGGCATCTACAGCGTGATGTGGAGCGAGCATTGCTCGTACAAGTCGTCGAAGGTGCATCTGAAGCGTTTGCCGACACGGAGTGAGCGCGTGGTGCAGGGGCCGGGAGAGAATGCCGGCATTATCGACATCGGAGACGGCTGGGCCTGTGCCTTCAAGATCGAGTCGCACAATCATCCTTCTTACATCGAGCCCTTCCAGGGCGCGGCCACCGGCGTAGGCGGCATCCTGCGCGACATCTTCACCATGGGAGCGCGGCCGTTGGCAGTGATGGACTCGCTCCGGTTTGGGAGGATTCAGGAACGAAGGAAACCAGCCACGCAGCCGCGGAACCGCGAGGCTTCGAAGCTGAGCAGCCAAAGTCAAACGCAAAGCCCTTCCCCCGCTAGCGGGCCTCAGGATGACAAAACAAAGTGGAATGGAGTCGAACGGCGGCGAAATGGCCGTAGTTCGTCTTCGGAGCTCCGAGGCCTTGAGGCTTCGAAGCTCATTCACAAAAACCATTCCATCCTTGAAGGCGTCGTCAGCGGCATCGCGTCTTATGGCAACTGCTTCGGCGTGCCTAATCTTGGCGGTGAGACAAAATTCGAGGAGTGCTATTCCGGGAATCCGCTGGTGAACGCGTTTGCCCTAGGCCTGGTGCGCAGGGACGAGATCTTCTACGCGAAGGCCGCGGGCGAAGGCAATCCGGTGATTTATGTTGGCGCGACAACCGGGCGCGATGGCATCCATGGCGCTACGATGGCGAGCGAGGAGTTCAAGGAAGGCTCCGAGCAGAAGCGCCCCAACGTGCAGGTTGGCGATCCCTTTTTGGAAAAGCTGCTGCTTGAGGCGTGCCTTGAAGCCATGCAGACGGGTGCCGTCGTCGGCATCCAGGACATGGGCGCCGCCGGCCTTACGTGCTCCACCTGCGAGATGGGCGCGCGCGGCGGCGTGGGAATCGAGATTGAACTCGACCGCGTACCGCAGCGCGAGCAGGGCATGAACGCCTACGAGATCATGCTGAGTGAGTCGCAGGAGCGCATGTTGCTCGTCGCTGAGCGAGGACGCGAGCATGAGGTGTTTCGCGTGTTCGAGAAGTGGGGACTCGATGCCGTCAACGTCGGCAGCGTGATCCGCGAGCCCCGTCTTCGCGTGCTCGAACATGGACAGATCGTTGCCGATATTCCCAATACCTCACTCACGGATGACGCTCCGGTGTATCGTCGTCCTATGGAGCCGTGGCAGGCTCCCGTGCCGAAAGAGAAGCCTGCGTCATTCCAATTTGGGACTACCAGCGACTTTACCGGCGCGCTGAAGCGCCTGCTGGCATCGCAAAACATCTGTTCGAAGCGCTGGATCCACGAGCAGTACGACAGCATGGTGCAGACCAACACCGTGCAGGGTCCGGGCGGCGATGGCGGCGTGATGCGCATCAAAGGCACCGAGCGCGGACTGGCCATGGCACTCGACGGCAATGGACGCTGGTGCTATCTGAATCCAAAGCTGGGCGCAATGCATGCCGTTGCGGAAGCCGCGCGCAAGGTCGCATGTGCCGGCGGTCTGCCGGTTGCGGCGACGAATTGTCTCAACTTCGGCAATCCTGAAAAGCCTCACATCATGTGGCAATTTTCGCAGGTCATCGACGGACTGACGGCGGCCTGCACCGCCCTGGGAACTCCCATCACTGGCGGCAATGTAAGTCTCTACAACGAGACGCTCGGAGAAGGAATCTATCCCACTCCGGTGCTGGGGGTGATTGGCATTGTCGAAGACGTCCATCGCACGGCGACTCCACATTTTCAAGCCCCCGGGCGCGAGGTGATCTTGCTTTCGGCCACGATTGCAGCCGAGGCCGCTTCCGCCAATTATGATGAGCGCCAGTTTGGCTCATCCGAGTACGCCAGGGAGGTTGCCGGCTCCCTTTGGGGAGACGCGCCCGCTCTCGATCTGAAGGCCGAAGCCGCCCTGCAGAAGTGCGTTCTCGAACTGATTAACAAAGGCCTGATTGAGTCGGCGCACGACTGCTCCGACGGAGGTTTGGCGGTAACTGTCGCGGAGTCCTGCTTCCGGCACGAAATTGGAGCAGAACTGAGGCTGCCAGAAGGTTCTGAGCCGATAGAGATAGCACTCTTTGGCGAACAAGCAAGCCGAGTCCTCGTTTCGTGCGTCGCGGGTGACCGCCAGGCCATCCAACAGATAGCGAGTCAGCACTCAATCAAATCTGAGTTCCTGGGCAGGACCGGGGGAGAGAAGCTGATCATGCGGCGCGACGCGACGGATGTGGTTTCCGTTTATATCTCCGATATAAAAAATGTATGGGGCCAGGCCCTTGAATCCGCCCTACACTCTGACCTGCCGGAGAAGCTTATCCCGGAAATTCTGGATAAGTAGCCTTGAAGCCGAAGCAGCGAAAAACAAAGACAGTTAACTAATTGGGAGAGCGCAAAACTCATTATCGGAAGGTTTCGCTTCGAGGCTACGCGGCCTCGAAGCTTCGGAGCTAAATGTCATTCATCGACAAATCCGACAAGTTTCACGACGAATGTGGCGTGATGGCCGTGCACGGCCATCCCGAGGCGTCGAAGCTCGTATATCTCGGCTTATACGCGCTACAGCATCGTGGCCAGGAATCTGCCGGCATCGCCAGCTCCGATCTTGTGCGCCTGCACAACATCAAGGCGATGGGCCTGGTCAACGACATTTTCACGGAGGATGTGCTTGGACGCCTACCCGGCTCGCTCTCGATTGGACATACGCGCTACTCGACCACCGGCGATTCTGCCTTGCTGAATGCCCAGCCGATTCGCGTAGAGTGCAATAAAGGCGCCATCGCTTTGGCCCATAATGGGAACCTGGTCAACGCGCACATCCTGCGGCGGAAACTGGAACAGAGCGGCTCTATTTTCCAGACCACCAGCGATACCGAGGTGGTCGTGCATCTGATCGCGCAATCCAAGGAGCAGACCCTTCCGGACGCGATTGCCGATGCGCTGCGCCGCATCGAAGGCGCATTTTCGCTGGTGCTCATGACTCGCGACCGCATTTTTGCCGCGCGCGATCCCCACGCTTTTCGTCCACTCTCGATGGGCACGCTGCCGAATGCGAGCGGCACGGGAGCGCCGGCGGTTGTCTTCGCTTCGGAGAGCTGCGCATTCGATCTAATCGGCGCGCATTTCGAGCGTGACATAAAGCCAGGAGAGTTGGTGGTGGTGGGCGCCGAAGGTGTCCACTCGCGTTTCTTCGCCGCTCCGCGCCAGCTTGCAAGCTGCATCTTCGAGCATGTGTACTTCTCCCGGCCGGACAGCGTGATCTTTGGGCGTCCGGTGCAGGAGAGCCGCGAGTCCCTGGGCCGTGAACTGGCGCGCGAAACTCCTGTAGATGCCGATCTGATCGTTCCCGTTCCCGATTCGGGAGTCACCGCCGCAATCGGCTACGCCAAGGAGAGCGGAATTCCATTCAGCTTCGGGCTGATCCGCAATCATTACGTCGGACGCACCTTCATCGAACCAGAACAGCGGGTGCGCGACTTCGGCGTCCGGCTCAAGCTCAATCCCGTGCAGCATCTGCTGAAGGGCAAGCGCGTTATCCTGATCGACGATTCGATCGTGCGCGGCACTACCAGTCGCAAGATTGTCCGCATGGTACGCGACTCAGGAGCAACGGAAGTCCACATGCGCATCTCCTGTCCGCCAACGATCTCGCCGTGTTTCTACGGCGTGGACACTCCTTCCAAAAAGCATCTGATCGCAGCGAACAAATCGGTGGATGAGATCCGTGAGTACATCGGCGCGGATTCGCTCGCTTATCTATCGATGGAGGGTCTCAAGCGCGCCTGCGCTGAGGGTGAGAACGTCACCTACTGCACCGCCTGCTATACCGGCGAGTATCCAACTGATTTTGTGGATGTCGAAGAGATCGAGCCTGCGCCCGTCGGAATAAAGTAAGACCTGACGAGAGCGTTCGGCGCTCCGCTTTCCCGAATCTTCCGCTTCAATTGCAGACTTACGCCGCTGGTGCGCCCATTCTGCGGTCTGGCGGTTCGATGGCGATTTGCAACTCGCGTGTCAGGATTGCCTTGTCACAAGCTGTGACCACCGCCAGCTTCGCTTCGGCGAGGGGCAGTGGCGGAATGATGGTCATGGTTCCCAGCAAGGCCGCCAGACGATAGTATGCCGCGCGGCACTTATGCATAAAATCCACGGGATATTCAGGCTTTCGCTTGTGTGCGGCCTCAGGGTCAGCGTCCAGAAAGTAAGCGATGTCCGGCTTGGGAGCGATTCTCTGCATGATTCGAAGAAAAGCTCGACTCATTGGCCGCTCCAGCGGTAAATTCGCCAACTCGTCGTAGGTGTAGCGATCAAAGATGACTACATCGTGTCCGGACTTCAGCGCCTCCTTGACCACCATTCGGAGGTGCAACGCGTCGAGAAGATATAGCGCGTGCCTGGCGATGGTGAGATACCAGGCGCGAACATTCTTGTCCCGCCGATTCACTGGTTTTCCCGGCGCGCCGACGCCTTTTTCGCTGCCATACACTGCATGCACGAAACCCTCGCGGTAACGTGTCATGACAACGATGTCGTCCCAGAAGGTGAGGAGTTTGATTTTAAGTCCCGCGGCAGCAAGGCGCTCGCGAAGGTTCTCGATTTGCGTGCTCTTGCCGGCGCCGTCGAGTCCGGAGAAGCTGATCAATAGCGGGCGTCCAATGCTCACTTGCGGTCCTGGCTCGTTTGAGACTCTGCGTGAAAGAAGTTTGATCTCTTTGTACTGGATGCTATTTGGCGCCCGGCGGAATGCTTGACGTGCCGCGAGTCAAACCAACAACCGTGCCCACAGCGACAGCACCAGCAGCCACCAGTCCGAGCTTGATCAGTAACGAATGCACCTGTCGCTGCTTGGCAGGAGCGATGGCCTCGCCTGCCGGCCGCGAAGCCACTCCGCCGCGAGTTGCGCCCTGCTGGGCGGTTGCTGTGCCCAGGGGAACTGTCGGAGTCTGCTGCACGGGTTGCGCTTGAGTTGCTGTCGGTTGTGCCTGTTGCTGGCTACGCTGCACCTCGCTGGGAGCGTCCGGAGGCACGCTGTTTGTGTCTGCAGGTCGAGCCGTCGGTACAGGCGCTAAGGGAGCCTGTGAGGGGTCAGGTCGTGTTGAGCCGGACTGCGCGTCTTGCGAAGAGGTGTCCTGCGGCGTTCTGGCATTGGAGTCTTGCGCGGATTGCGCGCTCTGGGGTGCAGCCGGTGCGGTCTGGGCAGCGACGTACTGCGGCACATTGCACAATAACGCCGACAAGCTAATAGCCAGACTGCGACAGCCAATTTGCTTCAGGGTCATAACTGCTCCGATGCCTTCCGATCAATGACGTAGGCTCTCATCAAGAGATGCCAAAGGAGAGCTGCGGGTTAGCCGCAGAGCAGCTTCTAAGCTCCTGAGCGAGCAAATCAGACATCGAGCTGTTTTTTCGCGCTCTGAGAAGGAGACAAGCCTGACTGCTGGATCCTGCCGCTGGACGGAAATAGAAAACTGCACAACTTAGCAGCCTAGGTGCTTAGTAGCTTAGAAGCTATTTCGTTTGTAACTTTTGCGCTTTCACGATCTCCGTGGAGAATGCATTCTGCGGGGTTTCGTCGCTTCCTACATTCAAAACGCGTTGAACGTCCGCCTCTTTGTCGACCAGGTTGGTCAGCCGATTCTTCAAATAGGTCCAAAGGTTGGGAATGTTGGTGTCGTACCAGCAGGATTCGTACATGCGTGGCGATAAGCCGCAAAGCATGCGGAAGCCGGTGTGTACCAGATGCGGAGAAACCAGCATCGCCGCTGCCAGTCGATGATTTCCTTCAAGAATGGTAAGCGGCTGCTCTTCATCGACTCCGATCAGGAGCACTGCCGAGTTTACGGAATCGCGCTGCAGGCGATAGCGCAGGAGCTGGATTTTGGAAAATGCCGGATCGCTTTTTGTAATAGCCGACTCGCGTATGCGCTTAACGATTTCGCTAAGCAGAAAGCTGCCGTTGGAGATCTTGCGCCAATGCGCGCGCGGAAAAACGCGAATGCGCTTGAGATCGCCGGCATCGATTTCGGCTTCGTGCCAGATAGTGTCCTTTGGGAGTTCGCGCCACATGTGCCCGCGACGGCGATAAAGCAGAGCGCGGCGAATGGAGTTTTGTGCCTCATCCGCCAGATCGGGATCCAGAACGATGCTCTCAAACTCTTCCCGATCGCGATCGTATTCCTTCTGGTAAAACTCGTTCTTCAGAAACTCGGCAATCACTTCCGCTTCGGTGATGCGGCGCTTGAGAATCATGCGGCCTCCTTCCACCGTAAACTTTGGAGGGAACGCAAAAATGGGAGTGAAACCACGAGCAGCATCAGCACTTTCAGCCAAATCTGCACCATGATTACCTGTCGCAAATCGGAGTGGAACATGTAAATCGCAAGTACGATGGCGCCGCTGAACAGCAATTGCAGCCAGCCTGTATTCGCAATCTTGCGAGACATCTCATAGGTAATAAGCACCATAGCTACGGCATAAAGCGCTGTTGAAATCGCATAAAGACTCAGCAGAGACTCAGCCGAATGAAATCCTTCGCCGAAGACCAGGTGCATCACGAATCCAGGGAAAACAGCCAACACCAGGATGAAGCCGATGCACATCAGCAAAACGATGGCAAGCGGCACTCCCAGCACGTGAGCTTTGCGGGGCTCCTCCTCGCTGGATGCGGCGCTGACGGGAAACATCGCGCTCACTACTTGCCAGGAAGCGAAATACAGCAGGCGTCCCACCAGGGCAACTGCCGCATAGAGTCCGGCGAGCTCGGAGGCAAAAAAGTGCTTCACCAGAATGATGTCAACGTTATTGATGATTACCTGACCGATGAAAAAGACGATGGCCTGCATTCCTTCACCGAAGGAGGCGGGAATGCAGTCGCCGACAGGGCCTATCTCAGCGACTTCATCTTCAGGCACCTTGCGCGCGCCGGGAAGAAGCGTTGCCGCGATGATAGAGGCGGACAGGGCCCCGACCACCCCGAAGATTCCATAACCGAGTTCGACCAGCACGATCGCAATGGCCAGCTTTGAGGCAGCCTCAAAAATGTAATTTCGAGAAAGTGACCCAAAACGGCACCAGCCCTGCATGTTTCCACGCTTGACGCCCAATTGGTTGTAGAAGGCCATTGCAATCGCAAGCACGGCAATGACCCAGGCATTGGGCATCCGCAAGTACGCCGAGATCGGCTTTTGCGCAATCACAAGCAACAGCGCCACCGCAACGCCCACCTGCCAGGCCTGCCGGCTCATACTTCGATATACAGAGAGTTTTGCCGGCGGGCTATCGTTGCGCGCCACAAACTTGGCGCAGACCAATTGGAACGAAAGGCTGATGCAGGAGAGCAGCATCAACAGCGTGACTATGGCAGCCGCTTGTGAGAACAGCGCTGGGCCGAGAAGACGCGCCATGATCACGTTAAAGAGGAAGTTGAGGCCGGAAACAAAAGCGGAACCTAGCAGCAGTATCAGGCTACCGCTCAAGAGTACGGAGGCCGGAGTCTTCAAACGTCTTTCACTCCAGTGAGAGCGCAGGCCTTCCCGAAGTGGCAATGGAATTGTGGTCTGTTCAGAGCTCATGAATGCGAGGCGATCTGCTCCCAGTGTTGCTGCTTTGGATGTAGAAATTTTGCGGTTGGGTGCCCAGCTTAGGCAGCCAACCGGTCAGGAGTGGATGCGTCGCGATAAGCAGGAACCTGTCGCATTGCGTTCGGCAGGAACCCGGAGAAACTGCGAGCCGCATCGGTGGACGTCTGGTAAATCTCAAACAGGCGATCCGTGCGCGTGAGTTCGAGCACCATGGCTGCCTGCGGAGAGAGTGACGCCAGTTTCAGATCGCCGTCACGCTTCATCACCTCAGAAACGCAATGCAGCAACATCTCCACCCCAGCGGCATCGAGCTGCTTCACGAGTGAAAGATCGAAGACCAGTTGCGGGCGGTCTGCCTTGAGAAAAGGCTGTACATCCTGAAGAAACTTGCGCGCTTCGCGCTGATTTACTTTCTCCGGCATGCGTTTTACGACGACGGGTCTACTGATTTCCATATTCCCTCATTCCTGCCACAACACCTGACGATAGAGCTCGTTCTTGCGTCACGGGACGAGTCACCGCACCCGGATCGAAGCTCCCGGGTGATGGACACTTGGAATCGACCTGCGATTCTCGCTGTCTGCGTTCCCCAATTAAGCTGCGGACTATCTGACGCGGAACGAATGTGATTAAGTTGGCAGCGTGATTCAGAGTGCGAAGAGCCGATGTGTTCGGCAACATTGAAACCAGGGTGGCATCTTCGACTTCGAGTTGAGCGTTATGTTTGACGCTAAAGACGCGCCGGGATCCCAACACCGAATGAGTCAGATCGAGTCCGGCTCCGAGATAAGAGAGCGGCAGCAATGTGCTGGCCTCGACGACCGATCCACAATCGACGACGCAATGATGCTCGATCGAGCTGCCGCGAGTGATCAAAGCTCCGGCCCTGATTTTGCTCGACGGCCCTATATAGCATGGAGCAACTAAACGGACATCGCGATTTACCCTGGCTCCTCCCGCCACCCACACGCCCGGGCGAATTTCCGTTCCTAATGGTTGAATGGAGGTTTTCTTCATCAGGCTATCCAGCGCCAATGCACGTAAGTCCGCAGGCGTTTGCAATCGATTTACGTAGCCCAGGGTTTCAAATGGGCGAGTCTGGACTCGCGTTTTGCGAAGACTGTGACGCAGCAGAAAGGCTGCATCGTTACGGCGCGAACCGGAAAGAACGAAGAAGTCGATTAATCCGTCCGCCGCCATCACTTGCGTAATGTGGCTGCGCTGATCGAGATGAAACTGAATCAGCGGGTCAAGTTCCACTTCGGCGTATGCGCCAACGCGGATTAGGATCACCAACTCGGCGCCCGCCTGCACCAGATTTTCAAACTCTTCCTCGGCAGCGCGCCACAGTTGATCGCCTGGAACTTCCTTGCAATCCGGATCGGACAATCGAAGGTCTTCCAACAGAGGCGAAATTGAAGGGGCAGCGCGGAGTACCGAAATGGAATCGATTCCCGATTTTCTCAACCGATCGGTAATCCGACGCAGGATCGGACATCCCAACAGCGGCAGGAAGGAGAGTGGGACTCCAGAGAAAGCTTCTGGGGCGGCAGAACGAGCTTCACCTGAAGTGGGATCAGAATCAATCGGAACTCCAGCGAGCAGAATAGCTCTTATGTCCATGGCACCCACACCGGCGCAGCAGCGCGAAAGATCATCGTGGAGCCTGGATGCACACCAAGACATCGCAGATCGCAACGCATGATCTGTGATGTCGCGCTCGTCGCTGCCGGAAAATCACGATTGACCGTGTACTTCCGCGAATCCTGAATCAAGTCGATTGCAGTGTTCGCAGAACTTTCCGCACAGAGGTTCATTGGGCCTTCCTGGCTCATTTAAAAAAGCGTCAGGCGAATCACGGGAACAATTTGTGCCTGTCCGTGGCCAGCCAAACTATAGAAATCCTGTTGCTGAATTCCAACCGAGAACCGAATGGGATACTCGACCGGGAACTCACCTAGTCCATCACGCTGGTTCTGGCGTAAGGGCTTGAGATAAGAGATGTAAAATCCGCTCTGCACGTTGTCATAAGCATGCAACAAGGGATCCTTCCCTCGCCCTGATTGCCAGGCAAAATTTCCATCTAAGGTCCATTTCGGCGTGGCTCGATACTCAAAGCTGCCTGCCGGCATAAAGGCTTCAGCGCGGGCATATTGCGGAGCCTGAACTCTCCAGGAACGAATCATCTGCACCATCGGAGTAACAGTGAGCTTCTGGCCAAATTTCCGCTCGAAACCAATGTAGGAGGAAGTCGTAAAGAATTCGCTGACAATGGGATTGAACTGGAGGTCACGGATGGTGTAACCGGTCACCAGCGCATTTCTTCCCCAGGGATGACCAACGGTGAAGTCGATGCGCGCGCCTTTCTCGCTCGAGCTGAGGTTTTGCAACGTGAATGGTCCAGACTCGTGATATGCCTGTCCGCGTATGGTCAGCGCGTTGAAAAGTGGACTGCTGGAGAGATAGACGAATTGCCGGAACAGATTCTGGTTCACATCGAAGCTGGTAAGGAAATTGCTATCGCGCCGCACGGTGAACTGCAGTCCGGTGTTGAACTCGAACCTCGCGGCTCCTACGCGTAATACGGGGTTGATTCCGCCGTTGAAGTTGTAGTTATTGGTGTTGGTGGAAACGATTCGAGAAGCAAACGGCAACGAATAGTTGCCGGAATAGTGATCGAGCTGGAAGAAGCCGCTCACCTCGGGAATCCCGCCGTCGGGGTGGTAACGATACCCTTGGGTGTACTGGGTTTCCACCAGACGACGTCCGCTGGGAAGCTGGCTAGTGTTGCCGCTCTGGCCGAAGAGCTTGGCGTCGGTGACGTAAATCGTCAAATCATCAAACACCGGGGCGATTGAGAAGTCGGAGAGCACATTGAACTTTCCCGTTACCGGCAAGCCCTCTTCTCCTGCCGCTTCATGCAGGCTGCGCTGGACTTCATTGTTATCGTTCTCTGGAGCCAGAGCATTGGCGCGCGCGAACGCACTCACGGCGTTGGGCATGTCGTGGCGCATGCGATAAATGGCGCCTTCAGCCAGCATGTAGTCATAGTCGTCGGCATATTGGTCGCGACTACCAAGGCTCGCCAGATACTGTTCCGCGCGGCGATCGTCTCCCTGCGCCAGTGCAACATTCGCCATTCCCACTGCAACCTGCTCGTCGGCAGCGCCAGATTCCTTCGCCCGTTCATATAGCTTTTGTGCGAGATCGAAATCGTTCATGGAAAGAAAGATATTTCCAGCGGCGACCAAATCGTCCGCTGTGGCGGGAGCAGCTTCGCCAACCCGCGCTTCAGTGAACCCGAGGGAAACCTGCTGGCGGGCATCATCGTATTTCCGCTGATTCACGAAGAGTCGAGCGAATGCCAATCGAGTCTCCACTCTGTTCGTGTCCGCCGCGTCGAGCGCGCGCGCAAAGCGCTGCTGCGCTGCATCCTTTTCACCCAATAGCAGGAGAGCGTCGCCGGTGGCAAGCAGCACCGCGCCCTGATCCGGAGCCTGATCTTCAGCCGCCTTCACGTCTTGCAGCGTTTCCGAGCGCATCTTCAGTTCGGCCTCGGCATGAGCGCGCTGCGCATAGAGAAATGGATCGTCAGGCTCTTCGCGGATCGCAATGGTAAGTTGATCGATAGCCGGGCGGTACTTGTGCTCGTAGTAGAGCGTGTCCGCCAAGGCTATGTGCAGAGATAGATCGCTCGGAGCCAGCGAGATCGCAGCGCGATACTCCGTCTCAGCCTTCTGCAACTGGCG
>Ga0307475_10000386_pt1 | contig 26605 bp, 37 predicted proteins | sample atmos_gasesECM1C_FD_203317 | JGI IMG/M metagenome (GOLD analysis project Ga0307475, IMG submission 203317) | Hardwood forest soil microbial communities from Morgan-Monroe State Forest, Indiana, United States - atmos_gasesECM1C_515 | ecosystem: Environmental > Terrestrial > Soil > Temperate... | reverse complement strand
GTCCGCATAAACACTGGATACTTGCTAAGTCGTAGTAAACACATAGTACTGATACTTTACACAATAACTGTTATCGGTCTCAGTCGTTGCGCGCCAGGCGAAAGTGTTTCCGATTAGCCGCCAATCATCGGCCGATTGAACTGGAATACGATTGGCAGGCGAACGGCAAAGCATGCTTTTGATACGACGAAACTATGCTTTCGGGCCCGAGGGGGTTATTTCCTGTGGGGGTCTTGACTCCGCTTCGGGAGCCTCCATCCCATAGTTTTCGCCAAAAAGTAGCGGTTGAGATGTACATACAATTCGCTTGACTTCGTACATACAGCGTGGAAATGTACATACATGCCCAAGCGACCGATCCAGATTCGGGTCGAGGATGCGGAATTGGCGGAGTGGAATCTGCGAGCCGACAACGCGGCATTGAGTTTATCGGCATGGATACGGGAACGGTGTAATGCGAACGGTGACGACAAAGCGGTGCGGCGAGATGGAGACCTGGATTTGGGTCAACGGAGCGCTGTTGCATCCCCGCGACCTGCATCCCAGGCCGATTTTAATTCCGAAATCGACGCAACCGTCGCCAGGAAGACCGCCCACGAAATAGGTTGCGACTGCATTTACTGTAAACGGGTCCGCAACCTGCTGAAACCGAAGAAGGAGAACAAATAATGGAACGCTACCGGGATCCCAATCGGGCCTACAAGCCTTTCGAGAAGCACACCGCAGAATCGAAATGGCAGTTCTGCAACTGCCAGTCGTGCCAGGACAAGCGCTTCTTTCTGGACCATGCGCCGGGAGCGCCGATCGACTACAGCACTTTCCGTCTTAAAGGCGAGCACTACTGATGAACTTCCTCGACTTGATGAAGTCCATGCTTTTCGGTCAGGGCGGTGCCGCTGACCGCGATACGCAACGCCCGGGCTGGCGACACCCCGTCTACCGCATGAAGAAAGCCCGCACGCCGTTTGCTGGGCGGGAAAAGAGAATCGCCGGTTCGCGGTTCACCATCGAAGAGTTTTTGGATAAGGACCTGCGTAACCAGCGCTTCGCCGAACTCCGAGAACAGGGCACGCCGCACGTCTATAAATTCTCTACCGTGAAAGACCGGAAATCCCTTTGGTGCATCTCCCGGCCGTGAAGTGCTGCAACTGTAAAACACCCCTCCACCACGTCGCACCGGTCGGCGACCATGTACTTTGCCCCGTCTGCCGACGTAACATGATCGTCACCGCAGAAGGTTTTAAGGATATGGGCAACTTCGCGGAAAGGACCTACCGATGAAACGCCTCTCGTTCCTGTTTCTCTTCGCTTCTGCCGTCTTTTCCTGCGGTACCGAGCGCTGGGCGGTCAAAACTTCCGCCGACAAGGATGCCGGCAGAGTGGACTTCAATCCCGTGGTTCGCTCGATCGCGGAACTGAACGCCATTCCGGCACCGACGAGAGCCGAACTCGATGCTCATCCCGATACGCGCTTTCCTGCTGAACTCAAGACTTATACCGTCACCGGGTACCTCGTGGGGTTCAAACTCGAAGCCGACGAAGACTTCCATATCGTGGTCGAGGATCCCGCCTCTCCCGGCATCACCATGGTCGTCGAAATGGTTTCCGGGAACTGCGTGCCTAAAGGAGTCGTCGAGTTAGCGACGAAGTTGCGCGCTTCCTGGGAAATGCGCTTCGGCCGGGCCGGGAAACGCTTCAAGAAACTCCCTGCGCATAGCGTGAAGGTCGAGATTACCGGAGTGGGCCTGTTCGATTTTCTGCACGGACAGACCGGGGTAGCGAAGAACGGCTTTGAATTGCACCGAGTCATCGACTGGAAGGAACTGCACTGAAGTCGAAAACTTCCTGACGTAAGCGCCGCTGCGCAATCGCCAGGTACGCTTCGTTCAGGTCCATGCCGATCGCGTGGCATTGCAGATTCCGGGCTACTAGGAGACTTGTCCCCGAACCGCAGAAGGGATCAAATACCGTTCCGCCAGCAGGGCACCCGGCCAGAATACAAATTCTTGCAATCTGTTCCGGCATCACCGCGTAATGGTCGTCAGTCGTTTGTGCTGGACTCACCCACCAGACAGACCGAAGGTTCGCTCCATTCGCCATTTGCTCGGCTTCGCTCATGGCATCCCATCTATCGTTAAATCTGTTGTGGCGTCTCGAGTGGCCGCGCTCTTTGTCAGAACGCCTAACGGCCTTCATGGTGCCGTTGGTCTTGCCTTGCCCATTCGCACGTTCACTGCCCGTTTGATTTTCAACGTCTTGCGCCAAACGAGTTTCAGTACTAGGCATCGGCGGCGTTCGCGCAAGGTCTGAGTTATAGAAATAATCGTTCGACTTGCTCAACTGAAAAATGTATTCGTGCGAGACCGTCGAACGGTCAGTCACCGATTCGGGCATACAATTCGGCTTGGCCCAAATGTTGCACTGCCGTAGGTACCAACCATCGTCCCGAAGCGCGAAAGCAACCATCCATGGGATGCCGACCAAATCCTTGTCTTTATATCCCGCTGGAGGACTTCTCCATCCCTTCGCATCTTTGGCGTGTGCCCAGGCCTCTTGGCGATTCTCCATGAATGAACCTCCTCCGCCATTGCCGCCAGAAGCCCATTTATCACCGAGGTTGAGCCATAGCGTTCCATCATCACGCAGGACACGCCGGACCTCTCGGAAACACTGAACGAGACTCGCGCAATATACTTCTGGTGCTTGCTCGAGTCCGATCTACCCGGAGATTTTATAGTTGCGCTGCCGCCAGTAAGGCGGGCTCGTCACCACACAGTTCACGCTCTGGTCGGCGAGCGGAATCGATCGAGCGTCACCGCGGATTAGCAGGATGCTCATGTTGGGCTAAGTGGGCTTTCTTGCTCTCTTCCGCTTCGCGTTGCGTGGTGTTCGCTGATCGCCAACCGCAAGAACAGATACATCCAAAGTGCCGCGCAATCGGTAAGTCGTCGATGTAAATCCCGACACTATGTTCTTCAAGCTGAGGGGTTCCGACCGTATCAGGACGGACTACCAGGGTTTTCACGGCGCTCCCGCTCTCTGCGCACCAGCACCGAAGCCCACTGCCGGGAACAATGCTCTTTCTTCATCATGCGCTTGATGTCCTGGGGATGATTCTTCCAGCGGGCTTTCGCGCCTTTCTTCGCGTTCTTTCTCGCGGCCCGCTTCTTCTTCGCGCTCGTGACGCTCCCGGCCTTCGCGCGGATGCAACTGATGCACGGCACGGTCCTAGTACTGTGAATGGGACATTGCATTGCGGTGCCTAACATAATCGTTGCGGGGCTTCCCGTCAAGCATGTATATTCCTGTTCATGAGGCGCACGCTTCCGAACATGGCTTTACTCTCTCCATCTCGCACGCTCGGGAAGTTGCCGGAGAAACGCCGCCGCAGCCTGCTGAAGAACATGCAAAACTATCTGTACAACTGCGAGTACGAGGACAAGCGGCTGCGCACCCCGAAAGAACGAGTGAACCGCCCGTGACCGCCGACGTGCTCGAGGAATTGTGGCAGGAGTTGCGCTTCGGACGCCCCGACGCGGTGTGCCTGTACATCGAAGGCAAACTCGTGAAGAACATGGCCGAACGCCTGGGCAAGAGCGTGTCCAAAACCACCGACGGAAAATTCATACTGGACCACGAACTGTACATGGTCAGCGCACTCGGCACTTGGAGAGTGGAGTGAAAAACGCCCGCGTCATCCACATCCGCGTCCCGCAATACGAGTTCGAGATGCTGCAGGCTGCCGCCAAGAAACGGCACTGCACGCATTCCAGCATCATCCGCACCGCGCTGCTGCTTTATTTCGAAGGCAACAAACAAACTCCTCCGCCGGAACTGGACAAGACCCCCAGCGGAGAAGACCTGCTGAGGAGTTTGCGATGAGTCTCGGTTCCCTGCCCTTGAGTTTTTCCTATGACGCTGAAAAGGATTGGCTCACCGTCGAAGGAGTAAAATACTCTGGCGACTTTTTCCGCTGCTTCACTATGCCGAATCCTTTGGCGCTTTATCGAATCATGAAAGACGAATGGGGAGCGGTCAATGTCATGGAAATCCACGCACCCTATCCAGGAACAGGAGCGAATACCGGAAATGACTGACAACGTATTGCGCATCGGCCCGCTGGAACTCGAAGCCTCTGGCGATTACATTATTCTGCTCCGCGACGAATTTCGCTCCGGCTACGAATGCACGTTCTGTCTCGGCAAGGGCGAAATCAAGTGCGAGAACTGCTTCGGATCTGGAAGGAGCATTGTGAACGTCGATGCGCTCTGCTTGCTGTGCCGTGGAGGGGGAACTCTTCTCTGCCCCGAGTGCAAGGGAAAAACGGTGATCGAAGGTGGGATCGTCATTCCGGAAGACCGCCAGAACGAACCCACGACCGGAACCATCGTTTCCTGCGGCCCGGATGTCAAACGCCACGAGAACGGCGTATCCATCATGTTTCCGTCCTACGCCGGTCACCAGTTGAAACTCGGCGGAGAAACTCCGCAAGGCGAGGAAAAAGAATATCTCGTCGTCATCATGCACGAGAGCGAAGCGATTTGCAGGGTGCGCGGGCATCTCGAACTCCGCCGCCTAAAAAAGAAAGTCGCTGCGCACACGACCGCGTGAACTCTCATGGCCCTGCGGGACGCCGAAGAGATCATTATCGTTTCGATTCACTACCCGACGCTTGAGCAGTACCTCAAACAGCGCGGCATCTCCGTCGAGCAGTACGCCGAGGAACAAGCCAACTACTACAAGCGGCGCATCCCCGAGTGGTACAAGAGTTGGATTGCCAATCGAGACGCGAAGGTGTCAGACTCGACGGCATGATCGAACGACTACCAGAGCGCTTTCGGAAGCGTATCGAAGTAGACGGCTCAAGAGCGTGTAGAATATGTCGGACAAACAAAAAGAAGAGATGGAATAGAGAGAACCGATTGCACGCGACACAGTGGATGAGAGAGTGGCGTGCCAAGAAAAAAACATAATGCGCTGGCAAATGCTTCCAGTACCAACCGACAACGAAAACCACTTTAAGACTGCTGTCCGTTTGAATTCCCTCGCTTCGCACTTCTTCTTTACCCAGTTCACCCTCAAACGCAAGCGCGTTAGGAAACTCCACTACCAGTGCATCACGCGGTCGCTCGAGCGCGACAACGTACAACTGGGCCTCGAAATCCCGCGTAGACATTTCAAGTCCACCTGCGTGACCGAAGCCTACGCCATGTGGCGCGCGCTACCCTTCACCGTCCACGACGAACTGCTGATGCGCGCCGCCGGCATGGACGATGCCTATATCGCCTGGATGAAGCGAATTCACAACCAGAACATCCGGATTCTGATCGCCACCGAAGTCGGCGACAACGCCGCCATCATGGCCAAGAACGTGGACAACCATTTCCTGAACAACACGAGGTTCCGCCTAGCCTTCAGCGATATACTTCCTCCTCCGGACGCCACCTGGAACGAAAAGGCCAAGTATCAGAAACGCACCATGGACCGCGCCGAAGCGACCTTCACCTACCGCGGCGTGGGCCAGGCCATTCAGTCGCAGCACTTCGACCTCATCATCGAAGACGACATGGTGGGTAGGGACGCCCTCAAAAGCGAAATCGTGATGGAAGACACCATCGACTACCACCGCCTCATTACCGGCGTCTACGACCAGGAACCCATCGAAGACGAAGAAGGCAACGTCATCCAGATGGCCGACAAGATCGACGAGGAACTGATCGTCGGGAACCGCTGGAGCCACGATGACCTGAACAGTTGGATCCGCATTCACGAGCCAGAATTCAAGTGGGAGACGCATTCCGCCGAAGGCGGCTGCTGCCGCTTGCATCCCCCGAATACCCCCATCTTCCCCGAAGAATGGACCATGAAGAAGCTGGAGCGCTACCGCAACCGCCTGGGACCCTACAACTACGCCCACCAGATGCTCAACGTCTCGATGCTTCCCGAGGAGCAAATCTTCAAACCCGAATGGTTGCGCTACTTCCGCTACCAGGCCAGCCGCCCCGACCTTCCGCTAGAAGACCTCCGCAACTTCCTTGAAATCCACCACGAAGTCCGGGACGGCGAAACCATCGAGAACATCGAAGCCGGAGCTCTCAGCAAGCGCATGATCGTGGACCTCGCGCACGCCAAGAAAAAGAAACGCGCCAACCACGTCATCCTGATCGTGGGCTACCATGCGGAAAGCCAAAGGGTCTACATCTGCGAAGTGTGGGCCAAGCCCACCGGATATTCGGACCTGGTGGATAAACTCTACTCTCTCGCCGAAAAGTGGGAACTGCGCTCGGCGTACCTCGAAACCGTGGCGGCGCAAAACTTGATGAAGTTCTACCTCGAAGACAAGAACAACCGCGTGAAGTGGCCGGTGCACATCATCGAACTCCCCTACGACAATTCCGCGAACGCCAAGAAAAACCGCATCGAAGCCCTCGAACCGTTATTTAGAAACGGCAACGTGTTCTGCCACCGCAGCCAGACCGAATTCATCTCCGAATATCTGGCGTATCCCGCCTCGCCCACCGTGGACGTGCTCGACTGCATGGGCTACGTCCCCCAAACGCTCGACGCCACTTCTAACAACGACGTCATCAAGTACCTCGTGAACCAGAAAAATACATTTGCCGCAAGACATGCTAGCGTCACTGGCTGGTAGGTGCTAGGCTTCCTGTCGTGGCCACCGCTCCGCCGATTCCCGAGACCATTCCGCAGCAAGCCCCCGCGCTCCCCGACAAGGACATCACGCCCACCAAAATCAGTTTTCGCCGCTCGCGGTCCTTTGAACTGCACGACACCCAGTTCAGCAAGGAAGTCGACGAAGCCATCCGGAAGTGGGTGCATGAAAAGATTCGCGTGTACCAGAAACAACTCGAACGCCTGAACAAGCACGAGATTCCCCGGCTAAGACAGATTGCCGACGGCCAGCCTAAGGAAAAAGAGAAGTCCTTTCCCTTTCCGAATTGCGCGAACTTGGTGGTGCAACTCGTCGGGCAGACCATCGACGACATCGCCGCCCGGGTCATGGGGCTGATCTATTTGACCTCCCCGATCGCCATCTACCGCTGGCTTGCGCGGGCCGCGAAGCAGCAAGATGCGCAGCGCAACATCGAAAAGGCCCGCGCGCTTGAAGTGTTTATGGACTGCGCAGCCTATGAACCCACGGAACTGAACCTCTATTCCATCGAAAACATCTGGTTCGCCGATGGCGCGCGCCTCGGAACCTCCTTCGTTAAAGCCCGTCCGGAAGTAAGAATCGAAGCCGAATACGTCGGCTACGACGAGCAAACCAAAAAAACCGAGATGAGCGAATCGGTCCTCTACAAAGGGCCGAAAGTCGTGAACCTCGAGCACGAGGACGTGGGCTTCGACATCAAGAAGGACACCCTCGACGAATCCGCCGTGGTCTACCACGTTTTGACGCTCGACCGCCGCGACCTTGCCGAACGCTTGGCCGACAAGATGTATCCCAAAGAAGCCGTCGACAAGATCATCACGCACCCCGACCGCTTCGGCCCCACGGAAACGAAGAGGAGAGCGCAGCAAAAGGAAGGCCTCGACGCTTCGGACGATTCCTCGATGGCCGAATGGGACATCCACGAGTGCTACTTCGCGTGGTTCCACAACGATGTGAAGTACCGCCTTATTATGTGGTACCACTTCGAAACGAAAACCGTGCTCCGCATGGTCTTCAACTTCATCCCGCACAACCAACTTCCGATCGTGAAGACGAAACTCTCTAACGATAGAAAAGGCCAGCTCGGCAAAGGCTATGCCTGGATGCTCGATCACTACCAGGAAGAATTGAGCACCACCAAGAACCAGCGCCACGACGCTACGGCCTTCGGCATTCTCGGCATCAACCGCATCGACCCCGGCAACAAGAACATCGACAGGAATTTCCAGATGTATCCCGGCGCCGGCGCTCCGTTCCGCAAGGATGATTTCGAACACATCAGCGTGGGCGAACCGAATATGTCCTCGGTCTCGATCGAGAACGAAACCATGATCCAGCGCCAGGCGCAGGATAGGGCTGGAGTAGGTCCGGCCGTCGCCGGCATGGGAGCAGGAAGCGCCGACAAGAAAGGCCGCTTCGGCTCCATGGGCACCTTGGCGGTCATGCAGGATGCGAATTCAAGAGTGGGACATAGAACGTCCGACTTCCGCCATTCGCATGTACGCCTGATTTCACTTACGACCGACATGTACGGAGCTATGGGCACGGGCGGAAAAGGCAACCTCTTCGGCGTCGATGACCAGCTTCTTGCTGAAGCGCTCTCCGATTTCCTGGAACGCAAAATCAGAATCCCCATACGAGCAAGTTCCGCTTCCGCGAACCGTGAAGTAAGAAAGCAGAATCTTCTTTTGCTGAATATGACTCTGCGCCAGCACCACATGGGCATGGCCAATCTTTTGCAGGCTATTTCGAATGCCGCGATCCCCGACCAGCACAAGGCGTACTTCATGGCCGTCGCCCGAGGCCAGAATAATTTCTTCTGGCAAGTGCTGCGAGAGTTTGAATTCGACCAGCCCGAGGCGTATGCTCCAGAGCCGAATCTCGGAGAGGCTGAACCAAGTGGCAAAACGCAAGGAGCGAACGGAGCAGCCGACCCGCGTCTCGCAGCTTTGGCCCAGGCTCTTAGCGCCGGAGCAACTCGAGGCGGCGCAACTTCTGGTGGACCAGCCGGGGTACAAACTCCTCCAGGCGGAGTGGGCGGACCAACTCGCTGACCTCAGTTACCGCCTCGAACACAGCGCCAAGACCATGGAACAAGTAAACTTTCTGCGCGGCCAATTAGCTGCCATTCGCATGAATATCGGCTTCGAGGAAGATTTGAAAGCGTGGAAAGAAATACAGTAAATGCACCTACTCAAGAAAATTACTTTCTGGAATTATGTCCTCAAAACTGAAACCTGCTGGTGGTGGACGGGCGGGACTCAATCAAAAGGGTATGGTGATTATAGGTTCTTTGACACGGAATTGAGAAAGCATACGCACATGCTAGCTCACCGTTTCAGCTACCAACTTGCACATGGAGATATATCTGACGACCTACAAGTCCATCACACTTGCGAAACTTTCCTGTGCGTGAATCCAAAACATCTTCTGGCTGTAACACCACTTCAACATAAGGCGCTACATCGAAACGGGCAACCCGTAAAAGACCCAGATTGGCGGCTTCGGAAGTATTCCCATCCAAAACAATTGCGCTTAGTAATCCCGGAGGGGTGGAAGAGAAATTGGTGGAATAGAGCATTGAGAGCACAAATCGAAAAAAGTGCTTGACTAGGTACTAGGACTTTGGCGTATCGTCCTAGCAGCATCGGAACTGAGGGATGTGCTCATGGGTTGGTTTGACTCCAAGAAGGATGAAGGCACCAAGGGCAAGTCCGAGACCACTCCTCCCGACGAAAAGAAAACCGAACAGAGTAAGAGTGAAGCGGATTTGCTGGTCGAAAAACTCGGCGCTTCGCTCGACGCGCGCCTGAAACCCTTGGCCGATAAAGTCGAAGCCGTGGCCACCTGGCAAAAAAACCTCGAAGAAGTCGCGAAGAAAACCACGCCGGCGCGAACCGAAGGAACGAACGATACGACGAAGCGCGTTTCGCTCGCCGATGCCAGCATGGACGACGCCGCCGAAGAGGAATGGAAGAAGCAGAACATCCTTCCCGCCTACGTCGAAATGGCCAAGACCAATGCGCGGCTCACGGAACGCGAAACCCTCGACGCGCTCGGCCCGGAATTTGATTTCCTCAAGCCGGACATCCGCAAGATTTTCGATGACACCCCGATTCAGCGCAAGGCTGGCGCGGACTACGGAGCCTACTGCAGCAACGTCGTCAAAATGGTGATTGGCGATGCGGCCATGAAGGCCGGTCTGAAGGTGCAAGGACAGGGCGACAAGCGCCGCTTCTACCTCGAAGACGGCACGAGCAAGGGCAACACCGGCGAAACGATTGCCCCAACCGATGCCGAAACGCTCCGGAAACTGCACATCGACCCTGCCGAATTCGCCAAGGCCAATGAGGTTACCCACTGATGGGCGGCGTCGATCCCAACGTCCCGAAAAGGATCCTGAAGGACATCGCGGAGAATGCTCCCCACGAATCGAAGTGGTCGGAAGACCTTCAGATTCTTCTGAATCCCAGTATCGAAGCCAAGCCCGCGCACATGCCGCTCTCCGGCCAGATCAAACTCAGGAAGAACAAAGACTTCGAATACTTCTGGGCGTTCGATAGGAACGGAACCAATCCCAGCCATGAACGGGTGGACGGGCTTCGACATATCGGCTTCCAGTACGCGACGACCGACGACGTGGAAATGATGATGCCCAGTACGGTCCTCGACAAGAACGACATCCGCAACGGCGACCGTCGCCTGATGAAAGTGAGCCGCCAGCGCTGGGCGGAAATCCGCAAGTCCCAGATGATGGATGCCATCCGTTTGACCTCGCCGCGGGAGCATGGCTTCGTCGACGCCAACCGCCAGGTCATGCGCACGGAACAGTTGACCCCGGGCATCAAGACCATGCTCACGGATGATGCCGTAGTCTCCGATCTTAGGAATCGCGCTACTCCGGAAAACACTTCGACGGTAGCGAAAAGGGAGTAAACCATGAGCAATTTCGCCGACGCCATCGATCCGCAACAGAATGTGGGCGATGCCAACTCTTTCATGGTCCGTGCGCAAATTGAAGAAGCGGGCCAAACCTTTGTCTATGGCACCCCGGTCCAGGTGAAGGCCGCGGACGGCGGGTTGCAGGCCTGGGACGGCGCCACGCTGACCAACGGCATCGCCGGCATCATGGCGGAAATCGTCGCCAATAACCTCGGCGCGACGGGTTCCGGAGCTCCTGTAGGGTTTTCGCCCATCCTCGGTATCGGGTCGGTCGTCGGAAACTACGCTGCCAACCCCAATGTACCTTCGGCGGTCATTACTCCGCCGATGGTGCCGATGTCCGATGGCCGCCTCAGGTTCTTTGTGGCTTCCTTGACCACCGTCTTCCGCGCCAAGATCGGTACTTCCGCGACCAACACGCCGGTAGCCACAGCGCAAACCCAAGTGGGCGCAATATTCGGGTTGACCAAAGACCCGGGCAATTCTTTCTGGTTCGCGGATACCAACAAGGTGGGCGCCAACGCCGTGCTCGAAATCGTGGGCATCGATCCAAGAGAACCCATCGGCACGGTCGGCGGACACGTGCTGTTCGTGTTCCTGAACGCCGCCATCCAGATCATCGCGTAGTACCGCTTTCAGGCGGAGAGGAGTCGAATAAATGCCAATCACACAGATGTCACGCGCAAACTTTCCGCCGCTTCTTGCGCCTGGTCTGAGGCACATTTTCGTACAGTTCTTCGATCTCAAGGCACGCATGGCGCAATACCCGCATTTCCTGAACGAGATGGACAGCGAGGACGCCTACGAAATCGACTACGAACTTTCCGGGACCGGCCCGATGCCGGAAATGCCGGAAGGTACCCGTCCGCTCTCGGACGGCATCCTGCAGGGCGGCACCAAGAAATACGTCCACCTGCAGTACGGTTTGCTCAGTCAAGTCACCCGCCAACTGATCGCCGACGACAAGTACGGCATCATCCGCGAGATGCCTAAGTCCCATGCCCGTTCCGCACTCTTTGCGCAAGAAGCAGTAAGCGCCTCGATCTTCAATCTGGGCGGCTCGACGGTGCTGACCAACACCGGAATTTCTCTATTCAACACCGCGCAGCCTTTGCTTGGCGGCACCGAAGCTACGGCCTTCGCTCCGGGCATCTCGTCGATCATCTCTTCGGCGGGCACCTACCCCAACCGCCCCAGCCCGGATACGGATTTGAGCTTCACGGCATTGCAGCAGGCCATCAACATCTTCACGCGCATGCCCGATGGCCGCGGCATCCCCATTCACGTCCAGCCCCGCCACCTCATTCACCCGCCAGAGTTGCGCTGGATTGTGAGGGAACTGCTCGGCTCGCCAGGAAAGCCCGGCACCAACGACAACGAACTGAACGCCTTGCTCGCGGACAAACTTGAGGGCCTCGAACTCAACTATTTGACCAGCCCGTCGGCGTGGTTCCTGATCGCCGAGAAGTCCGGCCACCAGATGAAGTTCTACTGGAGAGAGCGTCTCGCGGCGCAGACCGACGACGACTTCCAGACCCAAGTGCTCTTGTTCCTCTCGACGCAGCGGTTCAGCGTCGGCGCCACCGTTCCATGGGGAACGTTCGGCAGCTTCGGTCCATAGAAGTATTTTGTTTTCAAGTAGGTACAAGAAATGGACAACGGCAACGGTCAAGCGAAGACTGCAGTCCCGAGTCACGTGCTCGTGCTGACCATCACGCTCGACCAACTGACCGGCGCCATGAACCTGAATGGCCCGATCGATAACGCTTTCGTCTGTTACGGCATGCTCGAACTGGCCAAGGATGCTGTAAGGAACAAGATGCTCGAGCGCAACAAGGGCAGTGTCATTCAGCTTGCCGGGGTAGATGCAATCAGGAGTGCGTGATGGCCCATCACCAGATTACCTTCAAGCGCAACGACGACGGCACGTACTTTGCACAGTGCTCCTGTGGGCCTACGTTCGAACGCGCCAAGACCCGAGACGAAGCCCTGCGCTACATGGAATTGCACGTCGCCAACCTAGGCGTGGCCTTCGGCGTGAATACCGTGGGCTGGTCGATGAATGAGCCTCCGGCGGAAGAACCCGAGACGGAAGAAGAAACGGAAGAGAAGCCCAAGCGAGGAAAAACGAAGTGATCTGGCGCGGGTACATGGATTATGTTTTTTGGACCTGCCAAAGATGCCAACGCAAGGTTCCGTTGTCGGAGTGCGTGTGGGACGCGGGGTTGCTGGTCTGCCGCGTCTACGGCTGCGCGGACCGCGACATCAACGGCTCGTTTGAACTCCGGACCGCCCGGGAAATTTCGAAGGACAGGAGAGAACTCGTACCGGATCCCAAGACTTACAACCCAACCGACGTAACTGCTCAACTTGAGCATGTGTCTGCGAGAGCTGGGATTTTTTAAGAAAAAGATTCCTCTAACTAACCCATGTGCCGGAGCGAAGTAGAGACCCGGTGGCGAGGAGAATACAGTGAGCAGAACACAATCCGCAGTTGCAGCCGATACCCCTTATTCCGATGGATTGATTTCGCTCCTTCCGGGAGCGGACATCGTTAACACCGGGGCCACCGCTTTTACCATCACCAAGATAGCGACAGGAGAATTCTCGCTCCACTACGCGGCCGCCGCAGGTGCCGTGGTTGTCGCTGCCGGCGTTACTGGTTTGATCTTCCGGACCGGCGTGCAGGACGACATGCAGCAATTCTTTGGTTCCGCGCGGGCCGGCGGAGCGCAGAACCTTCCTGTAGGCAGTCCGACGACCTTGATGACCGCCAGCATCGTGGCTGGGTCGCTCGTGAACATCGCGGTGTTTTCCAGTGTCGGCTTCACGGTCGGCTCTTTCGTTACGCTTGATACCGTAGCCTCGGGCGTGCAGGAATTCACGCGCATCACCGCTATCCCCGATGCCACGCACATCACCGTCGCTACGGTAGTCAACGCGCATACCGGAGCCGCTACAGGCGGCGCGCCGATCACACAGAATCTTTTCACCACTCCGGGCAGCGTTTCAGGACGTCCGCCGTTCGCCGGGTCTTCGCAGTTGACTCCGGTGACGGCGCCGCGGCCCAAGGGCATCGCCATTACCGGCTTGGCGGTAACCTATCTGATTACCGGAGCGAACCTGACCGTTCCGACCATCGGATTGTTTGCCGTGCAGTATCCGAACCTGGTGGCTCCCACCGTAACTACCCTTATTGCCCAAGCCACCAACAACCTGCAGACGGCTACGAATGCGCAGGCGTATACCACTCCCGTCCCTGTTCCAGTGGCGAACCAGGGCTTCATCATCACGCCGAATACCGCGGTAGTCATCGAATTCGATTTCAACGTAGGTGCGGCGACAACCATGGATGTCATCGCCATGTTCCTCACCGCCAAGTTTAACTACGACTAGGAGTTTTCTTTGGCGCAAATTGCGGCAAACCCGTGGAGTTTTCTCAATGCCGACCAAGCGAGTAGTTTCGCTTTGACCAGCATTGTGAATCAGGGGGAATCTTTGCTCGTGACCAGCGGCGCGCATGGATTCGCGGTGGGTTCGAGCGGTCAAGCCGTCAGCATTCAGGCTCCGAACGTTGCCGGTTATGCGGGCGGGTATCGCGTCCTGACCGTGCCCAGCGCCACGACGGTACTTCTTCAGAACCAGATGAAGAATCGCGGCCTCGCCAACGCAGGCGCCGTAGGGAATATGTTGACGGTCGCTTACCTCGACATGATTCGTGCCGAACAAATCCTCTGGCAGCCCTCGGCTGCCGCGCAAACCTTGCTGCTGACCGATGTGTTTGGGGATATTGTATGGAATCCCACGAGTCAAGCGACCGCCGACTTCGCGCCATTCACCTACGGAAAGGTCTACTGGATTCGCGGCCTAGTCATCAACACGCTTCCAGCTACCGGCTACGTTCAGATCACGGTGAACTGAGGAAGGCATGTGTCGGTCAAGATTGATGCAACAGGGTACTTTGAGATCACGTATTCTGGCCCGTTCACCGGGTTACATGTTCAAGCTCCCGAAATTCTAATCCCCGATACCGCCACTCCTTTCACTTCCGGGTTCATGTTCCGGAATGCGGAACTGCGCTCCGCTCCAGTCTTCCAACTGGAATTTCCCGGCACCGATCAGTCGAACCTGGGACTCGGACAGACCACCTTCAACGATGTGAACGGCATCGCGCATACCGTGGCGTTTACCACGCGCGGCTTGTGGCAACTCGCGCCAGCCGGCACTCCCCCGGGTTCTTCGCAGCCGTGGGCCATCCTCGGCGGGCCCGCGCTCCTTGTCGGCATTCCGGTCAGTTACCGCACGTTTGCCAATCTGCTGTACTACACGAACGGTGGAACGTTCCTGGCTTCCTGGGACGGCATCGCCAATGCGCCTTCGGCTGCGAACGCCGGAGCTCCGGGTTCCACATCGATTGCCGCGGTTCCCGTTGCCGATGCGCCTACGGTCATTCCCGGCTCAACCGGGCCGCTTAGTATCGGCGGAGTGTACCTCGCCGAACTCGACAACCATTTACTCTTAGCCAGCGTCTCGGTGCTCGACAACGGTACGGGCGTGGTCTACAGCTTCCCGAATCGTATCTGGTGGAGCGCGAACGGACTGCCGCTAGTCTGGGATTTCGCTGCCAATACCAACGCCGGCGAGAACGACTTCCTGGACGTGCCCGACAGCATCACCGGTTTTTTCACCATCGGCATTCAAGGATTCGTGTTCCGCAGTTCCGGCATCACCCAGGTCACGCCTACGGGAAGAGGCATTGCTCCGTTCCAGTTCGACCACTTGTGGGCTTCCGACCGCGGCATTGGGAACGTCTACCCCTGGAGCATCGCGCAGTACGGTGCCATCGGGTGCTTCGTTTCCGCCGAACAGATTTACCAGATGGGCGTAGCCTCGTTTGAGGCCATTGGCGGCACCGCGCGCGATGCGATTATGACCGACCTTAGCAGGACCAGCGGCGTGCCCGTGGGGCAACTCATCCCCTTCTTGATCTTCGGCTATACCTACGTGCTGTACATCATCTCGATTCCCTTGCAAACCTTTACGCGCCACTACTGGTACTCGGTCGAAGACAAGAACTGGGCGGTTATCGATACCCAAGGACTCTTGATTACCGGACGTCCGGAACAGTGCTGGACCGGGATCCTCACTTCGCTCGGGGTTCCCGGACTCTTTCCTCCGTCGGTCAGCGCCGGGTCGGGAACTCCGGCAACGGGCGGCGGTTCAGGTGGTGGTGGAGGAGGCATCGGAGGCGGCGGAGGATTCGGCTGCTTTACCGGCAATGTGCGTGTTGTCACCCCGCTGGGCTTACAGCGGTTTGACGAATTGCCATGGGGAATCGAGTTTCAAATCGTCAACCGCAACGGGATCCGCAAGGCGGTGTTGGTCGTCCACGAAGACTATTCCGCTACCATGCTGGACATGGGCAACGGCGAACTGGTCACCGAAGAACACGGCATTTGGAAAGAAGACGACTGGATTGAGGCCGCGAAGGCGTGGCCGGACCTCAAGCGCGTCGAGAACTGGAAGGGCACGGTCTACAACCTCCACGTTCTTAGCGACGACGAAGAGGACCGGCATTTCATCCTGGAGAATGGGGCCGTGGCGCATAACAACCGCCCGGTGAAGCCATGAGCCAATCTTTCGGCGGCGTAGCGGCCAGCACCAAGATTTATTTGTTCCCCATGCAGAACGCGCAATCGGGAGTGACGGGCTATTACGCTTTCGACCCCGGAAGAGGTTTTAATGATCCGATCAATCCTTCGGTCTACAAGTTCAAGGTGGAACAAGTCCTGCCGGGAAGGATACCGAGCGTCACGCGGATGATTCTTACTTACCGCGACCTTGGGCCGTTCACGGCGACGTTTGCCCTTTCCGGCACGACCGACCAGGGAACAGTTGTCGGCAACGGCAATCCCGTCGAATCCTTGATAACCGTGAACCTTGGAAACCAGATTCCGACCGGGGTTCTCCTGACCACGGTCCAGGGGCTTCGCCTGACGGCGCAGAATTTGCAGCTTTCGATCACGCGACCAGCCAATGCCGGGCCACTCTCGATCGCGCAAATCGTGCTCTGCGGAAAAGTGGAAGTAGGGCAGAAGTACGCATGAGGATACATTGAAACCGCAACGTACCGTTCTGAAACCGGAACTGACCGCCTTGCGAAGACAGGGCGAAGTGAATGCGCGCGTACTGGCCGGAAACGTATCTTTCGGCTCAACAACTGGAAACAGCGACCCTGAGCAGAACATGGAATGCAGCAAGGCTTCCGGAACCACTCCCGGAGTCGCCAACACCGAATTCGCCGTGACCCACGTTCTGGGGCGGATACCGGTGACTTTCTTCGGCCACACCGACAATGGCGGCGTTCTTTACAAGTCGCTGGTGACCCCTTGGAGCAAAACACAAATCTTTTTGAAGTGTACGACCGCAACAGCGGGGTATAGTGTTGTCGTGATTTGAAGTACTGGTACGGAGGTGTAGCGTGCCCAATCTCTCAATCGTCCTCGCAGCGTCAATCAACATCACCGACACGACGCTCGCGCCTTCGCAGCAGATCGTCACGCGCCAGTTGAACAATCCTACGCTCGCCGCTACCGTGACGTTCTCCGACCAGTTCTTTCAATGTACCGGCGCTACGGTCGTGCCCTTGCCGGCGGCGACGGTATGGATAGTCTATGTAAGGAACCTGGATGCGGCCGCGAACCTCACGGTGACATTCACTCCGCAAGGCGGCGCGGCGGAAACCTGCCTGCTGGTTCCCGGAGGGATTTTCCTGTACTTCCAGCCTACCGAGGGTGCCGGCGGCATCACGGCGTTGACGCTCACGCCTTCGGCGGGCACGACTTCGGCAGATGTAATTATCGCCAAGTGAGGTGAGTTTATGGCTCTCCCGGCTCCTACCAGTATCGTCACCGCAAACCTTACGCTTACCCTCGCGGACCTGATTACTAGCGTGCAGGTGATGAGCAGGATTGCTCCCCCTGTGTCTTTCAAGGCCGTGAACGTGCAGTACCAGGGAAATATATTTATCCCGGTAAACAGCACGCAAAATTTCGTTCCCGCTCCGCCTGTGACGCTCTGGGCTTTCGCTTACGTGCGTAATATCGGCGGAGTAGGAGGCGGCAATGCCGTGTTGTCGGTGACGCCTTCGGGCGGAGCGGCTGCCAATGTCGTCAACCTCGATGTGGGAGGAGTTTTCCTGTACGCCTCCCCGGCATTGAGCGCACTGGTAATCAATGGGATTGCTCCCGGGTTGTCGAACGTGCAAATCGCCATGGGCGCTACCACGTCCGGTAGCTTTGAGGTTTTACTGGCAGGCTGACATGTACAACCCCGGGTCCTACTCGAAGTTGATTCAAGACCTCGTGCCGGATGTGATCGAGGCGCTCGAGAACCGCCAGGACATCACGCAGGCGCAGGCAGCGAAATGGATCTCGCGCTCGCTGCAGGAACTCACTCCGAAGTATCCCTTCGAGGAACTCCGTTTGATCGGTCCGACAGTGACCATCGGCCCGGGACTTGGCTTTCAAGGCAGCGCCAACGTTTTTCCGGTGAGTTACTTTCTGAACAGCGGCGAAGACTATTCGCGCCTCGAAGACCCGGTAATCTTCTTTGCAGGCTCGACGACGGTGCTCGCCAGCGGCGTAACCTACCCGATGGATTACATGGAGCCGAAAGCCATTCAGCCGTTGATGAACGTGCCCGGAGGGATTCCCTTCAAGTACACGCGCTACGGCGGGAACTTCTGGTTCGGCGCGCAACCCACAAGAAACTTCGCGGTGTTCCTGCCCTACCAGAAGAAGCACCCCTTTAACGATGCGAACCTGGCCAGTTCGCCGGTCTATATTGCCAACGAGTGGGAAGCGGTGATGTGCTACGATGCCGCGAGAAGAGGCTGTGTAGCAATGCGCTGGTGGGACCAAGCGGATAAGCTTCATGAGTTGCTGTACGGCGACCCGGAGAATCCCGAGAAACGGCCGGGGCTGATTGCTTCGCTTGAAAATCAGCAGGAGCGCGACCAGCGACTCAGCACCCGTCAAGTCACGATTCGCGTGGAAAGAACATAATGGGCTCGACTCCCAATCCGCTCTTACTGACCGGGAATAATCCGACCGGTGCGAATCTTGGCAACCCTCTTGTGATGATGGACTTCGCCGAGAAAGGTCCGAATGCCTTGCTGCCCATGGTCGGCACGAGCGGGTCGAAGGGCAGCGCTCCGCAGAACAATCCTTTTGCGATCACGACCACTGGCGGGGCTGTCCCGGGGTCTCCTACGGCCACGACGGCGCCGAACTTCCCCGCCAACACGAGTCCCTATCCCTCCTCTGGCGGGGCACTCTTGCCCGGCGGGGGCACCAATGCGACGGGAGGTTCTGCCAGCGACCCCTTCGGCTTGGGCAAGATGAGTCCGAAGGATTACACGCGCCTGTTCAACGACCTGAAGAAAACTTACGGCGACGGCACGGCGCACATGATTCTGGATTTTCTTTCCAGTGGCGCAGGCTACAACCAGAGTGCCATCAACAATCTCCTTGCTTCCTTGCAGCCCGGCATCCAGCGCGGCGAAGCCGACATCATGGAGCAGTTCAGCGCCATGGGGAATCGTTTCGGTTCTCCTGCTGCCGTGGGACTCGGAGATTTTCTCTCGCAGGTGAATTTGAACGAAGGGCAACTGGTCACCCAGATGTACGAGCAGTCGCTTCAGGACTTCATCAACGTGATGATGGGCACGTCGGACAAAACTTCTCAGCGCAAGTCTGCCGGCGGTGGCGGTATCCTGAGTTCGATTTTAGGTGCTAGCGGTCTAATCAGCGGCGGCGCCGGTGCTGCTTCCGGCATCATTTCCGCCATTTCTCCCGGGGCGGACACCGCGATTCTCGACGCCATCGCGGCGGCGGGAGCGATATGAGATTCGACGAAGGGACAAAAGAGTTCCTCGAATTCCAGAGGAGCTTCCGGTGTCCCGACAAGCCCATGACCGCGGATGGGCGGTTCTACATTCAAGTCGTCGGTGAACGAGAAATAGTGCTGGTGCCGAAAGGCCATCCCTTGCTGGACGACGAACCAACCGTCGATGAAGAGACTTTGGAGCGCTGGGCGGAAGAATTGTACGAAGCGAGAATCACGATATGACCACTGGCGCAGTACCGGGAGCCACGCTCGGGCAAAGCCCCTCGCCCGATGAGACCACCAAGCGACTGCTCGAGATGCTGACGCGCTCGGCTTCTACGCCGCAGATTGCCGCGAAGCCGCATCCGATCCCCATCCCTGGACAGGTGGACATAAATGCCGCGCGCAACATCGGCATGAATACTGCATGGCCCGCCAACTATGGTTTTGAGCGCTTTGGCGCCGAAGTCGGCGGCATGGTGCGCAACGCCGTCTCCGCACAGAAAGAGAAGCAAGTATCGGCAGCTACCGCCGACTGGGAATACCTGAAAGAAGCCGGGGACGAGCTCGAAGCCGCGAAGGTCGGCGGCGACCAGCAAGCGATTCAGGCGGCACAATCGAAAGTGCAAGCGATTCTCGGAGACGCGAAGAAGGTCAAGCGCATGCAGAAAGCCCTGCAAATGTCCTGGCTGGATCCCAGCAAGACCGACGCCTATACCGAAGGCTTCCAGCGCATGATGAAGCAGGCCAAGGAAGAGGAGCAGAAGAAACGCGGCGCGGCAGAGAACCTAAAGAAGATGGTGCGGCCATTGCTACGTGCGGTCACCATGGGAGCCGCTGGCAAACCGAAAGAGCCGCAACTGACGCCCGACGAACAAGCCCGCATGAGTAAGGAACTGTACGCCAAGATTCCCATGACGCGCGCGGGAACCAACGCCAAGGAACAATACGACATGGCGAGAACCGTGCTGGACATCGAAAAGGCCAGCGCGGAAGCGCGCCAGAAGTATCAGTACATCCCCGGCATTGATGGAAAAGTTTGGGCTGTCAACAAAAACGACCGCACCGACGCCCATATACTACGGGACGCAGAAACCGGGAATGAAATTACCGGCGCAGCCAAAGGGAAGCAAGGAATCATGATGGCCAATGGCATCCCTGTAGGGGTCTGGAGGAACGGCATGCCGATTCTTCCGGGAGACCCTACTTGGACCGACCACGACCAGAAGTTGTACGAAGGCGCGATCGACGCTTCAAAGGAAAAGCAACTGCTGCGTATCGACCCGATCATCGCGGCGGAAATCGGCCCGCCTCCGGACCCGAAGGATTATCCGAAGGGCCGCAGCGACCCCGGGTACGGTGAGGCACTCAGGAAATTCGGGAAGGAAGCCGATGCCATTCGCGTGCGGAACGGATTGGCCTTGGCTTCGGCGCGCGGCACGGCATACAACGCTACGCGACCGGTTCAAGTCATCAAGTATGACGATGAGGGATTGCCGCACGAAATGTGGACGACGGCCGGAGCGGCTATCGCTGAAGGGCTCGCTGGCGGCGGCGAAGGCACGAAGCTGACTACCAGAGAAGGTCAGATGAAGGACATCGAGTTTTCGTCCAAGAAAGCGCGCTTGGCGATAACGGAACTGGACAAGCCATTCTCTCCCGAACAGATTGCTAAACTCTATTTGGTCACCCATACCGAAGACGAAACCTTGGCCAGAACGGAAGCTGCCGCGCTCGCGGCGCAAGAATTGACCGACAAGCAGATGGACTTCGTAACCTGGATTGGACATTTGAATGAACGCGCCATGTCTCTCCGAACTGTAGCGGGCATGGGCCAGGGTGCTCAGGATTTGCGGAACGCTATTCGCGGCATCCTTCCCGGGCTGAAGAGTGGCAGCACCAAAATGATGCTCAAGCAACTCGATGCCTTCGACAATCAAACGAAGATTCTCCATGAGGCGATTCCCAAAGCTGGCCGAAGGACTCCCGGAGAAATGGACATTCAGACCGACCCGGTAACCGGAAAGAAGTACCAGCGTAAAAAGGGTTCCCGTGATCCGTGGACACTGGCTCCACAGGGGCAGTAATGCCGAACGGCGACATTCCGAAAACGCTTCCTCCGGATTACTTCGACAAGAAGGCTCCGCCTCCTCAGACATTGCCGCCGGACTACTTCGACAAGATTGAAACTCCCGATGCCGTCAAGCAGGCGCAAGCTGCCGTGCGTCGTCCACTCGATGAATTGCAGGAGAAAACCAGGGCGTACAGCATCTTCACGCCTACGGGAATCACGGGCACGGAGAAAGAACTGGCGCCGGTTCGCGGCGCGCAACGAGCGGTGACCGAAGGCGCCTTTGGGATGGTTGGAGGAGAAGCAGTCGCGGGTTTGGTTCCCGGCGCCGAGGCTGCTGCCGGCGGCTCCGGGTTCCTCAAGTGGCTGCTGCCCATGCTTACACGCGCCTCCGGTGTTGGTGCTGGGGGCGGTGCGGGTGCGCTGGTTTCCGGAGCGACACCGAAAGAAGCGCTGGCTACCGCTTCGCAGTTTTCCTCTATGGAAGCGGCCGGAGAAACCGGCGTGAAGGCCGTCAGCAAGGCTGGAGAAACCAAGGCCGGGAAACTCGTGAAGTCCGTCTTCAAGAGCAAGGTCAAAGCGCTCGAAGAAGCGCATGCCGCCGAAGTCGCCAAGATCGAAGCGGAGCACCAGAAGAAACTCGTGGAGCACAAAGAAGCCAAGCAACAAGTAATGCAGGATTACCGCGAGGCTATTCAGAAACACACCGAAGCGACCAAGGAAGCCTCCGCCACGGAATCGGCCGTCAAGGCCAAGAAAGGCATCGCCGTCCAGCACCAGAACGACATGGCGGGCTTGCTCAAAGAGAACCTCGAATTGGCGGACGAAAAGATCGCTACTTCGCTAGGCAAAGAATTCGACAAGGTGCAGGATGCGGTGCAAGCCAAAGGCCCGGAAGTCGATATAGTTCCAGTGCAGAAAGCAGCGGAGAAAGCCAAAGAGGGCTTGCTGTTCGAAGATAGCCGCACGGCCTTTGATCGCGTAATGGCCTCGATCGAGCCAGGCGCAGACCTCCCGAGCAGGTATCAAATCATTCCGCGGGAACCTTCCGCGCAAGGACTCATCTCCTTTCAGGACGCCATCACCGGCGGGTCGGTGGAAATGAAAGAGGGCTTCACGGAAGCGGAACTGGCCGAGAAACTGAAAAAGAGCCGGGCGGAGATCGGCAAGACGGAAGTGAATGGCAAGTCCGAAGTCTCCATGGATAAAGCCGCGCGCGCGGCACAGGCGGGAAGATACTCGGACCTCCGACGCGCGTACACCAAACTGAACGAGTACCTCTATGGCGGCGGCGAAATCCCGACGGACCTCTATAAATCCGTGAAGATGGTGAGAGACAAGTTAGGCAACCAGTTGCAAGCATCCGCCGATAGCGTGGGTCTCGGCGGGAAGCACAGCAAAGTCATGCGTGAATGGTCCGAGTATAAGGACGTCTTCCACGACAAGTCCGCCATCTCGAAGGGCGGGTCGCCGATCAGAAGGATTCTGGATGCCGAAGATCCCGCGTTCGTCATCGACCAGTTGAAGGGCAAGGCGGGCGACCGACTGATCGAGGAAATCGGGAAGTACCAGAAGTACGGCGCCGACAAAGCGCTTGCCGGCCGGCTCAAGGGCTTCATCGAACAGGTTAAAGCGATGCCTTCCTCGGCCGGAGAAATGCCAGCGGCACCGAAGCGGCCCACGTTCCCGAAGGCTCCCGAGAAGCCGCAGATTACTCCGTTTGAGAGGGAAGCCATTGCACGGGAAGTACTGGCCGATAAAATCAAAAAAGCAGGGTGGGGAGCCGCGGGGGCTGTCGGTGCAGGAGCGCTCTATGAATGGCTTCACAGTAAAAACAAGCCTTCATCGGCCGGCGGGGCGGTACCGTGATATATCGACCGGCCACAGGAAGCCGACAATACCGCCAACCAATCCGACGAATAACAGTTTGGCATCGACGACCGCAAGAACGATGATGAAGGCGAGAATCAGAAGGGCTTTAATCATTCTGCAATCCTGAGAGCGAATGTTGTTCTTTACAAGACGGAAAGAAAAACGAAACCATGAAGAGGAGGACTAGTACCCCATGAGCCAGCACGTGCCACTCGGCAAGATCAAGAAGCCCATCCACGGGAAGCACCCGGCATTTTCCGCGACCAACAAAGACGAACCCGTCAAGATGAGCGGAGTCGACTGCCTGCCGGAAACCCAGAGCAAGCGCACTAGGATGCCTATTCCGCGAATTCCTTGTAGGAGACGCTTGACCGACTAGATTACGGGGAGTACGCTTCCAGTTGGATTGAGCAAGGCGCACTGACCGGCTCCCACCGACCCACGGCCACTGGCATGGACTGGAGGATTTTATGAGTTACCTGGGCAGAAAAGAAGACGCGATTCGAGAAGCGAACGCCGCGACTCACATCATCGACGGAGAAGACTTCACGAGTCCGATTCGTGACGGTTCTTCCACCGTCGAGGCCGGCGGCGTTTCCTTCGACCATGGCACGGCGGAATTCAACAACAAGGAACAGCACGGCCGACCGATTGCCAACCAGGGCAGTTCTTTGCGGCGACAGTACGGTCAAGAGCACAAGGTCTCGCCGAAGTAACCCTCCGTGCGCTTTCTTCTCTTGAGCGAAGGGGGCGACGGAACAGGTCTCGCCCTTCGCCTCAAGGAAGAGGGTCACGACGCCCGCATCTGGATCCGTGATACCGAAGCCGATAAGCGCTGCCACGGACTCATCGACACCGCTACCGAGTATTCCTTTGGACAAACTGTAATCGCCGACTGCACCGGAGCTGGCGCACTGCTCGACACCTACCGCGATGCAGGCGTGCCCACCGTCGGCGGAAGTTCCTTTTGCGATAAACTGGAATCCGACCGCAAGTACTCGGAAGAAGTCTTCAAGCAGGCCAAAATCCAGACTCCCAAGTCTGTTAGAGTTTCGTCCTGGGATGACGCCGTGAAAGCGATCAAGAAGCTCGGGGACGGGGATAGGGTTGTCCTCAAGCCGGAAGGTCACTCGAGCGGGGTCATCCCGTCCTACGTCTCCTACGACCAGGAAGACGCCGTGAAGATGCTCGAGCACTTCCATACGCTGATCGGCGGCGATGAAATCGAACTGGTCATCCAGGAATACATCCAAGGCGTGGCTGTCTCGACCGAGGGCTGGTTCAACGGCAAGACTTGGGTTGAGGGGATGTTCAACCACACGATCGAGCGCAAGCAGTTCTTGAACGACGACCTCGGGCCATCCGGCGGCTGTACCGGGAACCTCGTGTGGAAGTGCTCGATGAAGGACCCGCTGGTAAAGGAACTCCTCCTCCCGCTGACCAGACTACTTGAAGAACGCATGTACCGCGGCGCGATCGATGTCAACTCCGTGGTGAACGAACGAGGCTGCTACGCGCTCGAATTTACTCCCCGTATGGGCTACGACGCCTTCCCGACGCTGCTAACGACCCTATGCGCCTTCGACTTCGGCTACTTCCTGGACAGCCTTGCGCGCGGGTACGACTGCAAGGAAACCTTACTGGACGGGTTCGGCGCCGGCGTGCGACTCACTATTCCGCCCTGGCCTTCCGAGCAATTCCATGCGCAGGAACGGGTGCCAATGGCAGGCTTATCCCCTGCCGATCGCAAATGGTTCTATCCCCAGGACGTGCAGTTGAATGCTGCCGGCGAACTGGAGAGCTCGGGCGGCTACGGGATTCTTGGGGTGGTAAACGGACACGGCCAGAGCATTGGAGAAGCCTTTGCGCGAGCCTACCGTATCTGCGCTGGGCTGCGCATTCCTAACAAACAGATGCGAACTGATTTGGGTTCTGTATGCCTCAAAGACTTCAGAGAACTGGCCAAGTTGATGGGCGACATCGACGGCGGATACGTGGGAGTCGATTTAGATAAAACTCTGGCCATGCACCGCTCAGGACAGAAGTCCATAGGCGAGCCGATTCCTAAGATGGTCTCACGCATCAAGCGCATGGTGAATAGCGGCAAAGAAGTGCGCATCTTCACTGCGCGGGCCGCTGTCCCGCAAGACTACCAAGAGATCGTCAAAGTGTACGACTGGTTGCGCGAGAACCTTGGTTTGTCCTTGGAAGTCACGGCGGAAAAAGATTACGAAATGGTGGAACTCTTTGATGACCGCGCGACAGAGGTTGAAGCCAATACCGGAGAACTCGTGACATGATGCCCGACGCGATCGACGACTCCGAAGACATCCTGCAAGAAGACGAATCTTCTGAGGCCGATGACATCGAAGAGTGCGCCGAAGAAGACGACGACTAAGAAGAAACTTCTTTAACTCCTTCTGTACTGGTACTACCATATCGTTTCATGTGGCGAGTCCTATCGGTCGTTCTGCTCGTTTTGTTTCTCTCTCCGCTGGCTTACTCTCAAACTACCGTCTCAGGAACGATCACGGATTCTGGCGGAGTTCTGTGGAAAAACGGCACTTACCTCTTCACCTTCATCCCTAGCCCGACAAATCCCAACGCGCAGTACTTTCAAAACGGAGTGCCCTTCAACAAGTTTCAGACTGTTCCCGTCCTCGGTCCAGGAGCGCTCGACAACACCGGGAGTTTTACGAGCGTAGCCGTTCCGGATAACATGACGATTACCCCTTCAGGAAGTTCCTGGAACCTGCAAATTTGTCCGGCGGCGACGGCCACCAACGGTTGTTTCATCCGGAACCTCGTCATTACCGGGGCTTCGATGAACGTCACCTCGTCGGTCATTCCCCCGCCCGTCGTAGTGAACTTGTCGAATCCCCTGCCAGGTGCGGCCGCCTACAACGACGCGGAAATTGCTGGCGCGCGACAGGGGAGCGTGTACTTCAACTTGACCGACAATTCCCTCCATACCTGCGGAGGCTTCCCGGTCTGCATTTGGCTTGTCATGCCGCCCACGTCCGGCGCGACTGGCACGGTCACGAGCGTCAGCGACGGAGGCTTCGCGCCGCTGTTTACGACCAACGTGGCGACGCCGACCACGACGCCGGCGATCACGAATACCTCCATCAGCCAGAACGCGAATAATTTCTATGCGGGGC
>Ga0307475_10000384_pt1 | contig 26630 bp, 19 predicted proteins | sample atmos_gasesECM1C_FD_203317 | JGI IMG/M metagenome (GOLD analysis project Ga0307475, IMG submission 203317) | Hardwood forest soil microbial communities from Morgan-Monroe State Forest, Indiana, United States - atmos_gasesECM1C_515 | ecosystem: Environmental > Terrestrial > Soil > Temperate... | reverse complement strand
CAGATCCGTGCCGGAGATCTCGACTTGTTTGCCCACGTGTTTCGCGGCAATTCGCTCGGCGACTTTGTCGGCCGTCTGGTAGTAATACTCCGAGACTTGGCGATGGCCTTGCTCATGCTCGATCACACGTTGGGTTACCTCGGCCGGCACCCAAATGCTGATGTTGAGTTGCAGCGCGACCTTGATCTGTGTGATGGTGACGGTCGCGTGTGTGGCATCCGTTTGTCGAGACTCCCCGCGGACACTGGCGCTGGACAGGAAATCGGAATCGCACTCCGCGCTCTCGCCCGGGGCCAGGGGTGGCATACCGGCTGGTGGCGAGGCTGGGTCAAACGTGTGGTTGGCAAAGGCAACCGGCTGCTTGTTGATTGTCATCACGGGAGCTTCCGTAAGCTGCCGTCGCGATGAGAAGCCCCGCCACGTGAGCCAACCGAAGATAATCACTCCCAGTAATGCGCAAAGTACGATTAAGCCGCGCGAGGGCAATACCGCCTCCGCATTCCATTTTGCGAATTGGACAGCGCCTGAACCATGAGTTTTTGGGTGACGAATGACGCGAAAGGTACCCTCATCGAGCAACCGAACCAACCCCCGATAAACGCTGCGGTAACCAGACAAAATGAAATCAACTGAAACCGTATGTCCCCTGTGAAAGGCTGCGGAGAATATGTAACCTGGTGCCGCTTCAGTCAGTAATACCTATCAGAAGCTTAGCATTAGACCCCACGGCAACTGGACGAAGTACTTGCTGACTTCTGGAGAAGCCAAGCCATGAAAACGCTATTCATTGCGCTTCGCGCCGCAATCTTTGGCACCGGATTCATTCTTCTGTGGGGCCAGGGCGCGCTAAGCCTGCACCGCCGCTATGACGCCGCACTGGGCTTCGCGCTGCCCGGCTGGACGCGCGCTTTGGGTCTTGCCCTGATGGCTGCCGGCGGGACTCTCGCATTCGCTTGTGTGGCAACGTTCGTCGCCCGCGGGGAAGGCACGCCCGCGCCATTCGACCCACCGCGCAAGTTCGTTGCCGCAGGCCCGTACAGGTTCGTGCGCAATCCGATGTATGCCGGAGGTTTCGTTGCGCTCTTGGGCTTCGGCTTGTACGAACAGGCGCTCACGATTCTGCTCTTCACTTTGCCGTGGCTCGTTTGCGCTCATCTCTTTGTCATCCTGTACGAAGAGCCGCATCTCCGCGCCACGTTTGGCGCACCGTACGACGCTTATTGCCGCTCGGTGCGGCGCTGGTTGCCCCGCCGCGCCCCCGCAGCGTAACTCACGCCTTGCACCTCCGCACGCGGCGCGACGTAAATGTCCGCCCGACTTCTCGCGCGTGATTTATTTCCTTCAATATGATGAGATGAGGCCTGCTGTTTTTCAGGGGATTCCTCGACTATGACTTGGAAGCGAGTGGCGACTGCCGCGCCATTGATTCTTATTGCCGTTGGCGTGGTTTTGTGGGGTTCCACGGCCCTGCTCGCGCTGGCGCTCGCGCTGGTGACGATGGTGGCGCTGTTCGAGTACTTCGCGCTGGGCGAAGCGATCGGCCATCGCGCTTATCGCTTTTGGACGGCTACTTGTGCGCTCCTCCTCATCTACGTGCAATGGCTGATGGGCGATGTGCCGACATACAAACTCTCCGGTGGCTTAACCGCCTATCAGAGGATCTGGTGGTTTTCCAACGGAGCTCCGTCGCTCGAAGGGGTGTTCTTTTTCTTCGTTCTTGGAATTGCGGCGATCACCTTGTTCACAAAGCGGCCGCTCGTGGAAACGCTTCCAGCAGCGGGAATTAGCTGTAGCGGCCTCATTTTAGTCGCGTTCCCATTGTCGTTTGCCGTGAGGCTTCATGGGACTGGACGCGAGGGGCCTCTCTTGCTCCTCTTTGCCTTGGTCATAACTTGGGTTGGAGATTCAGCTGCCTATTTCACCGGCCGATCGATCGGGAAACATGCTTTGGCGCCGCATCTAAGCCCTAAGAAGACCTGGGAGGGGACGGCAGCAAGTTTTGTGTGCTCACTGATCGTCGCTCTCATTTTTTCGCCCTTTATCACTGTGCCGCTGCCGCATCTGCTCGTCATGGCGGCGTTGGGCAATGTGGCGGGGCAAGTTGGCGACCTTCTGGAATCGGCGTATAAGCGCAGCGCAGGGATCAAGGATTCCGGCAGAATTCTGCCGGGCCACGGTGGAGTGCTTGACAGAATCGACGCGCTCATTCTGGCTATCCCGGTTGTCTGGTATTATTGGATCTTGATCTACTCTCCCCGGTCGTAGATCAGAAGGCTTCCAACCGGCAAATTGGTGTAATCAGCAAAACGGCAGCCGACCCCGACAAGGGCGGTGTAAACTGACCGCACTCCAAAAGGAAATCGAACGACTTCGTGAAACACCTAGCCATTTTGGGTTCCACCGGATCGATTGGGAGGCAAAGCCTTTCGGTGGTGGAAGCTCTGCCGGGAAGATTTGGGGTCGTCGCGCTGGCGGCGGGCGGAAACCTGGAAGAGTTGGCCGGGCAGATTGAACGGCACAAGCCCGAAGTCGTGTCTGTGGGTGACGCGAAGAAAGCGGACGAGCTGGCCGCGCTGTTGCGGGGTAGGGGACTATCGCCGCTGCCTGCGATTCATCATGGCCGCGAAGGAATGCTGGCGGCTGGGACGCACGGGAAGGCCGACGTTGTGATTTCCGCGGCAGTCGGGGTCGTTGGACTCGAGGCGACCTACGAAGCGGTAAAGCTGGGCAAGACGGTTGCACTTTCGAACAAAGAGGTGTTGGTGGCGGCCGGCGAATTGGTGATGGCCGCGGCGAAAAAAGCCGGGCGCGAATTGTTGCCGGTGGACAGCGAGCACAACGCCGTGCACCAATGTTTGCGCGGCGGAGCGCACGGCGAAGTGCGGCGGCTGATATTGACGGCCTCGGGCGGGCCGTTTCGAGAGACACCGTTGGCCGCGCTCGCCAGCGTCAGGCCGGAACAAGCTCTCGCGCATCCCAATTGGCGCATGGGAAACCGCATCACCATTGATTCCGCTACGATGATGAACAAGGGTTTCGAAGTGATCGAAGCGCGGTGGCTCTTCGGCATGCGGCCGGAGCAGATCGACGTGGTGATTCACCCGCAATCCACGATTCATTCGATGGTGGAATTTGTGGACAGTTCCGTTTTGGCGCAACTCGGCCCAACGGACATGCGCATGCCCATCCAATATGCGTTAACCTATCCGGAGAGGGTCGCATCCAATCAAGTGGCGCTCGATTGGGACAAGTTGAAGCGGCTGGATTTCGAGAAGGCTTCGACGCGACGGTTTCCCTGTTTGCGGCTGGCGCGAGAAGCGCTGAAAAAAGGCGGCGCGATGCCGTGCGCGCTGAACGCCGCGGACGAAGTTGCCGTAGCGGCGTTTCTGGAGCACCGGCTGCCGTTCCCCGGGATCGCGGAAGTGATCGAGCGCGTCCTCGGGCGCATGCCGCGCATCAAACTTGAGAAGATGGACGATGTGCTTAAGGCGGATTCCGAAGCGCGTCGGATGGCGAAGGAAGAGGCCACGCAGGTGAGCAGCGCTGCCGCAGTTCACGTCCGCAGCGCGTAATAAATTCTTTGAAGAGGATGTGAAAGAGGAAGGGGTTTTACCGGCGGCATGAACATCGCGATTGGCTTCACTCTCATTCTTGGCATCTTGATCTTGGTGCATGAATGGGGACACTTCATTGTGGCACGCTTGTTTGGTGTGCGGGTGGACGTGTTTTCCATCGGGTTCGGGCCGCGACTTTTCGGCTGGAAGAGGGGCGCCACGGACTATCGAGTCAGCGCGATTCCGCTCGGCGGATACGTCCGCATGGCCGGCCAGGACTTGTCCGAAATTGATTCGAACGCGGTCGCGCCGACCGGTGCGCCGGACGAATTGATGAGCAAGCCGCGCTGGCAGCGGGCACTCATCTCGTTCGCCGGGCCAATCGTGAATCTCATCTTCCCGCTCGTTTTGTTGACCGGCTATTTTCTTATCAAAGGCGATCCCTATCCGAAGTACATGGACGAGCCTCTCGTGATTCAGAGTTTGCCGAAAGACTCGCCTCTCGCGAAGGCGGGGGTCGAACCCGGCGATCGCATTACCTGGCTCGATGGCGTGAACGGTCCTACGTGGAGCACCGTGGAATCCGAGTTTGACAAGGGGCTCCCGGACAAGAAATTCCACATCAAGTTTGAGCACAAAGGAGAAATCCAAACCGCCGAAGTAAGTGCTTCGGGGATGTCGGTGCCGGAGTTGCTCTTTGGGTACACGCCCAACCGACCCATCGTTGGGTATGCCGAAAGGGACAAGCCTGCCTACCGCGCAGGAATACGTCGGGACGACGTCATCGTATCCATGAATGGCCAGCCTGTGAACAACTGGCAAGAAATGGTGACCGCGATTCAAAATGCGGCTGGCAAACCTATCCAGATTACCGTGCTCCGCAGGAGGCAGACGCTCAGCATGAGCGTGACCCCTGTGTCCGATAAGAATGAACGAGGAGAAACGGCTTGGATGATCGGCATCCGCCCGGGCCAAGAGTACTCCTTCCGCAAGGTTGGCTTCTCCCAGTCAGTGGTTTCGGCCGCGGATTTCACCGGAAGAGGCACCTGGCAGGTCGTCGCCATCGTCGGAAAGCTAGTCACCGGCAAAGTGGCAGCCAAACAGCTCCAGAGCGTCATCGGGATTGCCACCGAAGCAGGACGTGCGGTGCAGGAAGGCACGTTCGCAGTTGTCACGCTGATGGCCGCTCTCAGCTTGAATCTAGGTATCCTCAATCTGCTGCCTATTCCCATTCTAGATGGCGGCAACATCCTACTTCTCACGATGGAAGGCATCCGGCGGCGCGATTTCAGCCTGAGCTTCAAGGAGCGCTTTGTGCAGGTAGGACTGGTGTTCCTGTTGGTGCTCTTTGCCTACGTTATGTACAATGACGTGGTGCGGCTGCTTCCTTTCCATTCCTAGTTCGAAGCCTCCGCGACAGTGAAGGTGGTTCAATGGCAGCATCTCCCGCTCACCGGGCTTCGACTGGAGAGCGCCTCAATACCGCGGAAACCACCGGAAAGCTGCAACAGGCCGTAGCTGCCCGGGGCATCCGCATGACCCGCCAACGGCGCGTCATTCTGCAAGTCATGGATGATGCGGAGCAGCATCTGGATGTGGATCAAATCCTGGAACGGGCGCAGAGAATCGATTCCGGAGTTCACCTCGTTACCGTCTACCGCACGATCGATCTGCTGAAAAAACGGGGCCTTATCGACGAACTGGACTTGTTGCATCTCCGGGGCGACCGGCATTATTACGAAACGCACGGCCCGCGCGATCACATCCATGTGGCGTGTTTGCGATGCGGCAAAGTTCGCGAGTTCGAGAGCCGCCTATACGAGCAACTAAAAGAGCAGATTGCCCGCGACTTCCACATGAAGGTCACCGTTTCCCGCACGGAAGTGGGCGGCTACTGTACTGAGTGCCTGCAGAAAACCAAAGAATAGTCAACCATCGTCTTAGTGGTCTGCTAAGCAGTGTGGGACATCAGGCGGGTTTGACGGAAACGGCGCAGGCGCGAGAAGAATTTATCCGCGCTGGCAATATCGCGGGTGATCTGTGCGCGCAATTCATGGGGACCGCTGAATTTCTTTTCCTCTCGCAGACGCTTCCAGAAGCGCACTTCGATGCGCCGCGGAGTCGTCTCCGGGTGAACATCGAGCAAATGTGTTTCGACGCTAAGCGACGAGCCATTGAACGTCGGACGCATTCCGATATTCGTCACCGACCGGTGGCTGCTCGTCTCCCCTTCCAGGAGCGTGCGCGTGATGTAGACACCGCGAGCGGGGAGCAGTTCCTGCTCGGCGGAGAGATTCAATGTCGGGAACGTGAAGCGGCGGCCCGTACCGGTGCCGCTGACGACCTCTCCCGTGAGCACGAAGGGCCGCCCTAGAAGGCGCGCGGCGTGGGCTACATCGCCCGCGGCCACATCCCGGCGAATGATGGTGCTCGACACAATTTCCCTTCGAAACACCACGGGAGGAATGATCACCACGTCGAAATCATATTTCTTGCCGAGCTCGGTCAGAAGCCTTACATCGCCAGCCTGCTTGTGGCCGAAACGGAAATTCTCACCTACCAAAACGGCTTTGATACGCAGATCGCGGACTAAAATTCCCGCGACAAATTCTTCGGGAGAAAGCGCGGCGAGCTCCAACGTGAAAGGCAAAACAACAGCGGCTTCGAGGCCCACGACACTGAACCACTCCATGCGCTGGGCGTTGGTGGAGAGCCGCAGGGGAGCGGACTCTGGGCGCAAAACTTTTCGGGGCGAAGGGTCGAAGGTGAGCGCAGTGGAAACGGCTTGCGAAGCCTGAGCGCGCTCCACGGTGGCGCGGAGGATGGCTTGATGACCGAGATGGATGCCATCAAAGTTGCCAATGGCCAGCACGCTGGAGTGGCCGTAGGTGGCGTAACGGGAAGTCCACGCTTGGGAGGAGTTGAACGTCGCGAGGCGGGTGGGTTTGGCATGGGGGATTGAGGCGCTGAGGGATTCTGGATCGTGGGTTTCGGCAAAAGGCTCGTGCACGAAGTCGGTTTGAACATCGAATTGAAGACCGTCGTAGGCCAATTGCACATGCGGGAAGCCCAGGCTGGCCAAACGCTCGTTCGTGGCTGCGTGAGGCAGGTCATGAGCAATGTGGGTGAACCATGCGCGGCGAGGTTGGAGGAGTTGTACGAGCGCGAGGGCCTGGTCGACGGTCTGGTGCATAGGATGCGGGATGTCGCGGAGAGCGTCGAGGACTAGGTCGTCAAGCCCTTGGAGAAGGGCCATGGAAGATTCCGGAATCTTGCTGAAATCAGTGAGATAGGCGGAGCGGCCGAACCGAAACCCGAGGACTTCCATACCTCCATGAAGCAGAGGCACCGGCGTGAAAGAGAGGCCCAACAGATCGAAGGGTTCTCGGACAACCTTGAGGGTGACGCTGGGGACGGTGCTGAGCGTCGGTTTGTCATCAAAGACGTATGCAAATACCCGGCGGATGATTTGAAAAGTTTCTTCGTTGCTGTAGACAGGGAGTGCCGCGCGCTGGCGGATATTGAAGGGACGGATGTCGTCGAATCCCAGGATATGGTCGGCGTGCCCGTGGGTCAGCAGGATGGCGTCCAGGCGATTCAAGCCCGTGCGAAGCGCTTGCTGGCGAAAGTCAGGAGTTGTATCGATGACGGCATTTTGACCATGGCGGGAGAGCAGCAGGGAAGGGCGCAAGCGCTTATCACGTGGATCGCTGGAGCTGCAAACGCGGCACGGGCATGCGAGCGTCGGGACGCCCATGGACGTGCCGGAGCCGAGAACGGTGACTCTTAAAGGAGCCGGAGACATGTTGAATATGCCGGAATCAGGGCTCAACCCGGGACAGTTCAGGCAGCCACCCTATCTGCTAGCGAGTCTTGGCCTTGGCTTGCGTCGCCGTCTGAGCCGCAACCGCCTGATTAATTTCCAGAAAGGTCATTTTCAATTTACCCGAAAGGTCGAGGAGGAGATTGTCTTCTTCCGGGGCAAGGTTTCCCTTGGTCTTTTCATGCAGGGCGTCGAGCATGTCAATCAGTTCACGCGCCGCTTCGGGGTCGATCACGGGCTGACCCGTGCGGGGGTCGGCGTAGGCGCCGAGAACCATGGCTGCATTGCTGCCCAGCATGCGGATCAGGTTTTCAAAGGCGGGAACCCGCGGAGGTGTTTCTGCGGGAGCCGTAGCTTGCGCGGCGTTCGTGTTTGGCGTCTCGGAAGGCGGCGGAATCTTCGCGGCCTCGCGCTTGGCTTCGCGTTCTTCCTCTTCCTTTACGACTTCCTTGCGCAGTTCACCTTCGGCAGTAAAAGGCCGCCGGTCGATAACGCGGAACGATTCTTCCTGCTTATGGTCAGACAAAGTCCATCCCTCGCTGATTTATCTAGCCTTGAGTTTAGCACGAGTTATTCGTTTGAGCCGCCCTGCTAGCGATCCCATTTCAAGTTGCCCGGCTTGTCAAACATGCGCCTGCACCGTAAAGTGGAACACTTGACGGCGTCTGAAGATATTTGAAAAGGCGATGCTTATCCGCAAAGTAAAAACAAAAAACATGAAGAGAGAAGGCCGCAGGAGCAACAAGCGGACGAACCCGCAGCCATCCAGCGCAGGCGATTGGTTCGAAAAGCTGGTGGCCCTCGAGGCCCGGCTGCGTGCTGCGAATGGTTGCCCCTGGGATCGCGAGCAAACCCACCAGACGCTTCGTACCTACCTGATTGAGGAAGCCTACGAAGTTTTGGAAGCGCTCGACAGCGGCGACGACGCCAAATTCGCAGAAGAGATGGGCGACCTGTTGTTACAAATTGTTTTTCATTCGCAAATCGCCCAGGAGCAAGGCCGCTTCTCGGTGTCCGACGTCATTCGCGAGATCCACGACAAGATGATTCGCCGGCATCCCCATGTATTCGGCGAGACCCGCGCGAAGGATTCGGCGGAAGTTTTGAGGAATTGGGAGCAAATCAAAGCGCGCGAGCGGCGTTTGAAAAATGAAACCGGCAAATCACCTGCGAACAACACTGCAACGGAACCTTCCTTGCTCGACGGGGTCTCACGTGCGTTGCCGGCGACCCTCGAAGGATTCCAGCTCACGCGTAAAGCGGCGCGCATCGGGTTTGATTGGGAAGACGTGGCCGGCGTCACAGAAAAACTGGCAGAAGAGACCGAGGAACTGAAGAAAGCATTGAAGTCGGAAGACGAGAAAAGAATTGAGGAAGAACTCGGCGATTTGCTTTTCGCGGCCATCAATCTTTCGCGGTTTCTGGAGACCGACCCGGAAATCGCGCTGAAAAAAGCCAATGCGAAATTTTCGCGGAGATTTCGGGCCATGGAAGAAGCCGCCCACGCGAGTGGCCGTGAGTTCAAGGAACTTCCCCGCGAGGAAATGGAATCGCTCTGGAATGAGACAAAAAGAATCGAAAGTTCTCACAGCGAAAAGGCAACGAGCCGGGCGATTGCAAAACAATGAGCCAGGAGATTGCCGTCCGCAAGTGTCAAACACTCGAAGAGTTTCAAGGGTGCGTGGGACTCCAGCGGGAAATCTGGGGCGAGGCCGACCTGGAAGTCGAGCCGGCCACAATGTTCGTCGTGGCGGCACATACCGGCGGGCAGGTGCTTGGCGCCTATGACGGAAATCGAATGGTGGGTTATACGCTCGCCGTTGCCGGCCTTCGCGGGACCAACGTGCCCTACCTGCACTCGCATATGACGGGCGTGCAGGCGGACTACCGCGACCGGGGCGTCGGGCGCTTGTTGAAACTCTACCAACGCGAGGACGCTCTCAGCCGCGGAATCCGCTTGATTCAATGGACATTCGATGCTCTCGAAGTGAAGAACGCGCACTTCAATCTGAACCGTCTCGGCGCCATCTGCCGGGAATACCATGCCAATTTGTACGGGCTCACCACGAGTCCGCTTCACCGAGGGCTTCCCACGGATCGGCTCCTTGCGGAGTGGCAGCTCGATTCCGCGCGGGCAGTGGCAGCGATCAACAACCTGGTGAGAGATCCGGTCGAAGCTCCCGCGACTATCGAATTACCTGCAGACCTGGAGCGCTGGCAGCGGGAAGATTCGCCCGAGGTGGCCAGAACACAAGCCAGAATCCGCGAAGAGTTCAAGAAGTGGTTTGCCAAGGGATACGCGGCAGTAGCGCTGCGCACTGATCCGAGGAAGCGGGCGTATCTCCTCGCACCATGGAGCGACTTTTAGGAAAGGCATGCGACCTGGATCTCCATGAGAGTAGAAGAGATCACCTTGCGGGAACTGCGGATGAAGCTCGTCGCTCCGTTCGAAACCAGCATGGAGCGCACGGAAGTTCGCCGCATCCTGCTCATCGAAGCAAATGTCGACGGCACAACCGGATGGGGAGAATGCGTCGCGGGTGAAGCGCCTTGGTACAGTCCGGAAACCACGGAGACTGCCTGGCACGTCCTGCGCGATCACCTTTGGCCGCTTCTGAAAGGAAGGGAATTTGGTGCTGCCACCGAGGTTTGGGATCTGCTTGGCCATGTCCGTGGCCACAACATGGCCAAGGGCTCGCTCGAAGCCGCGATCTGGGATGCCGAAGCAAAGCAAGAAGGCGTGCCTCTTTCGAAACTCCTCGGAGGAACGCGCGAGGAGATTGCGTGCGGTGTCTCCATCGGAATTAAAGATTCGCTCGATGAATTGGCTTCCGCGGTGAAAAAGGAACTCGCCGCCGGCTACCAGCGCATCAAAATCAAAATCAAGCCGGGAAGAGATTTGGAGCCAGTGCGGCGCCTGCGCCAGGACTTTCCTCGCATCAAGCTGATGGTGGACGCGAATTCCGCCTACACCCTGGGCGATTGGCCGACGCTGAAGCAGCTTGAAGGCTTCTACCTCATGATGATCGAGCAACCCCTGGGCTGGGACGATCTCTACAGCCACATCGAGTTGCAGAAAAAGATGGACACGCCCATCTGCCTGGACGAATGCATTCACACCGAAGAGCATGCGCGTGCCGCCGTCGAGCTGGGCGCCTGCAAAATCATTAATATCAAGCTAGGCCGCGGCGGCGGGTATACGGTGGCGCGTCGCATTCACGACCTCTGCCAGAAACACGGCATTCCCGTATGGTGTGGTGGCATGCTGGAATCCGGCATCGGACGTGCGCACAACATTGCACTTTCCACGCTTCCAAATTTTATTCTTCCCGGCGATGTGACCGCCAGCAAGCGTTACTGGGACGAAGACATCATCGAACCCGAAGTCACTGTTTCGCCGCAGGGCACGATTCGCGTTCCTCTCGGCCCTGGAATCGGCTTCGAGCCGCGGTTGGATCGCATCGAAAAACTCGCTGTTCGAACAGAACGGCTGACCTGACGCTGTGGAGATTCATTCCTCCGCCGGACGCGTCCCGACCCGTACTGTTATCGCGGCATCCATCGCTATTTTGGTGGTCGTATGGGCCGTTAACTTCATCGCCGCAAAAATCGGTCTGTTGTACTTGCCCGCAATGGCGATGGCGTCCTTTCGCGTGGTTTTCGCTGGCACCGTCATGGTTCCCACGTATTTCCTCTGTTCGCGACTGCCAGCCTTCGCGGAATCCGCGGCTTTGCGGCGGCGCGGGTTCGCCGCGCGCGACTTCTGGATATTCCTCTATTTGGGTTTTTTCGGCGTGACCGTGAATCAGATTTGCTTCACGGTTGGGCTTCATTTCACGTCCGTCAGCCACGCGGCCGTCATCGTGGGCATGGGTCCGATCTACATCCTCGGTCTGGTGGTTCTTTTCGGTCTGGAGCGCGCGACGGGTCACAAAGTTGTCGGAATGCTCCTCGCCCTTCTGGGTATCGCGGTGCTCGCCTCCGAAAATGAGATTTCCGTCCATTCCGCCTCACTCGAGGGCGACGCCGTCACCATGACCGGTTCAATTGGCTTCGCCATGTACGTCGTTCTCGGCAAACGTGTGGCAGGGAAGTACGACACTCTGACTATGACGGCCTTCAATCATTTTGCCGGAGCACTGCTTGTCTTGCCGATCGCGATCTACGAAGCAGCCCACCTTTCCCGCGGCGGCATTTGGCCGCTTCCCTGGCAAGCCTGGGCCGCGGTCCTGTACATGGCGGTCTTTGGCTCCGCAGTGGCCTACGTCTTCTACTTTTGGCTGCTGCGTTACCTCGGAGCCTCGCAATTGGCCGCCTTCACCTATGTTCTGCCGGTCCTCGCAACCATCCTTGGGATTCTCTGGCTTGGCGAGAAAGGCTCCTGGGTTCAGGTGCTCGGCGGAGTCGTTGCGCTAGGCGGCGTTTACTGGATCGAGTCGGGCAGGGAACCCACGCCGAAAGACAATGCTGCAATGTAAAGTCTCACTCGAAGGTTTATTCCGGTTTCATTCGCCTGTATGTTGGTTTGAATGGCAGAATAGCGACCGGGAGCTTCACAGCAGAAGGTAAAGTTCAGCACGAAAAGTAAAAATGTGGGAGGCAAGCACTTGTCCGGCATTCCTTTGAGAAATGGCGGTCCGGCGGCGCGCATCGCCGTGATTCCCGGCGATGGAATCGGTAAAGAGGTCACCCCGGAAGCGGTCAAGGTTCTCAAGGTGGTTACTGCACCTGGGAAACGGCAGATGGAGTTCGTGGAATTCGACTGGGGCGCAGACAAGTTTCTCCGTGAAGGCATTACGTTGCCGTCTGGAGCGGTCGGGATGCTCCGCGACGAATTTGACACCATACTGTTTGGCGCGCTCGGGGACCCGCGGGTCCCCTCGAATCAGCATGCCGCGGACGTCCTGCTGGGTCTTCGGTTCAAGCTCGACCTCTACGTCAACGCCCGCCCCGTCGAACTGTTACACGACCGCCTTACGCCACTCCGGGACCGTACGGAGAAGGACATCCGCCTGATGGTTTTTCGCGAAAATACAGAAGGGCTCTATGCCGGTGTGGGCGGCTTCTTCAAGAAGGGAACTCCTGACGAAATTGCCGTCCAGGAAGACGTCAATTCCCGAAAGGGCGTCGAGCGCATCATCCGCTACGCCTTCGAGTATGCCCGCCAGAATGGCTTGAAGCGCCTTTGCATGAGCGATAAATCCAACGCCATGACGTTCGCTCACGACCTTTGGCAAAGAGTCTTCAAGGAAGTCCGCCCGGAATACGCGGACATCGATTCCCGCCATCTTTACATTGACACCCTGGCCATGGAAATCGTGCGCGACCCGGGCCAATTCGACATCATCGTCACCTGCAACCTCTTCGGGGACATCATTAGCGACCTGGGAGCGCAGCTCGCCGGTGGCCTTGGGCTCGCGCCTTCGGGCAATATCCATCCCGGAAAAACTTCGCTGTTTGAGCCGGTACACGGCTCAGCCCCGAACATCGCCGGGAAGGGCATCGCCAATCCGATGGGCTCTATACTTGCCTCGGCGATGATGCTGGAATTCCTTGGATGGAAGCCAGAGGCAGCCGCACTTCGTGGCGCGGTGCGAGCTGCATTGCGCGAGAATTTCGTAACACCTGATCTCGGTGGAGAAAAACGGACCATGGAGGTCGGTGACTGGCTGGCAAAGACGGGGCAAAAAATCTATGGGAATTCAAAGCTAAAGTAATACTTTAGCTGAGAATTTTGCCCTCGCAGCTATCTTTTGCGGAGCATCCCTGTCAGCAACATTCCGAGGAGAAAACCTCCCACGTGCGCCCACCACGCGACCCCACCTGAAGCGCCCGATCCGAGCGCGTTAACGCCGGAAAGAAACTGCAAGAGAAACCAGTAGCCGAGGATGAACACCGCAGGAATAGGGATCAGAAAGATGAACACGAGTGTGAGGATGCGTTCTCGAGGAAACAGAAGCATATACGCGCCCATGACCCCTGAAATCGCTCCGCTGGCGCCGAGCGCCGGTACGGTGGAGCTGAGGTTGAACAGAACATGAAGCAAGCCGGACCCAATTCCACAAATCAAGTAAAAGAGGAGATAGGGAAGGTGGCCGAAGTAGTCCTCCACGTTGTCGCCGAAGATCCAGAGGAACAGCATGTTCCCCGCAATGTGCAGTAGCCCCGAATGCAGGAACATGCTGGTGAAAAGCGGAAGAAATGCCATCTCAAAACCGAGATGCCCGGCGAGGAAGGAGGGAATGCGGGCGGGCACGGTAGAGTTGGACAGCACGAACACTTTGAACTCGGCGGGAGGCAGAGTATATTGGTAAAGAAAGACCGCGATATTCGCCATGATGAGGGAAATGTTGATGACCGGATAGCTCCGGGAGGGGTTATTGTCCTTGAGGGGAATGAACATGAGAAGGAGTCCCGAGCAGAGTAGCGAAATGCGGGCAGAATGAAAAGAGAAGACCGCACCTGGAGTGGGCGCGTCTGATAATATTGAGTGCCGTCGGCGGGTAGTTAACAGAATATTTTCTCTTCGCTGAAACCGCAGAAATCGCAGCAGTTCGAGGGTATGCCGCAGTGAGGGACTCGCCAGTCAATTGACGCGGCGTGTGCCATCCCGAATTCCCTCCAATAAGCCCTGCACGCAGCTTTCGTCGAATGCTGTTTTCCTCAAAGTGTTCACCAGGTTTTTCCAAGGAAGGATTGCTTCGCGACGGCGCGTGTGATAATTAAATTAGTTCTGCGTGCGCTGTGCGATTCGGACTTGGCGCGATGGTTTGTCCGGCGCAGCGTCGGCGCGCCGACTGCTCATGCCTGCCCGGGAGACGGAAGCCATCATCCTGAAGACATTTCCATTGGGCGAGGCCGACCGCCTGGTAAGTTTTCTGGGACGCTCTTCCGGCCGCATTCGGGGCGTCGCAGCCGGAGCCCGGCGCATCAAGAACCGTTACGGTTCGACGCTCGAGATTCTTTCTCACGTCCAGATCTGGTACACGGAGAAGGAAACCCGGGAACTGGTGCGCATTCAACAAGCGGAATTGCTCGAGTCTTTTCACAAAGCGCAGAGCGATTACGGCCTGAGCACGGGCTTGGCGGTGGTCAGTGAGATCTCGGAACTGGTATTGCCGGAGCACGAAGTCTCCGAGCCCATGTTCCGGCTCATCCTGCTAACCGCGCGAGAAATTGAGCGAACGAAGGATTTGTCTCTGGCGTTGAGTTACTTCGCGTTCTGGACCGTGAGGCTTGGCGGGTGGCTGCCTCGATTTGATCGGTGCACGTCCTGTGGCATGGCGTTTGATTCGAAGCCCTCGTATTACTCGGGCCATCAACCGGGATTGTTCTGTGAGAAATGCCGGCGCCCCGGTATGAAGCCGCTGCATTTTGAAGCGAGAAATTTGGCGGAGCGATTCACGAACGAACGGCTCGACCGCATCGAAGCCAACCCGTCGCTGCAGTCAGCGGCCAAAGAACTACGCGAGGCGGCGCTCTCCTGGATCGAGCATCACATTGAACGACGACTCGTCACGCGTGAACTTTTGGAGATGGCTTGAAAGTTAAAGTGAAACTTGAACAACGCGAAAAGGGTTTGACGTTTCAGGATTTGATACTCAAGCTCTCCCATTTTTGGGTGAAGCAAGGCTGCGTCTTGCAGCAACCGTATGATGTGGAAGTTGGCGCGGGCACGATGCATCCGGAAACGTTTCTCCGCGTCCTCGGGCCGAACGCTTACCGCGTTGGCTACGTGCAACCCAGCCGTCGGCCCGCCGACGGCCGCTACGGCGAGAATCCCAACCGCCTCTACAAGCACACGCAATTTCAGGTCATCCTCAAACCTTCTCCCGTCGACATCCAGGATATTTATTTGCAGAGCCTTGGGGCCATCGGCATCCATCTCCAAGAGCATGACATTCGCTTCGAAGAGGACAATTGGGAATCCCCCACGCTCGGCGCATGGGGTATTGGCTGGCAAGTGTTGCTCGACGGGCTGGAAATCACCCAGTTTACGTATTTCCAGCAGAGCGGCGGCATCGACCTCGATCCCATCTCCGTCGAACTCACTTACGGCCTCGAACGCATCTGCGCGTTTCTCCAGGATGTGGAAAGCGTTTACGATCTGCGCTGGTCCGCGGACAAATCCTACGGCGACATCCGCCTGATGGAAGAGCAGCAGTTCTCTGAATACAGTTTCGATCGCAGCGACGCACACGCCATCCGCGCCGAATTCGAACTCCACGAAAAGCAGGCCAAGGAACTCCTCGACGGCTTCAAAGGCGCCGAAGGGAAGAGTCGCGTCCGCTATCCACTCCTCGCGGCCTACGACCACTGCCTCAAGTGCTCTCACCTCTTTAATCTGATGGATGCGCGCGGCGTGATTTCCACGACCGAGCGCGCCGCGCTCATGGCGCGCGTCCGCACGCTCGCCTGCCGCACCGCCACATCGTATCTCGAACAGATTGGCGGCGCTGCACCGCCTCGCGAGGCACGCGCATGAAGGCCGCGGCAAAACCGAAAGACAAGCGCGTCGAACTCCTTTTCGAAATCGGGTGCGAAGAAATCCCTGCGGGCATGCTTCCGAAAGCGGAAGAAGAACTTCGCGTCAACATCGAAAAACTTCTCGCCGCCGAAAACTTGTCCGAGGGTGTCACGGTGGAAACCTTTAGTGCCCCTCGTCGCCTCACCGCCTGGCTCCGGGGCCTGCTCGCGAGGCAAGCGGATGTGGAGACCGAGGTCACCGGGCCGCCCAAATCGGTCGCTTACGATTCGGTCGGCGCGCCGACGCGTGCCGCGCTGAGCTTCGCCGAGAAGCAACGCGTCCACGTCAACGAGCTATTTCTCGTCCAGACCCCGAAAGGCGAATACCTCGCTGCCAAGCAAATCAAAGTAGGCCGCACCGCCCAGCAGATCCTGACCACCATCCTCCCGCGTGCCGTGCACGACCTAACCTGGCCTCGCTCCATGACATGGACGGGGCTCGATGGCCCCCGCTTCATCCGCCCCGTTCGGTGGGTCGTCGCCGTCCTCGATGGCAAGTCGCTGAAACTTTCCGCCGCAGGAATCACCGCAGGTGATCGCACGCGCGGCCATCGCTTCATGGGTGCGAGCGCGATCCGCGTAAAAAACTTTGCCGACTACGAGAAAAGGCTTCAAGTCAACGGCGTCATCATCCGCCCTGCACGCCGCCAGGAAAAAATCACCCGGGAGCTTGCCGCCCACGCGAAGAAGGGAAGCTACGTCCTCCACGAAGATGCCGACCTGCGCCAGCTTGTGACCTACCTCAACGAATACCCCACGGTCATCCAAGGTGACTTCGATCCCGCCTTCCTGAGTTTGCCTGATGAGATCCTCGTGACCGTCATGCGCGATCACCAAAAGTATTTCGCCGTCAATAGGCGCAACGGCGAACTCGCGCCACACTTCCTCGCGGTGATCAATCTCGACAAAGATCTGAAAGGCCTCATCCGCGCAGGGCATGAGCGTGTCCTTCGCGCTCGTTTCGCCGACGCACAATTCTTCTGGCAGGCCGACCAGAAATGTCGGCTCGCCGACTATCTCCCCAAGCTGGAGCGGGTTACCTACGAATCCCGCCTCGGCAGCTACCGCGACAAAGTCGAACGCGTCCGTGCTATTGCACGCTGGCTCACCGAACAGTGGTTCAATCTCGGCATGTTGCAAGCCCACGTCGCCGAAGCGGACCGCGCTGCCGAACTCGCCAAATGCGACCTCGCCACCGAAATGGTTCGCGAATTCACCGAATTGCAAGGTATCGTCGGCGGCCTCTACGCGCGCGCCCAGGGCGAACCAGACGAAGTGGCCGATGCCGTGTACGATCACTATCGGCCCGTGGGCCTCGAGGATCCCATTCCGCGCAATCTCACCGGTTGCGCCGTGGCTCTGGCCGACAAATTCGATTCCATCGTCGCCTGCTTCGCCGTTGGAGTGGTGCCCACGGGCTCCAGCGATCCCTATGCGCTGCGTCGCGCTGCGCTGGGCATCGTCAAGATCATTATCGAGAAGAAGCTGTCCGTTTCGCTCTCCCTGACGATCGGTGCGGCGGCAAAAGCACTTGTCACTCTCAAACCCAAACACGGTGTCACTCCCGGGCAGGAAACACAAGTCCTCGACTTCATCCTCGACCGTGCCAAGTTTGTCTTCCGCGAACGAGAAGGCTTCGGCTACGACGAGGTCAGCGCCGTTTTCCGCGCCGGGGCAGACGATCTTGTCGATGCGCAGAAACGCCTGGTCGCCCTGAAGGCCATTCGCAAATCGAAAAACTTTGAACCGCTGGCCGTCTCCTTCAAGCGCATCCGCAAAATTTTGGAAAAAGCTAATCTTGGCACCACTGACGGGCGCCACGTGAACCCCGAGCTCTTCGAAAGCCCCGCCGAGCGCGAACTTTACTCCGCGGTTCGTGAGGCGGCTTCGAAAGTGCAAGTGCATAAGCGCGCGGGGAAGTACCAGGAAGCCCTGGAGATCATCGCTGGACTTCGCAAAGCCGTGGACCAGTTTTTTGACGGCGTCATGGTCATGGCCGAAAACGAAGCCGTCCGCAACAATCGGCTTTGTCTTCTTGCTGAACTGCTCCGTGAATTCACCACGGTTGCGGATTTTTCGGAAATTGGCGGCGAGGAACGTCGGTAGAGAAATTAAAGTAGTACTTTAACTTCTCTAGAGTCGGCGTGCCGACAAACTCGTCGGTTGCCCCAGGGAACATCAAGCATTCGTAATTTGCAGACGACTCGAAAATTCTCAAGTGAGGCTAAACGTGAAAAAGTGGGTCTATTTTTTTGGTGCTGGAAAAGCGGAAGGGGATGGAACCTGGCGCGATCTCCTCGGCGGCAAGGGTGCTGGACTGGCCGAGATGACCAGAATCGGTCTGCCCGTGCCGGCGGGTTTCACAATCTCCACGGAGGCCTGCGACTACTTCTACCAAAACGGCAAGAAGTATCCAGGCGAGCTAAAGAAACAGGTTGCCGACAACGTTGCCAGGCTGGAGCGCGTCACGGAGAAAAAACTTGGCGACTCCAAGAACCCGCTCCTGGTAAGTGTTCGTTCTGGCTCCGCGCGTTCCATGCCGGGAATGATGGAGACGATTTTGAATCTCGGCTTGAACGACCGCTCCGTCGCCGCCCTTGCTGCTTCGACAAAGAACGCGCGCTTTGCCTATGACGCGTATCGCCGCTTCGTACAGATGTATTCCACCGTCGTCATGGGTCTGTCCAAAGAGGATCTCGAGCACCGCCTCCGCGCCATGAGGGACCGGCTCGGCGTCAAGGAAGATACCGCCGTACCCGCGAGCGGTTGGAAGGAATTGGTGGCCGAATACAAGGCCTATTTCCGAGAAAAATCGGGGCAGGACTTTCCCGACGCTCCCATCGATCAACTTTGGGGAGCAATCGGCGCCGTGTTCGGCTCGTGGATGGCGGAGAAGGCCGTAACGTATCGTCGCGTGGAAAAAATCACTGGCCTGCTCGGCACTGCCGTCAACGTTGTGCAAATGGTGTTCGGCAATACCGGCGAAACTTCCGGCACAGGCGTCTGCTTCACGCGCGACCCCAGTTCCGGCGAAAAAATATTCTACGGCGATTACCTGGTGAACGCGCAGGGCGAGGACGTTGTCGCCGGCATTCGCACGCCTACGCCTCTGCACGAGATGTCCAAGACCATGCCCAGGGTTTATGCCCAGCTTGAAAAAGTTCGAGTAAAGCTTGAAAAGCACTACCGCGACATGCAGGACATGGAGTTCACCGTCGAAGACGGTACCCTTTACATGCTCCAGACGCGCACTGGTAAGCGTACCCCCGCCGCTGCCTTCCGCATCGCGGTCGACATGGCTAACGAAAAGCTCATCACCAAAGAGGAGGCCATTCTCCGTGTTAAGCCCGAAGACATCGAGCGCCTCTTCTATCCTGTCATCGACTCCAAGGTGGACCGGAAATCCCTTGCCTCGAAAGCCCTCGTCACGGGCATCAACGCCGTTCCGGGGGCCGCAGTCGGCAAAGCCGTCTTTTCCGCTCCCAAAGCAGAGCAGTGGGCCGAGCGCGGAGAAAAAGTGATTCTCGTCCGCCGCGAAACCAGCCCGGAAGACGTTGGCGGAATGGCCGTCGCCCAGGGCATCCTCACCGCCACCGGCGGAAAAACCAGTCACGCGGCTGTTGTGGCGCGTGGCTGGGGAAAGTGTTGCATAGTTGGTGCCGAGAAACTCGATATCGATTACAAAACGCTCTCGATGTCCACGAACGGCCGCGTCGTGAAGGAAGGGGACTGGATCACGCTCGACGGCAGCGAAGGAGTGGTCTATACCGGAGCGATGCCCCTCGTCGTCCCCCAATTGCCCAAGTCCTACGAGACATTGATGAAGTGGGCTGATGAAACTCGCCGGCTGCACGTCCGTACCAACGCCGATACCCCGCAAGATGCGCGCAAGGCTCGCGAGTTCGGCGCAGAGGGAATTGGCCTGGTGCGCACCGAGCACATGTTTTTCACCGACTTCGAACAACCCGAACGAAGTCATGAGCGCCAGCGTGCGATTCAGGAAATGATACTCGCGGACAACAAGGAAGACCGCGTCAAGGCACTCGATAAACTCCTGCCGTTCCAGCGGCGCGATTTCGTAGGCATCTTCAAAGCTATGGACGGATTCCCGGTCACCATCCGCCTTATCGACCCGCCGCTCCACGAGTTTGTCCCGCACGAGCGCGCCAAGCAGGAAGAGCTGGCTCGTGATTTGAAAATTGACGTCGAAATCGTGGTACGCCGCGTCGAGCAACTGCACGAAGCCAACCCCATGCTCGGCCACCGGGGCTGCCGGCTATGCATCACGTATCCTGAAATCCTCGAGATGCAGGTGCGCGCTATCATCGAGGCGGCCATCGAATGCCAGAGAGGTCGAGTTAAAGTAATACCTGAGATCATGCATCCACTGACTTTGGACCGCAAGGAGCTCTGGATTCTCGAGCAAGCGACACGTCGCGTCGCCGATGACTTAATCAAGAAGTCCGGCCTTAAGCTCCACTATCTCGTCGGAACAATGATTGAGCTTCCCCGAGCCGCTCTTCTCGCCGATGAAATAGCCGAAGTCGCGGAATTCTTCTCCTTTGGCACCAATGACCTCACGCAAACTGCCATGGGACTCTCCCGCGATGACGCTGGCCGCTTCCTACCCGATTACGTTGATGAGAAAAAAGCGGGGGTCTTTGGCGCCGATCCTTTCCAATCACTCGATATTAAGGGCGTAGGCATGTTAATACGCTGGGGCATCGAGAAGGGCCGCAAGACGCGGAAGAAATTGGAGGTAGGCATCTGCGGCGAGCACGGCGGCGACGCGGACAGCGTCAAGTTCTGCCACTCCGTGGACATGGACTATGTTAGCGCTTCGCCGTTCCGTGTCCCGATTGCGCGTCTGGCCGCAGCTCAAGTAGTGGTTGAAGAGAAGGCCGCGAAGAAAAAGAAGGGCCAATAGTCGAAGCAGAGCGATTCGACTCAAATTAAAGTAACCCTTGAAGTCGGCGGCGGGACAGACACTCTTGTAATTCCTGTTTCACGCGGATTCTACTGCTCAAGTCGGCATCTTAAAGAAAAAGTATAGCCCCAGAAAAAAGAAAATAATGTCCGGCGACCACGCCGCAAGGAGTGGCGGAAGCTGTCCGACTCCGCCCATCGCATCCAGCAGGGCTGCCATGGCCCAATAAACGACCCCAATTCCGACGCCTAGGGCCACACCGCCAACCGCGCCGCGCGTTCCCACAAGGAACGCAAAAGGAATCGCCAAGAGCATGCTCACCGGCGCCATGAGCGGGTAAGCCATTTTTTTGTGCCATTGCACGGTCAAGTTCGCGACATCGAAACCTGCGTGTTGCAGGCCGTCGATGTACCGGCTCAGTTCGGGCAAGCTCATCTGAAACGCCTGCCGCACCTCGCGGTTAAAGTAGCTGGGCGGCTCGGTTAATTCGGCTGGTGCGGCCGCGGCAAACCGTTCATACCTTATGATGGAGCCGTTGGAAATTTCCCTAACCCAGCCGCGCTCCAGAACCCACAGGCGCTGGGGTTCCGACCATCGCGCCCGCTCGGCAAAAATGCGCCTTCGCACCTGGAAATCGGCGGGATCGATTTCCAGAACACTCAATCCGCCGAAAAGGTTCTGCACGGGGTCAAAGAAGTCGTAATTGTACATTTTCGAATTTTCGCCGAAGATCCAGCGCTGCGGATGAGAATAGGTCTGCGGCGGCCTCCCCTTGATCAGGTTTCTCAGTGCGTCTTGCCGCTGGTTGGCGTAGGGGAGATAAGTGTCGTCGAAGAGAATCATGGCAGCCGCGAGCATAAGTCCGGCAAGGAAGAGCGGCACCGCCAGGCGGTAAAGGCTTGTCCCTCCGGCCTTGATGGCCACGATTTCGTTGTTCTTGCTCATTACCCCCAGCGTCACCAGGACTGCCACCAGCGCTCCGAGAGGGAAAAAATTGTAAAGAAGATAAGGAGTCAAGTAGCGGAAGTAGTTCACCACGATGACAAAAGGCACGCGGTGACGGTAGATATCGTCGAGTAGTTCAAACAAGGTGAACGATTCGTAGAGAAACACGAAAATGCTCATCAACAGCGCAAAATAGTAGAAAAAACGGCGCAGGATATACAGGTCCATCAGGCGCGGGAAACTGCCGCTGTACGGTACCAGGATCTCCGGTCCGCCCGTTTCTCCATTGTTACCGCGCGCCGCCGCCGCCCGGGCTCGTGTTTGCGCCTTCCGCCGCCGCTGCAGCCGTACCCAGCGCTTGAAGTACCCGATCGGGCGCAGCCAGCGGCTTTCGCCGCGGAACTGCTCCATCCTCGGGAGAAGCGTAAAGCCCAAAATCGCCAGGACTAAATTGGCAAGCCAAATGCCCTCGGAAGGTAGCAACGTCCCCTGTCGTGCGAGGTTGGCGCCCATGGCCAGCATAAGATAATACGAAGCGATCAAAACCACGGCGAGCAAGGTCCCCGCCGCGCGCCCCCCGCGCCGTGGCTGCGCGCCCAGCGGCACCGCCACCAGCGCGAACGCCAGGCAGGCCACGGGAAACGCGAACCGCCGGTGCAATTCCACTCGTGCTTCCCCCCATCCTGGCCCCCTCTCCGATGCAAGTTCCTTGACGGATCGTTCAGAATTGCTCAGTTGCCGCGGCTGTGCCGGGACCAGGCCGGTGACCTCGATGGGCCAATCACTCCGGCCAAAGGCCGTTACCGAGTAATGGTCGGCATCCACGCGGGAAAATTCGTGTGTCGTACCTCCTTGAAGATGCAACTCCAGCTTGCCCTGCTTGGGCTCGGCAATTACAATCGCATTTTCCGCCAGCGTGATCCGGGAACCGCCCTCGCCGCCGGTCTCCGCGAGAAAAACTCCGTGCCATTGCGTGCCGCTGGCCGTAACATCGTTGATGTAAAGCACCATATTCGGAAATCGCTCGTCAAAGATGCGCGGCTGCAATTGGAATGAAATCTGCGAACTGAGCAGCTCGGTTTCAATACTTCGAAAGGTTCGCACCGCCAGGGGGCCGAACCACGCCGTCATCGTCAGGGTGAGCAGGGCGCCCGCCAAAGCAAGCACACCGACGGGCAGGAGGATTCTCCGGCGGCCGATGCCCACGGCGGTCAGCGCGATGATCTCGCTGTCCGCGGACATGCGCCCAAGGCCGAGCAGCACCCCGATCAGCGTGGCGATGGGAATTGTGAAGGAGAGCACACCCGGAAAAATGCACAGAAACAAAAGGAAAACCTGTGCTCCACTGCCTGAATGACGCACGAATAGCTCCATCAAGCGCACCAGCTGCGGCACGAAGAACACGAAGGTGAAGACGGCGAGTCCGAGGAGTGCGTGGCGGAAAACTTCGCGGACAATATAGCGGTCCAGGATGCGCATGGCGCGAACCGTGAGTGTAACACGCCCGCGGGAGCGCCACGGGAGAGGTCCGGGGAATGAAGCGGATTCATCTGGCGGTTTTGTGGCACATGCACCAGCCGCAGTACCGCGATCCGGAAAGCGGCAGCTACGTCCTTCCGTGGACGCGCCTGCATGCGCTGAAGGATTACTGGGGTATGGTCGAAGTTCTGCGGGATATTCCCGGTTTCCACGCCACTTTTAACGTCGTGCCTTCGCTCGGATTGCAGCTCGAGGAATACGCCAGCGGAAATTTCGACGAGCCCTGGTTCTCGCTGGCGTTCAAAAACGCGGACGAATTGACCCGCGAGGACAAAGCGGAAATTCTGGCGCGCTCCTTTCAGGTCAACCATGAGCGTTTGATGTCGCGCTGGCCGCGCTTCGTCGAGCTCCACGATTGGTCGCGTCCCGCCGGAGGCGCTCAGGCGCTCGTCACCTTTACGTCTCGCGATTGGCGCGATCTCCAGCTTCTCTCCCAGCTGGCCTGGATGGAGGAGTCCTGGTTCGAAAAAGATGAAGTGGTCAGCAAGCTTTCTGCGAAAGGCAAGGAATTCACGGAAAAAGACAAAGCCGCTCTCAAGGACAAACAATTCGAATTGCTGCGCCTCGTCTTGCCCGCTTATCGCGACGCCGCCAAGCGCGGGCAGATCGAGCTCAGTACCACTCCGTTTTATCATCCGATCCTGCCCCTGGTCTGTGATTCGGATATCGCGCGCGTGGCGAATCCGTCGACGCTGCTGCCGCGCCGCGCCTACCGCCATCCAGAAGACGCTCGCGAGCAACTGCAACTTGCGCGCGCCTACCACGAAAAGACTTTCGGCGTGAAGCCTCGTGGCTTATGGCCCTCCGAAGGTTCGGTTTCCGATCAAGCGCTCACCATTGCCGCCGAAGAAGGATTCGAATGGTTTGGCACCGATGAAGGCGTTCTCGGCCGCACCCTCAATGTTGGATTTTTCCGTGACGGAAACGGCATTCCCGCCAACTCCGACCGCCTCTACAAACCTTGGCGCATCCCCTACGGTTCGAACGCCATCACCGGCTTGTTCCGCGATCACCATTTGTCCGACCTGATCGGCTTCGTTTACAGCCGCACGGACGGAAAATCGGCAGCTGCGGATTTGCACGGACGCCTCCGTCATCTCGGTGAAAATGTCCCCGGCTCCGCGCCGTCGCTCACCATTTGTTTATTTTTGGACGGTGAAAATGCTTGGGAGTATTACCCGGGAAACGGCCGCGCATTCCTACGCGAATTTTATCAGCGCATTCAGAACGATCAGGATTTTCGCGCGCTCACCGCCAGCGAGGCAATTGCCGCAGCGGGAGAAATTCCCACGACTGCCGGAATTTTTCCGGCTTCGTGGATCAATGCGAATTTTGACGTATGGATCGGCAACGGCGAAGACGTCGCCGCATGGGAATTGTTGTGGGACGCGCGCGACGCGTATGGGCACGCCGTCGAAGCAAGAAAAAAAGGGCAGCCGGGCGCGCCCTCGGAAGAAGCGATGAAACAAGCGCATGAATCCTTGCTCGCCGCGGAAGGCAGCGACTGGTGCTGGTGGTTCGGGCCGGAGCACAGCACCGCGAATGACGCGGAGTTTGACGCGCTGTACCGAAAACATTTGACCAGCATCTACCTCGCGCTGGGCCAGCCCGCGCCGGAAGAACTCGCCAAGCCCATCAAGCGAAAACCGGAACACGCGCTGCAAATCGCGCCAACGAATTCGCTGAAAATCAAAGTCGACGGCCGCGACAGCTCCTACTTCGAATGGCTCGGCGCCGGACTGTACTCACCGGAACGGCGTGGCGGCTCCATGCACGGACGCATTTTCTATCTCCACGAGCTGCGCTACGGCTTCGAAGACGAGCGCTTTTGCGTGCGTATCGATCCTTTCCTGGACGCGCTCGCGGAACTCGAAGATCCGGAATTTCGCATCACCATCCGCGGCGCGGAAGAAGTGATCCTCGTGGCAAAACTTTCCCGCGGCCACTTGCAGGAATTCTCGATGCAAAAAGAACGCGTGTGCCTTCTGAGCATCAAGGAAGTGGCGGACGCGGCCTTCGAGCGCATTCTCGAAATAGCCATACGGAAAGATCAGCTCAACCTCAATGGACAAACCAAGCTGCGGCTCGGCGTCGCGCTGTGGCACGGAGGACTGCCCGTGGATGTTTTGCCCGCCGAAGGATTTCTGGACGTCCTCCTCGGCGAAGAAAACGGCGCCTGGCCGCCGGAGTAAAAATACTCGCCCCATTTTATATCGAGCTTGTGGTTTTCCTTACCTCCTCTCCTACATCGAAGAGAGATTCCTCGCTTCGTTCGGAATGGCGGGCGGGGAAATCTGGCGCTCCTTTTCTAAAATAATTTGACCGCCAAATCCTGCGGATGATCCCCGACGGGAATCATCGTGACCAAGAAATTCGTACGCACGCGCACAACCGCAAGGTCGCCGGAGCCTTGGCTCACGGCGAGGAGCAGCGTCTCCGGCGATCCAGGATCGAAGCGTAACACGGTTGGAGAATCGCCGGCGGGAATCGGAAAACCCTGCCCAGCCTCGCGAATGATGCGCCGGTTGGCGACGTCCACGGGGATGATGCGGCCGGCGGCAGTGTCCGAGACATACAGCAAGCTGCCGTCGCCGCTGAGCACGCCGCGGGTGGGCGCCGAGCCCAGCACCATGTAGTCGCCCACTTCGTGCGTCCGCGTGTTGATGGCCTGCAAGCCGTGCGCTTCGGGCGAGATCACAAACAGTTCGCCGCCATCCGGCTTGAGCAGCATTTCCGTGGGCTTTCCGGCCAACTGGAGATTCGTCATGAAAACGCCGCGGCGCAGATCGACGACGGAGATGCGGTTCTCCGCGCGGCTCAGCACAAAGGCAACGGAACTGTCCGGCAAGACGGCGACGTCTTCGGGTTGTGCCGCCACGGAAACGGTTCTGCGCAGGGCCAGCGCGGTGGCTTCATGGATGCCCAGCGAGCCTTCGCGGCGATTCACCACCAGAATCGATTTTCCATCGGGTGTGACGCGAGAGAGAACGGGTTCGCGTCCCGTCTTGGCGCGCGCGAGGATGTTGTGCGACTTGGCGTCGATGGCAAGAAGCGTGTCGCTTCCGGAAGACGTGGTGAAGACGCGGTCGCCGGAGGAAGAGAAGTCCAGCGCGTAGGGAAGCGGGCCCACGGGAATCCGCGCCGTAACCTCTCCGGAGAAATGATTGGCGCGAGGATCAAGAATCCAGACGTAGCCGCCCGTGCTGCTGACGCCCCAGATTTCCGCGCGCGTGGGGTGCTCGCGCATTCCGGAAAGCCCTGGCCCTACGGAGATTCGTGCGACGGCTTTGAGCTTCACGAGGTCGACCACGGTGAC
>Ga0307475_10000383_pt1 | contig 26709 bp, 18 predicted proteins | sample atmos_gasesECM1C_FD_203317 | JGI IMG/M metagenome (GOLD analysis project Ga0307475, IMG submission 203317) | Hardwood forest soil microbial communities from Morgan-Monroe State Forest, Indiana, United States - atmos_gasesECM1C_515 | ecosystem: Environmental > Terrestrial > Soil > Temperate... | reverse complement strand
GCAGTATGGCTCAAGGGCCGGCCGGCGCGCGTTTCGGCCGTCACACAGAAACTAAAAGTAGAACAACACAATCCGGTGGATGACGATGCCACCATCGTTCTGGACTATCCCGATGGGACGGCCATTATCGAGGCTTCCTGGGATTGGCCGTACAACATGGGACAAGTCCAGGTATTCGGACCCAAAGGCAGCTTGCTCGCGACAGCGAGAGATTTGTTCTTCCGGCAGACAGGCCGGCAGGAGGTTAGCGCCGCATTGGAGGGAGAGCGCGTGGCGCTCGACCCGCCGGCACACGAAACGAGCAATCCCATTTCTTATTTTGTGGACTGCATTCGAAACAACAAGGCCATCGAGGATCCGCTTTCCATGAAGGTGAATGTGCAGGTGATGGAAGTCCTGGATGCTGCCCGCGAGTCCGTTCGAACCGGAAAGCAGCAAGAACTGCGCTGAAGCGCACGCCTCAAGCACTTATCGAGCGTGCTTTGTACACCCCGGCGGCACCTCCCGTTTCTAGGCGGCGATCGGCTCCCTTAAGTCACTCGAGCGATAGGCGCGTCATTGCGAACGACGCGAATTAAGATGGTCGGCGGATGCCGAGTGCGCTTCAGGCGACCGGGCAGCCGGGGCCGGGATAATTCTTGGTGGCTATGCCCGACGCCATTTCCCCGGGACTTGTTTTGCATCAGGCGAAATTTGCTCTGCTTACCAACGGAGGCTGCCCGCCGAGCTCTTTTCGAGTCGCGATGAAACGGGTCCGGTAGATTGGCGAGCCACAAGCTCCGGCTCGATGGCGATCTCCGGCACGAATTCACCCCGCCCTTCGATCAGGTCAACCACCGTTTGCGCTGCAATCTGCCCCATCCGTACGAGCGGCTGCCTCACCGTGGAGAGTGGGGGATTGGAGAAAGCCGCTCCTGGAGTGTCGTCAAATCCTACGACCGAGATATCTTCCGGCACGCGCAACCCAGCTTCGTGGAACGCCCACAGCGACCCAATCGCGGAAATGTCGTTGTAGGCAAAAAGCGCGCTGAACGGCTGCTTCCTCGCGAGCAGTTGTTTCGCGAACGGATACCCGATCGCGGGTGTCGAGTCCGTCCCTTCCAACTGGACCGTTAATTCAGAGCGAACCGAGATATCGAGTTCCCTCGCGACTTCGCAGATGGCGTTCCATCGGTCGGAGGAGTCCGAGCTGAAGGTCTGGCCCTTGATGAAGGCAATGTTTTCATGCCCGAGGCTTTTCAGATGCTCCAGCGCCAAACGAGCCGCCCGCTTGTGATCCAGCACGATATTGGTCACGCCCTCTACGCGCCGATGTCCCGCGACAGCCACGGTTGGCAACGCCAGTTTTTCTGTCAGCGACGTGTCGGTGGTGATGAAGCCTTCCACGCCTCGCGTAAGCAGCATCTGCGCATAAGTCTGAAGCAGTTTCGGATCGTGCCGGTGAATGACCGTTAGAAAGAAGTAGTTGTTCTTTCGGAGATATTCCTCAATTCCGCTGATGACCATCGCTCCGTAGGCGTCGCCAATCTCCTCGGCGATCACGCCGATCGTATAAGTTCTCTTCAGGCGCAACGTTCGGGCAAAGAAGTTGGGGCGGTAGTTCAGTGCCTGCGCCGCTTCAATGATGCGGTTCTTGGTGTGTTCGGGAATGGAGCGCGCGGCGGGGGAGTTGTTTAACGCAGCGGAGACCGTGCCGGGAGTAAGGCCGAGGTGCTCCGCAATGGTCTTCAGGGTTACCCTTGGTTCGGAGCGCAGGGACTGCTTCTTCCCAGGCGGCTGCGTCATCTGCAAAACCCTCCGGCACCTACGAAAACTAGTATAACTGCGTTTCCCGCCACACTGTGGCCTCAGGTGGCTAAATCTGAGTTACGCACACGTGTCCTTTACGTGTCCTTAACGAGGTTGGTATCGAACGCTCGGCCGGCTTCCGCCCTGACCAGAGGATATGCCCCTGGGCTCCCTCGATAGAACTGCGCAGGATCCTGCCAACCCAATCTATAAGTTCTAGTACTGCCTGTAAACATCCTGAACCGAACAGGAGACGTTCTCACTGCGGGGCGCTCGCTCCCCAGGCATGCCGGACTCCGCCCATCGAACATCGGGAAGCCGCGGCGCCTTTTACTCCGCAGGCCGAGATGTCATTAGCAGCTCTAGGTGTCGGCTGCAACGAATCCCGCACCGCTGGAACAGACGGTGAACTCAATAACGAGCTCTAGGCCAAATCGCGCGAGCGCACCCTTCCTCAACCGTTCGATCGTCCATGATATCCTTTACCGGGAACCCTCTTGATCGCACCGCTTTTGAAGCATCTCGCAAAGTCTTTATTGCTTCTCGGCCTTTCTGCGAACTTGGCGTTGGCCCAGGGCGGCCATCCCACTCCTTCGCCGCCACCGCCCGGGGCCAAGTCCACCAAGTGCAGCAGCCGCCCGATTCCCCAACTCGAAGACATCACCGCGAAGACCGGGATCACCTTCAAGCACACCTCGGACCCCGCAAAAAAATACATCGTCGAATCCATGAGCGGCGGCGTGATCGTTTTCGATTACGATCGCGACGGCTGGCCGGACATTTATTTCACCAACGCGCCCAGCGTCGAGATGGCGCTCAAAGGCCAGAAAGCTCCAGGCAAGCTCTATCACAACAATCACGATGGCACATTTACGGATGTCAGTGAAAAGTCCGGCTTGAATTCGCCCTGCTTCGCCATGGGCGGCGCCGTGGGCGATTACGACAATGACGGCTGGCCCGACCTATACCTAACGTGCTTCGGCGGTAATGTTCTCTACCACAACAATGGCGACGGGACCTTTACCGATGTCACGTCCAAAGCGGGCGTCGCCGATGGCCGCTGGTCCACGGGCGCTTCTTTTGGCGATTACGACGGCGACGGCTTCCTCGATTTGATGGTTACCAATTACGTGGACTTCCACCTTGACGATCTCCCGGGTTTTGGGAAAGCTCCCAACTGCAAATACCGCGGCATCGACGTGCAGTGCGGCCCGCGCGGGTTGAAGGGCGCGGGCGACACGCTTTTCCATAACAACGGCAACGGCACGTTCACGGACGTTTCGAAAGCCGCCGGTGTCAGCGACCCCAACGGCTACTACGGCCTCAGCGTCGTCTGGGCCGACTTCAACAACACCGGCCGCCCGGACATTTACGTCGCCAATGATTCCACGCCGAAATTTCTCTACAAAAACCTGGGGAATGGAAAATTTCAAGATATCGGCCTCGAGTCTGGCACGGCCGTCAGCGAAGACGGCTCCGAGCAAGCTTCCATGGGCATCGCCATCGGGGACTATCTACATGCCGGCAGGCCTTCGCTGTACACCACGAATTTCTCCGATGAGAATGACTCGCTGTATCGCAACGACGGCAATTGGAATTTCACGGACGTTTCTTATGCTTCCGGGGTGGCGCTGCCTTCTTTGCCGTTCGTCAAGTGGGGCACGGCGTTCGTCGATTTGGATAATGACGGCTGGGTCGATCTCGTCACCGTAACCGGCCACGTCTACCCGCAGGTCGACAGCCTTCCCTCCGGAGCTACCTATCGTGAGCCCAAGCTCTTGCGCATGAATCAGAAAGACGGCAACTTCTGCGACGCCAGCGACCAGGCCGGGCCAGCTCTTATGGAGAAGCGCGTTTCGCGCGGTCTGGCCGTCGCCGATCTTTTTAATGACGGCAACATGGACGTCGTGATCAGCGACATCGACGGAGCTCCCATGATCCTAAAAAACCATGGTGTTGCAGGCCGGCATTGGGTCAGTTTCGAATTGGCCGGCACGAAGAGCAACCGCCTCGCTATCGGCGCGCGGATCAAGGTGATTGCCGGTGGCATGACGCAGACGGACGAAATTCACAGCGGCGGCAGTTACCTCTCGCAAAACGATTTGCGTTTGCATTTCGGACTGGGTGCTGCGACCAGGATCGACCGCGTGGAAATTTTCTGGCCATCGGGCAAAACCGATTCGCTCACGAACCTCGCCGCCGACGAGTTTTATTCCGTCTTGGAGGGTACCGGCATCGTTCCCGCCGTGCGCGTTCGCCCCGCTTCTCCTGCTAAGGCCAGGCCCACGCCGGCTCCTAGCGCACCCTCGGAGCAACCACATATCTTAAGCTTGTTTGGGACGGTGCTTTCTTGCAGATCCTGGTTGTTCTTTGAAACTACTCCTCCGCCTGAGGCTATTTCCTTTGACGAAACCTCCCTTAGACTTTCCCCATTGCAACGAATGCTTTAGACGTTATTCTAAGGCTCTCAATCACGATTAGGTTTTAATCAGCATGAAAAAACTGCGTTTTCTCGTCTCGCTGACGACCGACGACAACGACTATCAGATCGAACAGGCACAGTCCGCCGAAGATGCCGCTCGCAAGTTCGGCGTCGAGCTCCAGGTGATCTACGCCGACAACGATGCCATCACGCAAAGCACCCAGCTTCTCAAAGCCATTCAAGCTGAAGAGTCGCATCGCCCCAACGCCATTGTCTTTGAGCCCGTTGGCGGTACGGCCCTGCCGCAGGTCGCTCGCGCCGCTGCTTCGGCGGGCATTGGTTGGGCCATTCTCAATCGCGATGCCAATTATGTGCCCGAGCTCCGGAAATCTTCGCCTGCCCCGGTTTTTGTACTCACTTCCGACCATCTCGAGATCGGCCGCATTCAAGGCCGCCAGATTGCGGCCCTCGTGTCTCACGGCGGCGCGGTTCTGTGCATCCAGGGACCTGGCGAGAACTCTGCAGCGAAAGATCGCACCACCGGGATGCAGGAAACCAAGCCTGGCAATGTTCATCCGACTCTCCTAAGGGCGCAATGGACCGAGGAAAGCTCGCAAAAGGCAGTCCGCTCCTGGTTGAAGCTCACCACCTCGCGCAAAGCCGCCATCGACCTCATCGCTGCCCAGGATGACTCCATGGCCATCGGCGCGCGCAAAGCCTTCGAGGAACTGCCCGACGAAACCGAGAAAGAGCGCTGGCTCCGCTTGCCGTTCCTCGGGTGCGACGGTCTGCCCAAGACCGGCCAGGCCTGGGTTAAAAGCGGGCTTCTTACCGCTACGATTTTTGTCCCGCCCAACGCCGGCCAGGCCATCGAAATGTTCGTCGACGCCTTCGCGCGCGGCAAGCAGCCCCCGGAACGCGCCCTTACCGTCCCCGTCTCTGTCCCGCCGCTTAACGAACTCAAGCGCCGCTGACCCTGTGAATTTTCTCAAGGCGGCCTTTCGCTTCCCCTAGCTTAGCTAAGCTAGCGAAGAAAGCTTTTAGAAAATCGATTTTCGGTGCTTGTTTGCGGTTCATTACGTCGTATAATGCCGCAGCAAGACGGGTGTCGGTTTGCGGTGCTGTGTTTGCCGAGGTGAAGCGCATGAGGGTTCTGCCCAAGGACTTGTTGCCCCAGGATTCGTCCGCCATCAGTTCCTCGATCGATCGCAGGCAATTCCTCGCCACCTCCGGCGGCCTGCTGGCGGCTGCGGTTCCGGGGAACTCCCTTATGGCCGGTGCAACCGAACCCCGGACCGCCTCCGCGCCCGGGCCTAGGCCCGCGGGCAACCAGCGCAAGATCCCCATCGGTGTCTTCGATCCCGTGTACGAGCATCTCGCTCTCGACGCCATGCTCGACAAGGTCACCGCCCTTGGCCTTGAAGCCATGGAGATTGGCACCGGCGGCTATCCCAACAACATTCATTGTCCTCTCGACGACCTCATCGCCGACCGCTCCAAGGCCAAAGCCTGGATGAAAAAATTCGAGGACCGCGGCATTCGCGTGGCCACGCTGAGTTGTCACGGCAACCCCATCCATCCCGATGCCAGCATCGCCAAAAAAAATATCGACACATTCCGCAAAACCGTGCTTCTCGCCGAGATGCTCGACGTTAAAGTGATCGTTGGTTTCTCCGGCTGTCCGGGCGGCACACCGCAAGACACTCAGCCAAACTGGATCACCTACCGCTGGCCTCCCGAATACGCCAGGATGCAGGACTGGCAGTGGAAAGAAAAGGTCGTCCCTTACTGGAAAGAAGCCGCGAAGTACGCTCGCGAGCACGGGGTCAGGCGCCTGGCTCTCGAGATGCACCCTAACTTCGTCGTCTATAATCCACGCACGCTCGTCAAGCTCCGCGAGGCCGTCGGCGAAGAAATTGGCGCCAACAACGACCTCAGCCATCTCTTCTGGCAGGGCTGCGACCCCGTGGAGGTCATTCGTTTTCTCGGAAAGCAGGGCGCCATTTACCATGCCCATATGAAAGACACGGTTTTCTTTCCGGAAAACCTCAATCAATACGGCGTGCTCAATTTCGCTTTCACAACCAGCGATCTCGATTCGGCTTCGGAAACTTTCCGCGCCGTTGGATACGGCCACAGTGCCAGCCTCTGGAAATCCATCATCAAGGCCTATATGGAAGTCGGCTACGAAGGCATTCTCAGCATTGAAAATGAGGATCCGATTCTTTCTGGCGAGGTTGGCGTCGAGCGCGCCGCTTACGTCTTGAAAAACGTTCGCAGTGAAATTCTGGGAGCCTGAAATGCGTCGTCGCGAATTCATGGGAGCTTGCGCTGGCGCAGCCTTGACCGCGGCGGCTCGACGTTCTCCGGTTGCGGCGCTTCCGGTTCCCGCGCCTGCCGAACCCGACGGCGTGCCTTTTTCCCTCACCGTGATGCTCTGGACCGTGTTCCGCGATCTCCCTTTTCCCCAGCGCCTCGAAAAAGTGGCCGAGGCGGGCTACCATGCCGTCGAACTCGTCGGTGAATTCAGCGATTGGAAGCCGCAGGATTTTGCCGATGCGCGCCGCAAGAAACGCGAACTCGGCATAGTGATCGACGGTACCTGCGGTGTCTGGCTGCCCCTCGCCGACGCTCGGACGCGCGACGCCTTTCTCAAGGCGCTTCGCGATTTCGTCCCTACGATCCGCGAGCTCGAATGCACACGCCTCATCATGCAAACGGGCAATAAGATCACCGGCCTGTCCTCGGAGGAAATGCACGCCAACTGCATCGAGACGCTCAAGCGTGGCGGCGACATCGCTGCCGAAAACAATATCGAACTGCTCATCGAGAACATCGACCCGGCAGAGAATCCCCAATACTTTCTCACCAGCTCCGCGGAAGGCTTTGAGATTGTCCGCTCCGTGGGCAATGCCCATGTCAAGTTCCTCTACGATCTCTTCCACGAACAGATCGCCGAAGGCAACCTCATCGAAAAGCTAGCGAAAAACATTGATCTTGTCGGCATTGTCCACGTCGCCGACGTTCCCGGCCGCCATCATCCCGGCACCGGCGAAATCAACTACTCGAACATTTTCCGCAAGCTCGCCGAGCTGCGCTATTCCCGCTACGTCGCCATGGAGTTTGACCCCCTCGGCGATGCGGTGAAGGAATTGCGCGACGCTCGCGAACTGGCCATTTCGAGCGCGCGCTCCGCGCGGGCGGCTCGCTCGTTTGCATCGGGGAGGAAGTATGAATCGGCGTGACGCACTTCGCCTGCTTACTGCGGGAGCCGTTATTCCGGCACTGACTCCGGAGCTGTTGGCCTTCTATCGCCAGGCCCATCCGGACGGCTCGTACTCTCTCCGCACTTTGAGCCCCCCTCAAAACGACACGGTCGTCGCCATGATTGACCAGATCATTCCGGCAACGGCTACGCCCGGCGCCAAAGGGGCACGCGTCAACGAATTCATCGACGTCATCCTAACCGAATGGGCCAAGGACGACGAGCGTCGCAGTTTCCTCGATGGCCTCGCCGACGTGGATAAACAAAGCAACGCGCTTTTCGGCAGGGACTTTGCTTCCGCTTCTCCCGCGCAGCAGCTGGTTCTTTTACGCGCTATGGACGAAGCGTCCGCCCACGCCCGCTCCCTGCAAAAGGAACCGCCGCCCTCCTGGGAACCCGAAGGCCGCGACAGGCAGATGCAGGGCGATTTCTTTACGGTATTCAAAAACATGACTCTTCACGGCTACTACACATCGGAAATCGGTTTTACGCAGGAATTGAAGCTCGAAATCATCCCCGGTGCGCAGCATGGCTGCGCGCCTCTTGGCCCCGGGACGGGAGATGCGTAGGGGAAAGCCATGCCGACTGCAAACTATGACGCGATCATTGTTGGCTCCGGAATCACCGGCGGCTGGGCCGCGAAAGAGCTCACCGAAAAAGGCCTCAACACGCTGGTTCTCGAGGCGGGGCGTACCATCGTTCCCGAACGCGATTACGTCGAGCACGTCCCGGTCTGGGAGCTCAGGCACCGCGACTGGGACGATCGTTTCGTTCGCGAGCGCACCCAGCCGATGCAACGAGAGTGCTATTATGCCTGCGACGAATACTCTCACCAGTTTTTCGTAAACGACCAGGAAAATCCCTACTCCTTCGATCCTGGAAAACATTTTTCCTGGATTCGCGGCCGCCAGGTCGGCGGCAAGTCCATCACCTGGGGACGGCAGAGCTACCGCTGGAGCGATCTCGATTTCGAAGCCAACTTGAAAGACGGGATCGCCGTCGACTGGCCAATCCGCTACGCGGACATCGCTCCGTGGTACGACTATGTCGAAGAGTTTGCCGGCGTCAGCGGGCAGCCTGAAGGCTTGCGGCAACTCCCCGACGGGAAATTCCTTCCGCCCATGGAATTGACCTGCGTCGAGCTGGATCTCAAGGACGCCCTCGCCAAACATTTCGACGACCGCATGCTGACCATCGGACGTTCTGCCGTTCTCACCCGCGTCCACAAAGGCCGCGCCGCTTGCCATTACTGCGGCGTCTGCCATCGCGGTTGCATTACCCAGTCCTATTTCAGCAGCCTGAATTCCACGCTCCCGGCCGCGCAAAAAACCGGCCGCCTCACCATCCGCCCCTACAGCGTGGTGCACAGCCTTAACTTCGACCCGAAAACGCGCCGCGTCAGCGGCGTGCGCGTCATCGACGCGCAGTCGAAAGCGCCGCTTGAATTTAAGGCGCGCATCTTCTTCCTTTGCGCTTCGACGCTTGAGTCCACGCGCATCCTTCTCAATTCCACGTCTCCGGAATTCCCCAACGGCCTGGTGAACTCGAGCGGCGAACTCGGCCACAATCTTATGGATCACCACATGGGCAGCGGCGCCAGCGGCAGCATGCCCGGGCACGAAGACAAGATGCCCTTTGGCAATCGCCCGAACGGCCTCTACATTCCGCGTTTCCGTAACGTGGACAAAAAGCACAAAGACTTTATCCGCGGCTATGGCTATCAGGGCGGCGGCAGCCGCGAAGGCTGGCGGCGCGGCCTCAACAAGGTAGGTCTTGGCGTGGATTTCAAACACTCTCTCAAAAGCCCCGGCAGGTGGAGCTTGGGCATGGGCGGTTTTGGCGAGTGCCTGCCGAATCACAACAATTACGTGGAAGTCGACAAGGAACAAACCGATGCCTGGGGCATTCCCACCCTTAAGATTCATTGCGCTTGGAGCGAGAACGAGCTGGCCATGTCCAAGGACATCGCCATCCAAGCCGGGGAAATGCTCGCGGCTGCTGGCGCCACGGACATCGAGATGTTCCAGAAAATTAGTCCGCCAGGCCTCGCCATCCACGAGATGGGCACGGCCCGCATGGGGCGCGACCCCAAAACCTCCGTGCTCAACGCGCACAATCAGGCGCATGACGCCAAGAATCTGTTCCTGACCGATGGAGCGTGCATGGTTTCTTCTTCCTGCGTGAACCCGTCGCTGACGTACATGGCACTCACCGCGCGGGCCTGCGATTTTGCCGTGTCAGAAATGAAGAAGAACAATCTATAACCACGATTTCCTGACGTGTTCTGGTTGTCCCGAAGAAAGCAGAAGGCAAATTCCGAAACTCGGTTTAACATGGTCCCTGGCAATCCGGCGGTAAGAAGAGAAATTTTCTCTGACTTGAAACTTTTACTGGAAACTGAGAACTCAAACATGGCTCAGGTAACCCGTTCTCCCAAACAGTACGATGTCTGCATCATTGGCTCCGGTGCCGGTGGAGGGGTCGCTGCAAAAGTCCTCACCGAGGGCGGCCTCAACTGCGCCATGCTCGAGGCTGGGCCCGACGTTCACCCGGAAAAAGATTTCAAGATGTTCATGTGGCCCTACGACTTGTCTCACCGCGGTGCAGGTGTTGGCGGCCATGCCTCGGAAGATTTCAGTGAATTTCTTGCGCCCAATGGCGCATGGCACATTCAAGGCGAGCCTTATACCTCCGCTCCCGGCAACGATTTTCAGTGGTTTCGCTCCCGCATCGTCGGCGGCCGAACCAATCATTGGGGGCGCATCGCTCTGCGCTTTGCTCCCATCGATTTCAAATCCAAGACACGCGACGGCCTCGGCGACGATTGGCCCATCAGCTACGAGGACCTTTCTCCGTACTACGACAAGGTCGAGTCTTATATCGGCGTCTTCGGCACCAAAGAAAATGTTTCCAGCGCGCCCGACGGCGTTTTTCTTCCTCCACCTAAGCCTCGCTGCACGGAGCTGCTGGTCAAGAAGGCCTGCGACAAGCTCAACATCATCTGCATCCCCTCGCGTCTCGCCATCCTCACAAAATCGATCAACGGCCGCCTCCCTTGCCACTACTGCGGCCAGTGCGGCCGCGGCTGCGTGACCGGTTCCAACTTCAGCTCCAGCCAGGTTCTCATTCCTCCGGCGATGAAAACCGGAAAGCTGACGCTCATTACCGGTGCCATGGCCAGGGAAATCCTCGTGGACAAAGACGGCAAAGCCACCGCCGTCTCTTACATCGACAAGGCTACGCGCTCGGAGAAGCGCATCAACGCCCGCGCTATCGTCGTCGCCGCGAGCGCCTGCGAATCCGCGCGCCTGTTGCTGAATTCCAAATCCACCCTGTTCCCTGCCGGTCTTGCCAACTCCTCCGGAGCGGTCGGCAAATACCTAACCGATTCTGTTGGCAGCAGCGGCCACGGCTACATCCCGCAACTCGAGAAAACGCCGCCGCACAATCATGACGGCACTGGCGGCATGCATATGTACATGCCGTGGTGGAAATTCGACCGGAAGAATGATTTTCCCCGCGGCTATCACATCGAATTTGGCGGGGGCCGCGACATGCCGGGCATCGGTATGTTCAACGGCATGAATCGAGAACAAGAGGGGTACGGCCTTACTCTAAAACAGCGGGCTCGCAAAGAGTACGGCTGCCACATCGGCTTCGCCGGTCGCGGTGAAATGATTCCGAACCCTGACACTTACTGTGAAATTGATCCCGAGGTTGTCGATGAATGGGGCATTCCCGTCCTGCGCTTCCACTTCAAATGGTCCGACTATGAATTGCTGCAGGCCAAGGACATGCAGGAAACTTTCAAGGCCATCGTCGAAACCATGGGGGGCGAGTATAAAACCCACACTTCCATCCGCGGGGATCTTCCCTTTGGAATCGAGCCCGGCGGAAAAATCATTCACGAAGTCGGTACCGCGCGCATGGGTGCCGATCCCAAAACTTCCGTTCTCAACGGCTTTTGCCAGGCTCACGACGTAAAAAATCTTTTTGTCACCGACGGCGCACCGCTCGTCACCAATCCTGACAAGAATCCCACGCTCACCATCATGGCGCTCTGCTGGCGCGCTTCGGAATACCTCCTCGACGAAGCCAGAAAGGGCAACATTTAACATGGCAAACCAGTCCATCTCTCGTCGCGACATCCTGCGCACTCTTGCCGTCGGCGCTGCTGGCTCCGTCTTGCAGGTCATTCCCGCCAAAGCCGCCGCATACGCCCATCAAATGGTTCACAAGGAAAAGGCCGCTTCGCCGACAGGGAACTACACTCCGAAATATTTTTCGGCCACGCAATACGCCACGCTCGTCGCTCTGTGCGACCTGATCATTCCAAAAGATGAAAAATCCGGCGGCGCCGTCGAAGCCGGCGCTCCCGAATTCATCGACCTCCTCACCAGCGAAAATGAAAAGTATCAGCTAAGGCTAGGCGGCGGCATCTTCTGGCTCGACGGCTACTCGAGCGATCATTACGGCAAACGGTTTGTCGATTGCACCGCAGAGCAAAAGAAGGAAGTTCTCGACCTCATCGCTTTCCGCAAAAACGCCAAGCAGGATACCGCGCTCAGCCAGGGAGTTTCCTTCTTTTCCTTCCTGCGTAACATGACTTGCGACGGCTACTACACCAGCAAAATCGGCATCGCCGACCTGGGCTACATCGGCAACACCTCGCTCCGCGAGTTTCCGGGTTGCCCTCCGCTTCCGGAATGACCTCCATTTATTCTCAAGGTCGATGAGCGCCTGAGTGGTGCCACGGCCTCCCGCCGGTTTCTCTGTTTGTGCAGCTGCAGGGCGCCCCGACAACGCCATGGCCAGGATCTTTTTCACGTTCGAGCCCTCCGTGGCTGGATTCTCGGAGTTATTCTTCACTGCCGTCAAGCCATCGGTTGATGGGTTGATGGGCGATGGGCCCGATGGGCCTGGGGCCGTTGCGTCCGTTTCGCTCTTGTTGTTATCCTTACGCTCCTTGTCCGCGACGCCTCCGAATCACGACTCCTTGCCGCGGCCTTCTTTGTGGGCCTGGGGCTACGTCATTGCCCTTGCCTACTTCACCCTGCATATGGCCACCGCCACGCGTTACGGCTACTTCCGCGACGCTCTGTATTACCTCGCTTGCGCCGACCATCTGGCCTTCGGCTACGTCGATCAACCGCCGCTGTTTCCGTTCATTGCCTGGATTGCGCGTCACACGCTCGGCACTTCTCTCCCGGCGCTGATTTTTTGGCCCGCCCTCGCCGGAGCCGCGCGCATCCTGTTGGTCGCCGCATTCGCGTGCGAACTTGGCGCGAAGCGCTATGGTGTTGCGCTCGCCGCCGCGCTCGCCGCCACTCCTGCGGTGTGGTGGGTCATCGACCACCAATTCGCCATGAACGCCTTCGAAGCCGTGCTTTGGACCGGCTGCGGCTACGCTCTGGCTGGCTTTTGGTGCGATCTCGGGCCTTGGCGTCGAAAACAAATATTCCATTGCGATTTTTGCCTTCGCTTTGCTTCTGGGACTGCTTCTCACGCGCGAGCGCAAACTCTTATTCACACCGTGGCTTTTTGCGGGCGGCGCCGTGGCAGTTCTGATCTTCCTTCCTAACCTGATCTGGAATATCCAACACCACTGGCCGTTTCTCGAGTTGATGCACAACATTCGTGTCACCGGAAAGGAAATCGCCTACCCGCCTGGTGCGTACATCGGCCAGCAAATCGTGATGATGAATCCGTTTAGTCTTCCGTTTTGGCTCGGCGGTTTGCTCTTTTATCTTTTCTCCCGCGCTGGGAAATCATTCCGCGCGTTCGGCTGGGCGTTTCTCATCACCTTCGCTTTCTTTCTTATTTCCCACGGCAAGGACTACTACTCCGCTCCGGCTTATCCCATCTTGCTTGCCGCCGGCGCAGTCGCTGTCGAGCAGTTGCTGTTGCGCTCGAGTGAGCAGCAAGCCAGCGGACGGCAATCCAAGTGGCGCACGGCCCTCAAGCCGGTTTGTTTTGTGTGGCTCGCGATTGGCATAGCTCTTCCTCTCCCTCTTGTTCTTCCTCTGCTCTCGCTGGAAGGTCTCGTGCGCTACGAATCGCATTCCCCGCTGCAGCCCAAGCCCACCGAGCGCAGCTTCGTTGGCACCGCGCTCCCGCAGTATTACGCTGACGAAATGCCCTGGCAGGAGCAGGTCGCCGCCGTCGCTCGCGTCTATCATTCGCTTTCTCCGCAGGAACAGGGGAAAGCGGCCATTTTCTGTGACAACTACGGCCAGGCCGGCGCCATCGACTTTTTCGGCCCGCGTTACGGGCTGCCCCGAGCTATTAGCGGCCATCAAAATTATTTTTTCTGGGGACCGCGCAGCTACACCGGCGAGATTGTCATTCTTGTCGGCGAGCCCGAGTCGGACGCGCGGAAGGAATTCTCTTCCGTCGAAGTCGGCGCAACTCTGGACATTCCTTACGCCTATTTCTATGAGACGCGCCCGATTCTGCTCTGTCGGGGCTTGAAGGAGGATTTGCAGGCGCTCTGGCCGCGCGTCAAAAACTGGCGTTAACCGCTTCTTGAGACGAAACTCCAAAATCAGCTACGGCAAAGAATTGCGTTTTTGCACAGCCGTGCACAGCTTTCCACAGCGAAACTTGCAGATTCCTCTTGCCAGGAAAACTCGCCAGGTTTACTCTCCCGCCCAGATTGAGCCGGAGAGCTTCAAAAACTCTGCGGCCCAATGGAAGGGGGCGCAACCGCTGAAGAGCTGTTGCGCCTTCAATCTTTTTGGGCGCAGCGATTTTTTCTCTTCCATTCACTTGTCGGTCTTCAACGCTTTATAAATCTCGTGCACGAATGCGTCCGGCGGAACTCGTCCGTGCCCCCACTGTGCATCAAACTCCGCCGTCGGATGCTCCCCGATCACCTGGTTCTCGGTGCGCCCGGCATCGATCGAATGGCGCACGCGGTCGCGAACAGTGACGATCATGTCGCAAAACGCTTTCAGGCCCGCGCCGGTCGTCACTTCGCCGCGCGCCGGCACCACCTGAAACCCGGGATCCGTCCATCCGCCGAGAGTTTTCAGCAGGCCATCGAGCGTCCCGCCTTGCGCGAAAGCGATCTCCGGATAGCCGTCGCCGGGAAACGCTTCGCCCCAGTACACCAGTTTGGCCAAGTGAAAATGCACCAGCGCGTCCGAATCGCTGTAACCGGGCTTTTGTTTCACGATGTGGACCGCCTCGCCATTGAGGTCGAAGCTCATCACTTCCGAGAACGAAACCCTCGGCCGGTCGACGCCCATCTTCACGAATTCCTCCGACGGCGGCTTGGGCGCACCCATGACGTGCCCGCCAATTCGTTCCAGGGCCTTTTCTTGCATGGCCACGAACGCGCCGCGCCGGCCCCATCCCGCATCACCTTCCGAGTGGGCCGGGTCTTCCGGAGCAATCAGCACGTAGCGGGCCGGAGACTTCGTGCGCTTTGCCAGTTCGCTGCTGATGCGCTCGGTGCTGTCCGCCGACGGCGTTCCGATGAGCAGCGCGCCATCCGGCCCAACCAAAGCCACCACATTGCCCGTTCTGGTGGCAAACACCAGAACGTTTGGCGTGACTTCCGTAAAGCCCGCCGCCTCTTGCCCCCTGCCCGTCGCAACCAACATAAACCCGAGCGCAAACCCAACCTGCATCGCCGCGCCGAGGCGGCCGGCTCTTCGAAGACTTTTCATGGCGCTCCCCCGCTTGCTCGGTAATCCCCAAGGCCTGACCCCTGAACCCTCTGACTCTATTTCAGCAATCCATACACTTCGACTTCCCCCCGCGCTCCGAAATACACGCGCCCATCCACGACGAGCGGAATCGCGAACCGTGTCGCCAGCGCGGCGCGATCGCGCTTGCTGTTTTGCTCCGAAGTGTAAATCGGCTGCTCGATATGGTTGCCATCAAACGCATAGACCACGGCGGGCCGCTCGGCGCCGTTCCAAGTCTTGGTCGCGATGGCCCAGACGACGGCGTTCTTCCTACCGTTGGCCGAAACGGAAGGCGTGGCGCCGGGGTTCTCAAATTTGATGCTCGACCGTGTTTTCAACGTGAGTTGTCCGTTCGCGATGGCGTAATCACAGAGATAGTCATCGCTCGACGCGAAGAAGACGTGGCCGTTCCAATACGCCATCGCGCCGTATCCGCCCCCGACCATGTGCATCCTCTGGACCACCGCATCTCCCTGTGCCTGAAACTGTCCCATCCGGTCGCGGTCAATCACGTAAATCATCCCGCCTTTGGTCGGCTGTAGAAGCAGGTGAGGATGCGGTCCCGGCTGATCGGGCAATAGCACGGGCCCACTCGAGCCCAAATCGGCGTCCGCGTCACTCAGTTGTGCCTGATTGAAGGGCGTAAAGGAGTCAGTCACAACGAGCGAAGAATTATGGAGCTCGAGCTTCAGCAGCGTGTCGCCGTAATCTCGTCCTCCCGAAGCAGCGTCAAAGGTGCCGTTGCCGGTGGCCATATAAACGCTGCCATCCGCGTCCGCGCCCAGTCCCGTGTCGCTCGCCCAGATGCCGCCTTCGCTCCCGTCCGGCGTAACGTTCAGCACCGCCTTCTGCTCGAGCGTCTGCGGGTCGTACGCCATCACCCAGCCGTGGTACGGATCCACGTCGCAGGAAGAGCCCCACGTAAGATAGAGAGTCTTGTTCGCGAGCAACAGGGCCGCCCGCGGGTTTTCTCGCAACGCGTCGAACTGTACTTCCCCGTTCTTGCTTCCATCGCCCCGGCCCCGAACTCGCGCCGCGATTTGCTTTGGTCCGCCAAATTTCTCCGCCCCCGTGGTGATTGCCAAGGCATGCAAGGACTGAAAATACTTGTTGTCCTTGAAGAAATGGCCGATCATCGTGCGTGCCAGCACGTACAGGGTTCCCGACTGCAGATCAATCACCGGGGTTGAGGTAATGCCGACTTCAGGTTGGATGAAAGGGCACTGCGCGTCTCGTGCGGGAACTGTCTCCTCATCGCGCCGCTTGTTGAGTAAACTCACGTGCCACAGCGGCGGATCATTCGGGCGATTGGCATCGAACGCATACACGCTGTCGTGCTCGGTGGCTACAAAAAGCACGTCGTGTTTGCCGTTTCCAGGGATCTCTACCGCAGGAAGGAATAATGGTTGCGCGTACACCGCTCCATCGACCTCGAATGCGCCCAGCTTCCCGAACTGCTTTTCGTTCACGTTTTGCGGAGTCAGGGATTTCTCATCGAGCGTCGCGCCCGTCCGCAAATTGTCATACTGCGAAGTCGCTACTTGCGCCGCGCCTGCGCTCGCGCCCAGCGCCAAGGTAACTACCGCACACTCGATCCTGAGTAGGTTCATTTGTAGAGACGTACTTCAGGTCGGTTCGCTTCCGCCGCCCCTGCCTTCCATTGGACGTTTGGACCTAGAGTAAGGACGCTAATGGAGGTCGCAGATTTTTTCAAGCATCGGTGCTCGATACCAAGACTTACGGTTTACGACTTGAAGGTCGCGGATTAGGCTGTCACGAACCGCTGACCTATTTTTGTTGTTGCTGAGGGTCTACCGAGGGAATACCAATGCGCCGGACAAGATCCTGAAACCTGGGATCGCTTCGCAGCGGGTTCAGTCGGAGATCCACCCCGATCCAGGGTATTCAAGTGGATCGCTGAAGAAAGGCTTGCTGCATGGACTCGATAGCCTTCTCGTTTTCCCCCAGTTCGGTATAGGCATCGGCCACGATGAACCGGCAGATATAGTGTTCCTTGGCTTGCTCCAATGCCTTGGCTAGAAGCTGTTTAGCCTTGGCGCTCTGGCCTATATGGGCGAGCGCCCACGCTGCTGTGGCAGTCAAACTAGGGCTATCCCCGGAAATGCGGACGGTGTCCTCGGCAGCGCGGAGCGCTTCGGCTTGTTGCCCCATCTGGGCGTAAGCCATCGAGAGGACGGCATAAGCAGTGCCTGCCGCGGGCGCTAACTCAATGGTTTTCCGGCACTGCTCGATGGTTTCCGGCATGCGACCGGAGAAGTAGTAGATCCACAGCGCTTCGTTGCGGCTTTCGACCGCCAGCGGATCGTAAAGGTAGGCCTGCTGGACGCGCGAGAGCGCTTCATCGAAGCGCCCCAAAGTTCCGAGGTAATTGGCATAACCCAATTGAGCTTCCGGCAGGCTGGGATTGATGTCGAGCGCCCGGCGATATTCCCTTTCTGCGGCCGGCCAGTCCCAATCAAAAAACAAGCGCACATAGCCAAGCCTAACGTGCCCGCTCGCGAGGTGGGTGTCGAGCTCAACAGCGCGCAATGCCGCTTCCTTTGCGCGCGGCATCACTTCGGCTGGGGAACTGTAATACGTGGTTGAGGCATCGTAGGCTTCGGCCAGGGCCGAATAGAGACGGGCGTCTTTCGGGTCCTTAGCAATTCCTCCCTGGAAATACTCAATTGCCTTATTCACGCTTTCGCGGGTGCCTTCTCCGAGTTCATGGAGACCCAGAAGGTATTTATCGTAGCTTTCCAGATTGACAGGCGAGGTTGCGGCGGAACTTGTCTCAACAGGTAGCAATTGGATAGAAAGAGAATGGGTAATCTTCTCGGCGATTTCTCTTTGAATGGTTAAAACATCGGTAAGGGGCCGCTCATAGGTTTCGGCCCAGAGGTGCGTTTGTTCTCCCGCCTGAATCAGCTGGGCCGTCACGCGCACGCGATCACCGCCGCGGCGCACGCTGCCTTCGAGCAAATAACCGACTCCGAGTTCCTGACCAATTTGGGCAACGGTTTCTTTTGTACCTTTGTATCGCACGATGGAGGTTCGGGCGATTACCCCAAGCTTGGTGGGCTGCAGCTGGCCGAGCTGGGCGATCATCTCCTCCGTCAGACCATCGGCAAAATAATCTTCGCGCGGATCACCGCTCAAATTCGCAAAGGGGAGCACTGCAAGCATGGCTCTTTGAGGGGGAGGTCTCAGCGACCAGAATCGCCGCGACACTAGCATCGCCGTCACGGCTAGCGCAATCAACACGGCTAGCGGCACGAACCAGAGGTTTTTCTTTGCGTCGACTTGACTTGCGGTTTGAGCCGGCCCAGACGCCGGGGACGCCGCTGGATCTGAAGCCGTGGCTGCGCCATCTTCGCATACCGAAGCAACGAAACGGTAGCCCCGCCTGGGGATGGTCTCGATGTATTTGCGCCCATCGGGGCTGTCGCCCAACACCTGCCGCAGGTTGAAGATGTGGCGGGACAAATTGCCTTCCTCAATGAAAACACCTGGCCACACTTTTTCTAGCAACTCTTCTTTTTCGACGATGTGCCCAGCCCTCTCGACTAGCACGAGGAGGGTTTCCAGGTCCTTTGGCGGGAGCGTGACAGGCTGCCCGTCGCGCCGCAAGACTCGCTCCTCGGCTTCCAGTTGATAAGGCCCGAATGTGTATAAGTGCTTTGCTTTCAATGCCACACCCAAGCGAATAACTTCTCAAGAAATCTTTCAGAACTCCTCAAGGACATTCCCGGCCGAGGGTTGGCACCCTCGGCAGAACACAAGCAGTCCTGGCGCCCCTTGAGCCCTGCGAATGTGACGATTCTAGCGCATCCCGGGCCGCTTTAGGAGTCAAGCGCCGTGGATTGTTTGATCACCTATTTCAGTAGGGGAGGCTGCTAACATGAGGATCGCACGACTCGCAAAGCTAATCCAGCATTCGACGATGGCTCTCGTTCTGGTGGGAGCATGCCCCGGTGGCGCTCTGGCGCGCAACCGACACTCGCACGAGGCCACTGCACAACCTCAACGACTGACGACGGCCCAAGCCACGCTTCTTAAGGCTGTTCGGGACTCGACCGAACGCTTCAAGGATGTGTCGGTGGCCGAGGCGGAAGGGTACTCGCTCCTATTCGGCTGTGTCAGCGGGCCGGATGCGGGTGCCATGGGCCTTCACTTTGTGAACATGAAACTGGTGGGGCTCGGCGAAATCGACTCGACACGCCCGCAGATCGTGATCTACGAACCGATGCCCGACGGCCGCCTGCAATTGATCGGTGCTGACTTTCTGGTGATTGCAAGCGACTGGGACAAAGCACATCCGGGTCAAGGGGCGCCCCAGCTCATGGGACAGCTCTTTCATTATTTCGAGAGCCCTAATCGCTTCGGCCTCCCGGCGTTTTATACGCTTCACGTGTGGGCGTGGAAGGAAAATCCCAATGGCGCGTTTGTGAATTGGCACCCGAACGTTTCCTGCCAGGCGTTCTCGGGCCAATAGTCAGACGCTTACACCACAAACGATGTTGAGGGCTTGCTTACACGAATTCGGGAATCGAGCGGTTCATGGTTGAGTTCGTATTCCATCGATAAAAGGAGAGGACATGAAAGCATCACCATTGGTTGGAACTGGGTTGGTCCTGGCGCTGGCGGCGTCATTAGCGGCGGCGCCAGGGGAATCTTCGTGGCGGATGAAAGCCGACTACGTGGAAGCCTGCAGTTGCCATCTTTTTTGCCAGTGCTATTTCAACAAACATGCGGAACATCCCATGTGCGAATTCAACATGGCGGTGACCGTCCGCGAAGGGCATTCCGGAAACGTTGATCTGGCAAATGCCAAATACTGGTTGACGGGAGACATCGGTGACAAGTGGGGGACAGAGAAGAAGGGGACGTGGGTGGTCGTCTCCTTCGACCCGAAGACGACTAAGGAGCAGCGCGACGCGCTGGCGCCCATTATTCTGAAGACTTACGGTCTGGAGTGGGGCGAGTTAAAAGTGCAGGAAGCGCCCATCGAAGTGCGGCAATCGGGCGATGTTGTCGAAGCGAAGCTGGCCGACGGAAAAGAGGCTTACTTGAAGCTCAGGCGCGAGCCGGGTGCCGACGGAAAGGGTGTTGTGCTCAAAAACGTCAAATACTTTAACGCCGTCCAGAACGACGGTTTCCAGCTCTACAGGTCGATGGAACACCGCGCCGATCTCGAGGGGCACCAGTTTTCCTACTCGGATCGTAACGCCTTCCTTATAACCATCGTGTCCGAAGAGCCGAAGGAACAGTAGGCACAAATAGCCGGACGACAGAAAGCAGAGGCGGAACACCTGTCTCGCTAGCGCCTACTGGATCCGCTTTGTAGAAGAAAGGGGCACGAAGAACCGTGCCCCTCATGAACAATCCTTCTGTCAGCGAGCTTACTGGGTTTTGATCGTGTTCGTGGCAGCGTCCCAAGTAACCGCGGCTTTGCGGAAGTAGGATTCGTTGGCCATGTGGCAGGCCAGCGCCGCGTTGTTGCCGAATACAGCATCTTCGACGACGGGCTGGCGAGACTTCACAGCCTGGAAGAATTTCCAGAGGTGAGGCTTTTCCTCGTCCCAGGAAGCGCCCCGGTAGTTGTAGCCCTCAGACACGGGCTCTTTGCCCGGCTTGGGATCGTGCTCTTCGTGCCATTGCTTGAAATAGGCTTCGCGCATGGCGCGCGGAAAGCCATAAGTGTAATAGCTGGGAGCTTCGTCCACGCCGGATTGCGGATAATAAGTGATGGTGAATTCCGTCACTTCCAGGATTCCCCGGGAGCCCTGGAAGCGATAGGTCTCTGGGCTTTCGCAACCCAGATTCAAGCGCAGATAAACCGGCGGGCGGCCTTCACCGTAGTCGAAAAGAACGGCGTGGACGTCGGGCATGTCGCGGCCGTCCTTAAAGCGCAAAATGTCCCCGAGCGCCAAGGCTTTTCTCGGCGGCTCGTTCCGCCCCAGCATGAAGTTCATGCCGCTCACCAGATGAACGAGCAAATCGCCGGCGAGGCCCGTTCCATATTCCCGCCAGCACCGCCAGCGCGCAAAATATTTTGGGGACATGTCAGGATCCCAGGGTTTTTTAGGCGTATCGCCCTGCCAGGTGTCCCAATCGAAATTGCTGGGAGCCAGTCCCGGCGGCGGCGGATACTCCCACGCGCCGGTGGGATCGTTGCGACCGTAGGTACCCTCGACGAGAGTGAGCGTGCCGACGATGCCGTTCGCAAGCAGCTCTTTTGCTTTGGCGCAGATGACCGAGCTGACGCGCTGCGATCCGATTTGCACGATGCGGCCGGTTTTCTTTGCCGCGGCCACCATGGCCACGCCGTCGGCAGCGGAATGCGACATGGGCTTTTCGCAGTAGATGTCCTTTCCGGCGTTCACCGCATCGATGACAACATTTTTGTGCCAGTGATCGGGAACGGCGGCGATGATGCAGTCGATCTCCTTGTTGTCGAGAAGCTCCTTGTAGCGGCGCGTTGTGACGACTTTGTCGCCGGCGATTTCTTTCGAAAGCGTGTGGCGGCCGTCCCAGAGATCGGCGGCGGCGACGCATTCGACGCCGGGGAGCTGCACGGCATTCGTCAGCAGGCCCGAGCCCTGCATGCCGATGCCGATGATGCCGAAACGCACGCGGTCGCTCGGCGCAGGTGATTGTAAGGGCAGAGGAATGTGCTCCGGCTCGAGAAAAATTCTGGGCGAAGAGGCGAGCGCGCCGGTAGCACCGGCGCTGCGCTCGAGGAATTCGCGGCGTGACAGGCCTTTTTTCATGTTGCGCTCCTCAAGGAAGTTGAGTTCAGTGGACAGTTCGAACCAAAGTCAAAAGCCAACGGGCAGCGGACCTACAGCAACCAGAAATGAGGACCGCTGGCCAACTCCACAAGTGCTTCAGCGCCACCCGCGAAGCTAGTGGAAAGGACCTCAGGCTTGAAGGCTTGAGCTACAGCCTGGCCTTAGCTACCGCTTGGCCCGAGATACCGTTCAGAATGTCAAATTGCGCAGATACGTGTAGCTGATTTTGATGTCGTCGAAAGCAGATTTCGGATCGTCATTCTCAACGAAATAGTGTTGGATGCCGGCTTTGTCCGCGTGCGCGAAAAGATTTTTCCAATCGATGGAGCCTTGGCCGACGTCAGCCATGTGTCCGCCATACCTGACGGCCTGTCCCATGGCCCCTTCGTAGCCGCTGGAGTGCGTCGAGTCTTTGACCCAGTCCTTTACGTGAACAAGAGGGAAGCGCCCGGGGTATTTATCGAAATACGCGATGGGATCTTTCCCGGCGACACTGATCCAGCAGAGATCCATCTCCATGGCGACGAGTTTGGGATCCGTTTCGGCGAGAAGGAAATCGTAGGGCAACTTTCCGCCGAGAATCTCAGCGGGCTGGAATTCGAAGGAGTGATTGTGGTAGCCGAACTGAATGCTGGCTTTTTGGCTTTCTTCGCCAGCTTTGTTGAAGAGATCCGCTGCACGCTTCCATCCGTCGGGCCCGGTGCGTTGTTTTTCGTCGATCCAGGGGCAAATGATATAGCTGTGGCCAACGATTTTCGCAGCCTCGAGAGTTTCGGGCCATTTCTTCTCGACGACGTCGTAGCCGACGTGGCAAGAGGGAGAGACAAGACCGTTCTTGTCGAGCAGCTCGCGAACGTCTTTCGGCGAGTGGTCGAAATAGCCCGCGAATTCGACTTCCTTATATCCGGTGGCGGCGACCTTGGCGATCGTGCCTGCGAAGTCGGTCTTCATGGCCGCGCGAACGGTATAGAGTTGCAGGCCAATCGGGTTAATGGAATGCGCGACCTCGGGCGCGTTCGATTCAAAAGAAAGAGCGGAGTCCGCAGCCAGGACAGGTTTGGCAGCGGCGGAAAGAGTTGCGGCTAGCGAAGTGCCGATAAATGTGCGTCGGTTCATACGCTGCATTTTACCTTTTCGAGAAGGAAAGGGAACAGCGATTCGACCGAAAAAGAAGGGCGGCCTAACTAAGTCGGGCCGCCCCTTGAGCTGAAACCGTCAAAACTGGAAGCGCAGGCCGAACTGCATGCGGCGCGCCAAGTGAGCGCCGCTGGCATGCAAGAATCCAGACGAGGTCATGCAGCTTGGATCGCCGGCGGTGCCGGATGGCCCGACGCAGTCCATGCTGCCGTTAACGCCATTGTACTGAGTATGATTGAAAAGATTGAAATTCTCCCAGCGAAAGTCGAGCGCTCGTGTTTCGGTGAAGGAGAAACGCTTGAACAGCCCGAAGTCGAAATTCAAGCGGCCGGGATTGGTCAGCGTATTGCGACCCACGTTACCGAAGGTCAGGCCGGTCGGGACCGCGTAAGCCGCGGGATTATAAAGCAGTGGCCCGCGGATGCCGGGTATGTTGACCTGCGACGAGACCCCAGGGTTACCTGCAAGATCCGGGCGAGAGCCTGTGCCAACGCCGTTCGCCACGCCCGCTGCGTCACCAAAATTGGTACCATTGGTGACGCTAAACGGAGTGCCGGTCTGTGCGATGGTGATGCCAGAGACCTGCCATCCTCCTAGTACGTGGTGAGTAAGCCCGGAACCTTTAAAGAACGGCAGGGCATAAACGTAGCTGATGGCCAGATTGTGGCGCAGATCAAAGTTGGAACTCGCGCGATTGTTAGCGAGGTTGTAGGTGTTGACGAAGGCGCCGTCATATCTGTCCGAGGAGTCGTCAATTGAGTGGCTGTAGGTGTACGCAAAGCTTAGCGTGAGATCGCCCACCGTGCGCCGCACGGTAGCTTGCATGGCATGGTAGATGGAGTTTGCCTGGTCTTCCAGGCGGGTGAGGTTACCAAACCCCACGTTGGGACGCGAGGGGTTGGGATCATTGCCGCAGGCGATACCCAAATTGGTAGCGGCTTGGCCTGTGACCGGTGTTCCGTTAGCTAGCGTTCCGCTTAGAGACAAGCTGTTGCAGTCGGCGGACGTAATTGGCTGACCGGCGGCAAAGGGGTTGCCAGAAGACACAGGGAGAAGCTGGTTTAGGTTGCGCTGCTGGGTGAGATGAGTGCCTTTGCTTCCGACATAGGAGACCGTTGCCACGAAGTGGCTGGGAAGCTCCTTTTGAGCGTCCAGGTGCCATTGCTGCACGTAAGGCCAGATGGCCTTGTTCGGAATGGAGTTAACGGATAGGGGAAACAGTAGCCCCCCTACTCCACCGATGTTGCCGTAGCCATTGATGTTGAACTGGGAGGCGTTGAGAGAATAGGGTGCAGAGCCTTCGAGTGACTCGGTATTGGCTTCGTTTCCATTGGTATGCTCAAAGAAGATGCCGTAGCCGCTGCGAATGGCCATTTTGCCGTCACCCTTGGGGTCCCAAGCAAAACCAATGCGCGGCGCGGGATTGAAGAGGTGTCCTTTCAGGCAGCCGGCCTCCGAGGAGGAACCTACGGTCGCACCAGGGAAAGAGTTCGTTACCAGGCTAGGAATGAGCGAGGCTCCACCGGGACCGCCGCATTGAATGACGCCGTTGAAGGGATTGCCGGGGCCAGGGACGAAGGCACCTTCCTGTCCCGTAACGGAGCCGTCGTCAATCACAGGTGAGCCGCCGGTCGTAAAGGCGGTTGGCTCGAAGTTGAAGGCGTGGAGATAGCGCTCGCGATAAGTGCCATAGAGGCTGAGGCGCAAGCCGAGATTGAGAGTGAAGTTTTTTGTCATGCGCCAGTCGTCCTGGAAATAGGGTTCTACGATTCGGTAGCGATTGTAATACTTGGCTTGGAGATTGACCTGTGAGAACTGCGCAACCTTGCCGACGAGCAGGTCCGCAAACGAGTTTCCCGTGCTGGGAATCGATGTATTGCTGGAATCGAACGTCAAAATACCCTGGATATAGGGTGAATTCTGCTCGTTCTTTTGCGCGAACGCCATGTAAACGCCAAACTGCATCGTGTGAGTTCTCACAATCTTGGTCATGTTGTCGCGGTACGTGTAGACGGGGTTGGCGTTATTCCATGGGAAGTATCCGGTGTCCGCACTAAAACCGCCACCGTAGGCAACGTTGTTGCCCAGCGAGAGCGCTGGGAGCTTTCCCCCCTGACCGTTGTTAAAAAGGACGCCCATCGGGAAAGGGGAAGGAAGCGGAGGGTTGTGAAGAGCCGTAAGAAAAATGTGATCCGCAGTGTAGCTGGCCACAAACTCATTGAGCAACGTTGGCGAGATGTTTGCATTCAGGCGGGCCACAAAGCTCGTGCCTGGGCCGACGAACTCGGTATTGACATCCTGGAAGCTGGAACCGTTGCCCCAGAGAGGATTCTCGGTCTGCGTCTGCCAGGAATCATGGATATAACGGAATGTTAGCCGGTAATTGTCGGTGATATTGTGATCGATTCGAACGAGCTCTTCCCGCCACGTTTCTGGAAGGGAGACGGTTTGTACAACCGCCGGAAACCCATTGTTGGTCAAACCTGGAGTCGCGTTCGGGATGAGCGCGAGCAACGCCTGACCGACAGGATCTATGGTTACAGTATTGTTCGGGAAGCCGACGAAAGAGTTTTTGGGAACTCCCGCACCGGAAGCCGGGCAATCCGGAAAAACAGCTGCGCCGGAGGGCGCTAAAGTTGCGTCGTGGTAAAAAGTCGTTCCTGGGGCAGGGCAAAGATCGCTGAAGTTTCCATTGCGCTCGGCATCCGAAGGGACGTTTACGGCTCCGGTGGTGTGGGGATTCTTTTCCCGCCGCCATTCCTCGGAAAAGAAGAAAAAGGTCTTTTTCTTGTCGGCGTTGTAGTGATTTGGAATGTAAACGGGGCCGCCAATGGTATAGCCGAAATCATGTTTCTTGTAGGGGGCCTTCTTGGCAGTTGGATTGGCCCCTTCTTCCCAGGACTTGGCATTAAAGAATTCGTTGCGTAAGTATTCGAAGGCACTGCCATGGAAAGAGCTGGTGCCCGACTTGGTTTCGACTTCCACGGTGCCGGAGCCATTTCGGCCATACTGTGCGCCATAGTTGGAAGTGAGGACTTTGAATTCGGCGATGGCTTCAGGGTTGGGATAAACGTTCAGCGTGGAGTTGCTGCCATTATCCATGTTGTCGCCGCCATCAAGCTCCCAGTTGTTGTACTCGGTGCGGCCCCCATTCATGCTATAGGCCACGTTGCCGTAGACGCCGACCTTGGCGTCGTCTTGACCGGTCTGGCTGACCACGCCGGGCGCCAAATTAACGAGTTGCGTGAAATTGCGTCCGTTGAGCACGAGGTTATCGATCTGCTTGCCGGTGATGGTGCTGGTGAGATCGGAGGAAGTGGTTTCGACTTGGGCAACGGCTTCGCCGGTAACTTCAACGGTTTGCGTAATAGCCCCGACAGTGAGTTGCACGTCAATGCGGGCCTTTTCGGCAACGTTTAGTACGATCTTCTGTACGGAGAACTTTTGAAAACCTTGGGCAGTCACGACCAAATTATAGGTATCGCCAGGCAAACCGGAAACAACGTATGCACCGTCGGCGTTTGAAGTTGTCGTACGTGTCAAGCTGCCAGCGACGTTGGTGAGGACCGCTTGAGCGCCAACGACCGCGGCGCCGGATTTATCTACGAC
>Ga0307475_10000382_pt1 | contig 26714 bp, 20 predicted proteins | sample atmos_gasesECM1C_FD_203317 | JGI IMG/M metagenome (GOLD analysis project Ga0307475, IMG submission 203317) | Hardwood forest soil microbial communities from Morgan-Monroe State Forest, Indiana, United States - atmos_gasesECM1C_515 | ecosystem: Environmental > Terrestrial > Soil > Temperate... | reverse complement strand
GGGGCTTGGAATGCGGGTGACGCAATCGCGCTGAACGGCAATATGCCGAACTATGCGAACTTCCTTGCCGACGGAGCGACCACGCAATTGCCCGTCAGCAACAACAACGACAACATGGTTATGGACACCGTGCAAGAGGTTCAGATCAACACGTCTACATTCTCCGCGCAGTACGGCCTTGGTGGTGCCGCGTTCAACCAAGTCAGCAAGAGCGGGACAAACGGCTTCCACGGAGACGCATACGAGTACTGGCAGAACAACATTCTGAACGCGTCTACCTTTTTCGGGCACAACGTTCCGTATCTTAGGTACGACGAGTGGGGTGGGTCGGTTGGCGGGCCGATCATCAAGAACAAGTTGTTCTTTTTCTTTAATCGCGACAAGATCTACGATTTTAGCGGCGCGAACCAGGGCTTCACGACGGTTCCGACCAGCGCGATGAAAGCAGGTGATTTTTCGGGCACCGGCTTGCCGGTAATCTACGATCCTTCGACCACGACCGGCTCGACAGCCAATGGAACCTTCAGCCGTACGCCGTTTGCTGGAAATAAGATCACCAACATCGACCCTGTGGCGCAGGCCGTCCTGAAGTATTGGCCCGCGCCCAATGTGCCATGCGCGAACGGGAACTCCTTCTGCACCAACAACTACTTCTATCAACAAGCAGCGCCCAACCCGAATCTGAGATATTTCGGCCGGATCGATTACAACTTCTCGTCCGCCAACCGAGTGACGTTTTCGATCAGCCAGAAGAATAACAATGGGTACAACAAGAACCAGCTTCCTTGCCCGATCAACTGTTATTCGGGAGATATCGATGGATATCAGGCGCAGGTTACCGATACCTGGACCATCAGCCCGAATCTGGTGAACGAGATCCGAATGGGCTACACGAAACAGGGCAACTGGTTCGTGCCGGCCACAAACGGATTCGATCCAACCACGATCGGCCTTCAGTACGCGAAGTTCAATCAGTTCCCGAACTTCGACATCGGCGGGTCAAACTCGGTGAACAACCTCAATCCGGGTACGTACGCGATTTACATCGAGAACCTGTACGACCCGTCCGATGTCGTTACCTTGGTGAAGGGCAAGCACATACTGCACTTCGGCGTCGAGGTCCTGATAGGTGAGGGTAATACCACCCCTTGGGGAGCGCACGATGCCGGAACGTTTCACTTCAATGGAAACTACACGGCAGGGCCGAACGCGACGGGCACCGGGGTAAATTCGGCCACCGGAGCCGGTTTCGCGGACTTTTTGCTAGGCAACGTTCAAACCTGGAGTGCGAACAACCAGGGCCCGAGCGGAATGCGGTTGAAGAGCCCGCAGGCTTTCGTCCAAGACGATTACAAAGTTAAGCCCAATCTAACGATCAATGTCGGTTTGCGTTGGATGGGAACAACGGGCATGAGCGAGCAGAACAACAAGATAGGCGGGTTCGACCCGAACGTAATCAACGCCGTTGGCGCTTTCGCCGGGACGCCGGGTTCCATGTGGTTTGCCGGCCAGGACAACCGTACGACATTGCAGAAGCCAATTTGGAACATCTTCCTGCCTCGGGTCGGCTTTGCCTGGCAGATAAAAGCGGACACCGTCGTCCGAGGTGGTTTCGGACTCTACGCGTACAATTTTAGTCAGGACATTTACGGCGGCGGACTGGGCTTCGGTTCGAACAGCACGGGCAACACTGCCGACCAAACCAATGGAACGGGCGCGACGCCGCTGATCAACCTCGATGCGTCCGCGGCTACGGCGAACGCGACTCTGCCCTACGTGCAGGCTTCGCGCAGTCCCGGGTCTTACATCAGAACGCCGAAACCGTACGGCCCCGGTTACACGCCATACAACGTGCCACCGGGCCATATCTACGAATATTCGCTAGAAGTTCAGCATCAGTTTGCCCGGAGCTTCGCCGTGTCTATTGCAGGTGTCGGCAGCCACGGCTACGACCTGCAGTTCCCGACGAACTTGAACCAAATCACCAACCCGGCCCAGTTGGGCTCAAATGACATAGCGGCGTGCAACGGGATGACGGCTACGACTGGCTCGTACACGGGTGCGCCAGCGTGCTTCCGTCCGTACCCGGCCTTCGCGGGTATCGGCGGGAACACGTACAACGCCATCTCGAACTACAACTCGCTGCAAGTGCAACTGACGAAGAGCTACTCCTACGGTCTGCTGTTCAACGTGAACTACGTCTGGTCGCACATGCTAGACGATCAGGATTCCTCAGGGTGGGGCAGCACGGCGGGGCCACAGAACTGGCAGATCGGGAACGATCCTAGCCTGAACTACAGCAACTCGAACTTCGACACACGCCACGCGTTCAAGGGGTACGTCTCCTACGAATTGCCATTCGGCGCAGGCAAGTCGTATCTCAGCCACCGCAAGGCGCTGGACGAAGCGCTCGGCGGATGGAAGATCTCGTCCACGTTCGTTGCTCAGAGCGGGAACCCCTACACGATGTGGGTGTCGAATGACCAGAGCTACGCTCAGGGCGGTGAGACGTGGTACCCGAACATTGTGTCTGGCGTAAGCCCGCACTCTTCGGGCACTTGCCCCAACCGGGCAGCAGTTGGAACGTTAAACTGCTGGTTTAATCCCACAGCGTTTGCGATTCCGACACCGGGTACCTTCGGGGATGGGCGGCGGACGTCGCTGTATGGGCCGAACCTGGTAGTGGTGAACATGTCGCTGGCGAAGAGCTTCAATATCACTGAGCGAGTTCACATGGAACTGCGCGGGGACTTCGTCAACGCTCTCAATCATCCGAGCTTCAACTTCCCAAACAGCAACTTGTCCGATGTTAACGTCGGTCAGATCAATTCGGTAACGGTCGCGCCGCGAAGCGGTCAGCTCGGGGCGCGCATTTCGTTTTAACCGAGGCAGCCAGTGAAAGAAGGGACTGCGGCACTGCGCCGTCCCTTCTTCGTTTTCGCATAAATCTGTCCAAGGATCGAGGAGTACGTCCTGGCCTTATAATGTGAGCCATGAAAATCAGGGCAATTGCAGGTTCGCTGTGGATTGTTTCTATCCTCGCTCCGCTTCCCGCCGCCGCTCAGTCCGCCAGCACCCAGCAGCAAGTCGCTTCGCATGCGCAGAAAGCCGCAGAGTATTTGCGTGAGAAGAGGCCTGATCTGGCAGCTCCGGAATTTCAGGCGATCGTCGCGCTGGAGCCGAAGAATGTGGATGCGCGGGCGAATCTTGGCGTCCTGCTTTTCTTTCAGGGCAAGTATTCAGACGCGATTCCGCAGCTGCGTGAAGCGCTTAAGCTGAATCCAGATTTGCCGAAAATTCAAGCGCTGCTTGGAATCGGCGAGAATCGCACAGGCAATCTGAGCGCGGCTCGGAGGGATCTCGAGGATGCCTTCCCCAAGGTGCCAGACCAGAAGATTCGAACCGAAACGGGGATGGAGCTAGTCGAAGTGCAGTCGGCGATGGGCGACCTGGGCAAGGCCGCCGAAACGGTCAACGCTCTGCGGCAGCTTGAACCGACAAATGAAGCCGTTCTGTACACGTCGTATCGCGTCTACTCGGATCTTGCCGAGCAGTCGTTGCTGAGCCTATCGGTGGTGGCGCCAAATTCCGCGCGCATGCATCAGGCATTCGCGCACGAACTCGCGATCCGCGGGAACAATGCTGCGGCTATCGAAAATTACAGAAAGGCTCTCAAGCTGAATCCCAATCTTCCCGGCTTACATTTCGAGTTGGCGGAAATGCTGAACCTTTCGAGTAATCCGCCCGATCGCGCCGAGGCCAAACAGCAATACCTGGAGGCACTGGCTGTCAATCCGTTCGACGAGCAGGCGGAATGCAGGCTGGGAGATATTGCCGCGCAAGACGACGATTTGAAACAGGCGCAGGAGCGGTACGCGCGCGCTGTTGAGCTCCGTCCCGACGATCCCGATGCGAACCTTGGCCTCGCCAAAGTATTCATGGATATGGGCAACCCCAAGGAGGCGCAGCCGCTCATCGAGAAGGCGATTCAGCTTGACCCTACCAGCGCCGTGGCGCACTTCCGTTTGAGCACCGTCTACCGCCAACTTGGGCGCACTGACGACGCAAAGCACGAACTCACGGAGTATCAGAAATACAAGGCAATGAAAGACAAGCTCGAAGATTTGTATCAAGCCATGCGTTTGGTTCCTGCAAGCAAGGAGCAGGGCGGGATGGGGCCGCGACAATGAAACTGGACGTTAGCTGCGGAAACGGGGTGCGCGTCGTGACGGGCGCTGGAAAGAGCGGATTCTTTGGCCGCTAGACGACCGGAAGGCGCGCGGGTGCTCTTCGGATTCGCGCTCCTTGGATTGGTGGTCCCACTCGGCCGCGTGCAGGACCTTCTACCCATTTCGCTTGCTCGTGCAACGCTTCACGGCCCCACTTCGGCGCCTCGCCTCCTGATACATGGGATTCCTCGACTGACTCCGCGCGTGCGCGGCCAAAAAAACACGGGCGCGCTGCCCCAGCTCGTCGATATCACTGATTCCACAGGCATCAATTTCAATCACCTTTCCAGTCCCGAGCAGAAATACATAGTCGAATCGATGAGCGGCGGCGTTGCGCTGATCGACTACGACCGCGACGGCTGGCCCGATATTTATTTTACGAACGCACAGAGCGTTGAGATGGCGCTGGCCGGGAAGAGGGCGCGCAGCGCGCTCTATCACAACAATCATGATGGAACGTTCACGGATGTCACTGAGAAGGCGGGCGTTGGTGATCCCTGCTGGGCCATGGGTGCGGTGGTCGGTGACTACAACAACGATGGCTGGCCCGACTTGCTGGTGACTTGCTTCGGCGGCGTGGTGCTCTATCGAAATAACAGCGACGGAACATTCACGGACGTGACGAAACAGGTGGGGCTCGCCGGCGACAAAGGATGGGCCACTGGTGCAACGTTTGGCGATTACAACGGCGATGGATGGGACGACCTCTTCATCTCCCACTACGTGGACTTTCATCTGGACCAGCTTCCCGAGTTTGGATCAAGCCTAACGTGCCAGTACCACAGCATCAATGTCCAATGCGGGCCGCGCGGCCTGGAAGGTTCGCTCGGCAACCTATATCGCAATAATGGCAACGGAACTTTCACGGACGTGTCCGAACAGGCTGGAATTCGCAGCTCTCGCAAGACGTTTGGACTTACCGCCGTTTGGTCGCACTTCGAACCAGACGGGCCCCTCGATCTGCTCGTCGCCAACGATGCCGGCGCGAATTATCTTTTCCAGAACGATGGTCACGGGCACTTTTCCGAGGTGGGCTTTTCGGCGGGCGTCGCGGTCAACCAGGACGGCGCCAACCAGGCCAACATGGGCATTGCGCTCGGCGATTACCTGCACACGGGGCGGCCGTCGATCGCCATCAGCCATTTCAGCGAAGAGTATATGGCGCTATATCGGAACGACGGGAAAATGAACTTCACCGACGTGTCTTTCACTTCGCGCGTCGCGCCCGCGACCACGCGCTACGTCGGCTGGGGCAACACCTTCCTCGATTTTGATAATGACGGGTGGCTCGATCTCTTCCTTGTGGATGGTCACGTGTATCCGCAGGTAGACCAGATCGCCAGCGGCCCGAAGTACCGCGAACCAGCGCTGCTATTTCTGAATGAGCGAACCGGAACGTTTCAGAACGTGACTCAGATGGTCGGGCCTGCGATCCAGGTTCCGCGTGTGAGCCGTGGAGTCGCCGTGGGGGACCTTTTCAACAACGGGCACATGGATATAGTCATCGAGAATCTGCAGGGGCAGCCCACAATCCTTAGGCCGGAGGGCGGCCCGGCGAACCACTGGATCAGTTTTCAGCTTGAAGGAGCAAAGAGCAATCGCCTGGCCCTCAACGCGCGCGTAAAAATCACGGCGGGAGACTTCGTGCAGACAAGCGAAGTTCGCAGCGGCGGGAGTTATCTCTCGCAGAGCGATCTGCGCGTCCATTTCGGACTAGGCGACAAGCAACGCGTTGACAAAGTGGAAATCTTCTGGCCGGAGGGAGCAACAGAGACGCTGACCAGCCTGATCGCCGATCATTTCTACTGCGTGAAAGAAAGAAAGGGCGTTGTGCAGCCAGGCGAAGTGAACCCTGGGCTGGTAAACCGGTGACCTGATCTCGGCCAGTCCCAGATGTCGTGAGAAAAACCAGGGCGCTGTCAAGGCCACCACTTCCCGTCATTACAAGGAGGTATAATGGACTTCGCCCGGGAGGCCACATGCGAAATCCGGCTCACCGACTCTACCCTGTTTGCACGCTTGCCGTTTCTCTCCTCGCGATCCCCGTCTGCGCGCAGCAATCCCGTCCCGGCAACGTGAACGACGCTCCTGGTTGGCCGATCACCAATCCCCAACGCCGCACGGGACGCGTAGTTCCGGACGCAACACTCGGCGTTCAAAGCCCTGCTACGGACCGAGCTGCCGATTCGTGCTCGATGTGGAGCGTCTCGGGCGCGTTGCAAACGAGCGCGAATGCCGCCACGCTGAAGATTCCCGGCAAGGCGGAGCGCGAGTACGACAAAGCATGTAATGATTTGAACGCGCGCAAACTTCCCAGCGCCGAAACTCATCTCCGCAAAGCAATTCAGCAATACCCGCAATACGCTGCCGCGTGGGTGCTTACGGGGCAGGTTCTAGGTGCGAGCAATCGGGTCGATGAAGCCCGCGCTGCCTGCGCGAAAGCGACGACAGTTGATCCACGCTACACGTCCGCATACCTGTGCCTGGCGGACGTCGCTGCGCGCCAGCAGCAATGGAATCAGGCGCTCGGAATGGCCGATCGCGCCCTGGCGCTTAGTCCCGCGCAGGACCCGTACGCCTATTTCTATAGCGCAATTAGCGAGTTCCATCTCGGTCGAATCTCCGAAGCACAGCGGCACGCAGAACAGGCCATCGAGGCGGACCCATTCCATCGCATTCCACATGCGCACCTTTTGCTCGCACAGATTTACGGGACAGAAGATGACGTGGGCGACGCGATAATTCAGCTTAGCGCGTACCTGAAGGTCGCACCAAATGCACCTGACGCTGACGCCGCAAGAGAAAAAATGGGGCAACTTCAACGTCAGGACCCCAAATAACCCTGGAAGCGCTCTCTGGCGGGGGTTCAGGGCGTGGTTATGGCACAAACAGCGACACAAAACTAGCTGACGATTCGATGCCCGACTTGCAATCCATTTGAAATCTGGTGGACGAGAGGGGATTCGAACCCCCGATCTACTCGTTGCGAACAGTGGGGAAAATAAGCTAAGGCAAGGCGCCACAATCACTTAGCTATTTCTACGAGGCCCTTTAATTGGCGAGTCTGGCAAGCCGGTTTTCTGTATGTCTTTTCAGTGCAGTTCGACGGTGAGAAGCCGGATAAAATCACGCGCGCCGCCTGTGCCTGTAACGACGACAAAGTCATTTTCGAGAACCCTCTGAATTGGACCCACTCGGAGTTTTGTTTTCGCGAACCAGGGGGAGTGCGAACATGGGCCTCAAGTGGCGCGGCTGCCATTGGCGACGGTTGGTTGTCAACTCCCGGAACGGCATAGCAAGCGATGCTTCAATCCGACTGATTCTGCGACCGTGCGACGGGCAAATGCCATCCTCGATATATCGCCATAACCCGCAGCCAGAAGCAAAGGAGTGCGCCCACGGTCATCATTAGAAAAGCCGGGTAATGCAAAACATATCCGATCACTACTACGACGCCAGCGGCTAGCGCAGCAACAGCATAAATATCTGCCTGAAGCACCGTCGGCGTTTGGTTGACAAGTACATCGCGCAATATGCCACCACCAATCCCGGTTAGCACTCCCATAAAAATCGCCATCACCGGATTGAGTCCTGCGATGAGCGCCTTTTGTGTGCCGGCGACGGCAAACAGACCGAGTCCCGCGCCGTCGAATAACAGCACCAGCCTGCGACGTTTGTCGATGTCGGGATACCAGAAGAACGTCACCAATCCTGCCAGAAGTGAGACCCCCAGGTAGCGCCAGTCGCTAATGGCCGCTGGTGGCACCGCGCCAATCAGCACATCTCGTGTGATCCCGCCGGCATTACCGGCCGCGAACGAGAGTGCCATCAGACCGAACAGATCGAATCGGCTTTTGACACCCGCTGCCGCACCGCTGAGTGCGAAAACGAACGTGCCAAGCAGATCCACAGCATCCAGAAAAGGACCTGCTAGTTGATACCCGTGAATCAGCAAGCTGTTCACGAGGCCAGCCACACGTGCGCCGCAACAACGAGGGCCTTGACACCTGTCTCTAGAGTCGGATGAATGACTGGTGCAAAGGCGGGGTTATGGTTAGTTGGAAGCGAGCTGAGTTTTCCCTCTTTCTTTGCTTTGGCGTACACCGCTGGATCATCTCCGCCGAAAAACCAGTACACTGCCGGAACATCCCACCCAGCTCCAAAGCAGCCGAAGTCCTCGCTTGCCATAGTGGGCTTTGTCTGTTCGATGGAACCGGCAGGGAAGTTCCGGAGTAATGCATCGACGAGCTTTTTTGTCGCACTGGCATCATTCCTTACTGACGAATACTGATCGAGTGGCGTGATCTCTGGCGGTCTTGGCGCTCCTGACGCCGCTGCCTCAGCCTTCGCAATGCGTTCAATCGCAGCGAGCACACGCTTGCGCACACCCTCGTCAAATGTGCGCACATTCAATTTAATCAATGCCTCGTCCGGAATAATGTTCTCTTTCGTGCCGGCCTGCAGCGACCCGATTGTCACCACCGCGGAATCCGTGGGCGCGACCTCCCGGGAGACGATCGTTTGCAACCGCATTACGGTCGCGGCGGCCATAACTACGGGGTCGATGCTGGACTCGGGCATCGAGCCGTGCGCGCCGCGCCCAAACATGCGAATCTGCAGGCTATCGGCCGAAGAAGTGACAACACCCGCGCGCCAATCGATGTTCCCAGACGGCAAGCTCATGACGTGCTGGCCTAGCACAACGTCCGGTTTTGGAAATCGTTTGAACATCCCGTCATCGATCATCGCCTTAGCACCTTGCGCGGTCTCCTCGCCTGGCTGAAAGACCGCCATCAGTGTCCCTTTCCAGGGGTCGCGGCTTTTTGCAAAAAGACTTGTTGCGCCAATCAAGCAGGCAACGTGCATATCGTGCCCGCACGAGTGGGCTACGGGTACGGTCTTGCCGCTAGGGTCAGTCCCCGTGACGATGCTCGCGTACGGAACGCCAGTCGCTTCTTTGATGGGTAGAGCATCCATGTCCGCGCGCAGCATGACAGTGGGCCCATCGCCGTTACGCAAGATGCCGACAACGCCAGTCTTTCCGACCCCGCTAGTCACCTCAAATCCCACGGCCTTCAGGTGATTCGCAGCAATTCCAGCCGTCCGGGTCTCCTGCATCGACAATTCCGGATGTGCATGTATGTCTTTATAGACGGCCTCCAAGTCTGGAAGCAGTGCGGCGAGACTTGCAAGAATTTCTCTCGGCTTGTCCTCGCTCATGAAAGTAATCTCCTTACATCAGATCGCCACCGTGTGGACTTAGTGGCAATTGCTGTTATCCGCGTTCGCGATCGCCAGAAATGTAATACTAGTCGGTGCGAAACTGATTTGACCCGCGCGCATTGACTGACCCAGAAATTGTGGCGCGTCGCCATACCTGTTCAGTTGAAGCGTCTTCCCATTGAGCTCGACTGATGTGTCTTGAAGTTGCTTGGCAGTCAGCGTGTAGCGTTCTGCATCAGACGGCAATGTAATTTCATGGACTTGCTGCCGGTCGTCATTGATGACCAGAAGCGTGACGCCGCCGGGATAGTTCTGAAGACAGTGGGCATAGACGTGAACATTCGGGATTGGCGATGTGTGTGGATCGAGAACCGTCGCACCCATAAGGCGTCGCAAAAGCAAAGCGGCCCAGTAATTTGGACGTGGGGCGAATGTATTTTCGTCCAACAGGCCGTAGTCGCTTGATGCCAGTGTATTGTGCATAATCACTTTCACGCCACGCTGGGCGAGGCTTGCATGTTGAACAAGATATCGGAAGGTGTCGAGAAAAGTCGACGCCCAGGGGTTTCCTCCGCACGCTGCATCGGCGGTTTCCGTAATCCAAAGTGATTTGCCCGGTTCGAACCTGTCTCGAAGGTCCGCGTAGAATGCGCCAATCTTTTCCGGGCGCGAGAGCCACTCTTGCGAAAGTGCCGCTGCCGTCGTTGTTTGTGATGATGCGCCCATGCTTGCGCAGCGCTGCGAAGCAGCCGCGTAGAGATGGTACGAAAAAACGTCGAATACGGGACCGGCGGCTTGGAGCAGGTCTTCGGATTTCAGCACTCCGCCACCCATTGGCATTGCGAAGGGTCCCTCGCCAACTGAACCTGGACCGAGAAATAGTGTATCGGGCGCAGTTTTCCGAAGAAACGTACCGAAGACCGCAACGTCACGGCCATAGCTTGTGGCATCGTATCCTTTCGGTGCGCCGCCCATCGCCGCATATGTCGGCTCATTCATGAATTCGCTTGCAGCGATTCTCCCTCCAGCGGACCTGGTGTATTCGAACAATTGCCGGGCCTGATCCGAGGTCCATACGCCTTGAGCATTACGCGAACCTGGCCCCGAAGCCACCGATGTCACGATTTCGGCATTCACCGCACGAGAAAAATCGATGACGCCCTTCCATTCCTTTCGCGTTAGTACTCCGTTGAAACCTGATGGCGCACTTGCTGGGGCGGCATTCTCCGAATCCTGAAAATAAGAGCTATTGGCCCACGTACCGCTGACTCGCACATATGCGGGGCTTAAGGCCGCTGCCAGTTTTCGCAATCGCGAATTTGAAAGATCAATGGGCGCTCGATATCGGTAGAGGTTCGGGTCTATGCCTGCCGGAGTGAAACCCGCCTGCGGGGCAGGCTTCCGCCCTTCACTTTCGGTCGTAGGGCTCCCATATGGTTTCCAAAATCTTCCGCCGATCACTTCCACCATCTCAATGTTGTAGGACTGGAATCGTTCATCGACCGTGCCTATTGTTGGCATCTTGGCCGGATCGAGTGACGCAACCTGTGCCATCAATTGCGTTCCTAGAAACACGACGGCGACTGTGCATAAAGCTGCCGCTACGCACATTCCCGAATTAGTTCTTCTTTTCATTCCATCACCTCTCAGTTTCGAACGCGGGACCTTCACCTCTCCTGCTTGCTGTTCTTTTCCGACGGGCATTTTTTCTTCTCTTTCGTCGGAAAATGAAACTCCTGCTGATCGTCTTACAGGAATTCCGGGGCGAGAGTGCTCGGAGGATCGCTCCATTTGCCCCACGGTGCCGTTGAAAAGAATCTTACTACGGTCCAGGAAGAGAACATGATCGGCGAGTCTTTCCGCAGGGTGAGCTGGGCCGAAACCTTTCTCAAAACGAAGTCGGTTGCGCAGATCCGGCGATGAGGATATAAGGTTCGCGGGAGCTCTATCTCACATGTAATTTCCGAATAATTAGGAGTAACGACCATGTCCTGCGCGATGGATGCAGAGACGGGGAAAATCCTTTGGCAAACGGACGCCGGACAGTCCACAGGGGGTGGCATCGTCACTTATCGTGCCGGAGGACGACAGCTTATCGGCGCGGCTTCCGGAATGAAGTCACCGATGTGGCCGGGAGGCGCCCAGCAAAGCCGCATTCTCGTGTACGGTTTGCGCTGACATTTTGGGAGGATCAAATGGCACAGAACAATCTTGAGCTCATGCGGACACTGGACGACTCGTGGAACGCACAAGACTGGGGTACGTTTGAAAAGCGGCATTCCAAGGACACCACCGTATTTTGGCCCGGCCAGGCCGAGCCCACAAGAGGACGCGACAATCACAAGGCGGAGTCCGTCGAATTTTTCAAGACGTTCCCTGACAATCATCTGATTAATCATCCCTATAAGGTGGAGATTGCTCAGGGCGAATGGACGTGTACAGTTGCGGATTTTACAGGCACGATGCGCGGACCGATGAAGGGTTCGGACGGCAAGCTGATCGTGCCGACCAACAAGAAGTTTCATATCGAGTTCTGCACCGTCGCACACTGGAAAAACGGCGAGATCGTCGAAGAGAAACTCTTCTATGACTTGGTAGGAATGCTAAAACAGATTGGAGTTATGTGAGGTGTTTTGGCCGTTCGCTTGGCATCCTTTATAGTTTCATTGCCTTCAGTACCCAACTGTAAAGCGCTGCCGGACATGCGCGGGACGTTCCAGTTCGTCGATCATCGCGACGGCGTAGTCCTGAACGGAAACCTTGCTCTGGCCGGTAGCGTCTACCAAGAGCTGGTCGTTTCCCAGGCAAACTTTCCCGTACGCCGCCCTGTCTTCAGTTCTGCTGAGGGGCTCAGATAGGACCATTCTAGTCCCGGTTCCTTCCGCAGTTGGTCCAGAGCATCCATCGTCGCCAGAGAACCAGGCCTCACCCAACTCGGGAGGTCTGGGCTATCGACGACGCGGACTCCAGGTTTGACCTCCAACCCACCCGCCCCGCCCACCCAGAGCACCCTTTTGATTCCCGCCTTCTTAATCGCGGCGATGATGGACGCTGTTCCCCCGAACCGGGTCGTCGTAAAGGTTCGGGTTCTTCCACCCAGGATTGAAAGCGCTGATAATCGATAATCGCATCGTTTCCCTGGATCAACGTCGCAAGAGAAGTGGTGTCATAAACCTCGCCAGCCTTCGCAGTGAGACCCTCGCGTTTTTCAAGCCTCTCGGGATGGCGCACAATCGCCGTCACGATGGGCCCTCGGTTGAGCGCTTCCTTAAGCAAGGCTGAGCCAACGAAACCTGTTGCACCTAAGAGGGTTACCTTCATCGTGTATTTTTCCTGTTTGGTAGCGGCAGAACCAGTGGGCTAACCCACCTGCACGGCTAGCATCGATATCGATCCGCCATCGACACCTTCGATGGGGAAAGTGATGATTTCGCCTTGCTGCCTAGTCGCGATGACATACAGCATGGGCAAGTAATGATCCGGTGTGGGAATCGAAAGCAATGCTTCTGGTCCCAGATTCTCGTATTCAATAAGCGGTTTGTACTCTCCGGCTACCATCATCTCCTTTGCATCGCGTTCGAAACGAACGGCCCAATCGTAAGGGTCGGGCATATGCCTACCCCAAGCATACGCATGTAGATTGTGGACTAAGTTGCCGCTGCCGATGATGAGTATGCCCTCTTCGCGTAATGGCGCGAGCTTCTTGCCAATCTCAAAATGGAATGATGCTGGTTTATTTTCGTCGATGCTTAGTTGGACGACGGGAATGTCAGCATCGGGATAGACGTGGCGAAGTACCGACCATGTCCCATGATCGAGCCCCCAAGAGTTGTCGAGCTTGACCTCCAGCGGCGCGAGCAATTTTTGCACTCGCCGGGCGAGTTTGGGGTCACCAGGCGCAGGATATTGCACCTGAAACAATTCTCGCGGAAACCCTCCGAAATCGTGAATGGTTCTCGGCGAAGTGGCGATGGTTACTCCGGTTTCTGAAACAAACCAGTGGGCGGAGATAGACAGAATGGCTTTGGGCTTGGGCGTTGTCTGCCCTATGCGACTCCATGCTTTTGTGTAGCCATTGTCGAGGACGGCATTCATCGGATTGCCGTGACCAAAAAAGATTGCGGGAAATATCTTGGCCATGTCGAGTCACCTGTATCCGGTTCACGCCGAGTTTTTGTAGACGACTACGCTGGCGGCCTATCGACTGGAAACCATGAACACGCTGCAAGGGCGTCAGGCAGCAACGAGCCACAGTATGACGCCCGCCGGAGCCAAAGTGAAGTTCGCCTAGCTCCGAGTGAGCGGGGCGCCGAAATTCACCTCCAGGGCCGATCCATCAGTTCAAGCCGAATGGTCAAGGTGTCATTTAAGTGTCATGCGACTTGCACCACAACGTGCAACAAAGCGAGCAAAAACGTAAAGACGCGGTGAAATTAACGTTCCCAGTTTCATCGTAACTTGCTGGTAGCTGTTCAAAGATGGTGGACGAGAGGGGATTCGAACCCCCGGCCTCCTCGTTGCGAACGAGGTAAATCAAAACCTAAGACGTGGTATTGCAATCACTTAGGTTTCGCGCAGGGGCCTTAACTGGGTTACTCGGGCTACCAGGTAAATAGTTGGGGTAGACACCCGTGCCGGTTCTGCTGCATCGTTCACCATGTGGACGGAAACAGTGCTCAGGCGACGGTTCGATTCGCGCGAAAGGCATGCGCACGAGAGAGCTCAACGATTGCCTTGCACTCGACGTGGCCGCGTGACGCTGGCAAGAGAAGGGAATCGGAAAGTTCAAAACTTCCCAAGGTTCAGGCGAGACAACCCAACGATACATTTCTGGCATAGAAAGGCTTAGTATTCCCGTAAGCGTGTTGGCAGGCGGGACCTTATGAGTAGAGTTGGTTTATTGTTGATTCTTGTGGGTTTGTGGGCAACGCCCGTCTTTAGTGGAACGAATCCGCACGACATCGCGTTTAAAATCACGTTTGTTGGGGATACGTCCTTCTTTCACATCGGCGAACCGATCGAAATCGAGATTTCGTACTCTACGCAGAGTGAAGAAAAGTATCTCGGGGGTTGGACTTCACCGAGTCCGGGGCTTGAGGGCGTAACCCCTACTCTCGCACCGACAGATGGAGTGCTCGATCTCCGTGCCGTACGAGATTACATGGGTTTTGCAGGCTCTATTCTCTCAGGCATTAGCTTTCTTGGTTCTCAACCAGTTATTCAGCGATTGGAACTGGGAGATTGGTATCGATTTCAGAAGCCGGGACACTATGCCGTGACTGTCCAGAGCGGTGAGGTCTCGCGGGTAAAGGGGGCAGAGGAAGGCGGCGGCCGGGAGCGCTTGTCCCTGGAGTCCAATCTGCTGGAATTTGACGTCGCGGCAGATCCCGCCTGGAGCGAGTCCGAAGTCGCGGAGATCGAGCGGGTACTCAAGAACAAGGAGGACCCAGAGCGATACCGTGCGCTGCATCGCCTGATCCTGCTCGATACGCCCCCGTCGGTCCGGAAACTTGTTCAACTCTATTTGTCCAAAGCAGAGGTCACTGACAGTTCCGGGGGTGTCGTGTATCGCGGCTTGCGTGAGTCATCCCAGATAGACGTGATTATCCCTCTTCTTCAGGCGGCTTTGTCTGATCCACTAATCGAGCCGCGTGAGGGGATGACCGACCTTCTCGGGGGACTCCAGGTGCGGAAGGAATTGGGGGTTCTCCCCCCGAGGCCTCAAGATCCCGCCGGACAGTCAGAATGGAAGGATCGCTACGACGCGCGCACCAAAGTTTTTCAAGAATACGTCGCGAAGGCGAATGCGCGTGTCCTCCAGAGCATCGAGTGGCGCACCGGACCAGAGCGCGCGGCGGCGATTTACCAGGCATGGTTCACAGCTGAGCGTCAAAACGCATCGAAGCCCGTTGGGCCTGAAATTCTGTCACGGCTGCGCTCGGAAGTGTTGTCAACGGCTCTGGAGCTCGGACCCGGCGAGAGGGTGCAGGTCCTCTATTCGATGTGGCCGAGGCAGCCGCATGGAGAGCTCAAGTCCGTCGTCGTAAGCCTTGCGGAGAGTCGACGCAAAGAAGACAGCTTTTGCATAGACGAAGGGTACAAATTCTGGTGCGAGGGGTGGCCGCAAGAGTGTAGCAAGGCCATTCTCTCTGATGCGATCCACCCAGGCACACCGACGAGCAAGAATGCCGTCTTCCTGATGGCCGAGTCGGAGCACCCCGAGTTGGATGAGATTCTGAATGCAAGGCTGAAAGATCCCGGGATGATTCAAGATTCCTGGGAATCGCAGAGGGCTGCGGCAATAATTCTGCGCGCCGGCAGCAGGAAATTACTGCCAGCCGTAGACGAGTTTCTCGACAAGTACGTGGCTCAGCCGAGGTACGGTTGCGAGATAGAGGGCTACCTGATCGGCTACCTGTTCCGAACTGAAGTCGCAGACGCTACGAAGCGATTCACCGAGGAGACAGGCAATGGGACTCATCCTTGTGCGAGCCAATTGTTGCGAACTCTGGACACCGTCCGCTATTCAGATGAACTAATTCCCTTGGCCGCGAAGGCACTTGATTCAGGCAATCTGGGATCCGCGGGGGTGGCGGCTACCTTTCTCGGGTTTCGAGGGCCGGCTACGGTAGAATTGGCACTATGGCAGCGGCTCGAGACGCTTCGAGAAGAATGGCGGGAGCGGGCAGTGGAGCTGCGTGGGGCGGAGACGGGGATCTTGGATGGCGGGGTACGGGAACAGGCGGCGCACCTTGAGCGGGCAGGAACGGTGCAGCTTGAACAGGCCCTTGTTTCCGCGCTGGTCAGAGGCGCGCACTGGAAGCTTACACCTGGAGAACAGGGACGGTTGCGCGAGGGCTGCCTGACCGAGAAATGCCGCGACTTCGCGGATGGAAAAATGTCATTCGGGTTTTGAAACAACTGCTGCGCGTGGTCGGCCCTCGATCTTATGGAAGGACACTCACGTCGAAACACACCGGCGAGTGGCATAAAGAGCACGGTGCAGGGCTATCCTTCTGGTGGCAGCCCCGCTCAAAACAAGAGCCACACGGCGATTTCGCTGATTACGGTTACCGACACACCGTAACAAATCTGGAGCAATTGGTGGCTCATCCTGCCGGTGTGACTCTCATGAGCAAATGCAGCATATCGGTATTTATCGGCAGAGCTTTGACTTGAAAATAACCCACCGTTTTCGCAGAGTTTCCAGCGTTTTTCAATTTCTAGGACTACCTTTCGGGCGCGGAGCGATCGCTGGTAATAGTTCTGAAGGGTCATGAAGACGAGAACGCCGAAGAGAAGTACGGCCAGCGCAAGCACTATCTTCAGAAAACAGCGCCTATGTTCAGGCAATGGTGTTTCTTGTTTGAGAAAATTACCAAACAGGAGTGCGAAAGGTACCCGGTGTTTCTTGAAATTCAGGACGGCACCACGCCCAAAAGCGTCCGCGACGAAAACCTTTCGTGCAGAGCGTGCCGCGCTCTGTCGACAGCTTCCAATTATTTTTTCTTAGGCAAGAACTTGTTGAGCACCGAAGCAAGCTGCTCAGCGAGCCTACCTGTTTTGCTGACTGCATCCAACTGCTTGTAGATGTCTTCGGCATCACCCGCCTTGCGAGGGCCCACCGCACAGACAACCACAGTCGGAGGCTCAGGATAGATTCTGTAAATCACGCGATGATCCGCAAACTCGTGCTTCCAGTAGCCGGAAAGTGGCCCACGCAGCGGTAATCCATAGCCTTCAGGATTGACAGCCAGTTTTTTGCCTAAGATGTTCCGAAGTGGCTTTTTAATACTTCCATCCAGTTCTTTGATCTCCTTAGCGGCATCTTCTGTATACCTAAGTTCAAAAGAAGACGCCGCCTTAGGCTCAGGGCTTGGGGCGGCAGGTGACGTAGACGACGATTGTTTTCGCTTTTTGCTCATTCGCCGAAAACATCGGCTGTGGTGAGCAGACGACCAGCAGCAAAGTCGCTATCGATGGTCTTTGAAAGATTCAGAAGCCGATCGGTGAGACTACGATCCGCAAGAATTTCCAGAGTTGCGAGTATGGAGTCACGTTCATTCATTAGCGTATCCAAGAATTCCTTGTCCACGAGGTACTTTGCAGGTTGACGCCGATTTTCGATCAGAACAACACGGTTGTCCTTGGCGGCTCTTAGACAGTCCTTCAAACTATCCCGCAAATCTGTGGCTGTTACCCTCTTAACGTTGACTTTGACGCAGGCGGTAGCCATCTGTGCTCTCCCAATTTCAAATGTACGATTCACTGACATAAGCGTACGTTTGAAGCACCCTGCTGTCAAGTGGAATATTCCCCTTGTTTTCATAATCTTAGCTTAGCACCTTGTCCTTCTCGACGTAGCTGTCAAGGCCTGAGAGGGATTGACGCCGAGTTTCTCCTGTTGATGTCCGTAGGTTCGGAAGAGCTTGACAGGCAAGCGCAGGCCTTGAAAACCGAGCTAGGACCTCGTTTTGGACTTTTACTCTGGGAAGAAATAATTCGCGCGATGAGTCGTAGCAGATTTGCCCTCCCAGGCGTTGATTCTAAACAACTCGAGAGATTCACCGGAGACTTGGACGTGGACGCAGCTGAAGAGTGTCCATTGCTGCCTCTCTCTGCGGTGGGCTAGGCGCCTTCTCCAGATATTTCCTTGTAGCTTGCCACCTCTCGTGGTATGTAGATCATCTACGTACAGGTAAGGAGGAGTTCTACATACCAAGCCTATGACCTCAGCCAAGGAAAAGTATCAAAGTCGCACCGAAATCCTCCAAGGTACCTTGGACATGCTCATCCTCCAGGTCCTCCACTGGGGGCCGCGCCACGGATATGCGCTCAGCAAGGTCATTCGCACCGACTCGGGTCAGATTCTCAAAGTGGATACCGGATCCCTCTATCCAGCCCTCCACCGCTTGGAACGCAAAGGTTGGATCGCCGCCGAATGGAAAGCTTCGGAACTTGGCCCGCGGCTGAGGATCTATCGCCTGACGAAATCCGGGCGCAAACAGTTAGTCGTGGAACGCTCTCGCTGGGGCCAACTGACGGAAGCTATTGATGGCATTTTGAATCCGGCAAAGCAGGAGAGTGAATCATGAGATTCCTTTTCCGGTGGCGTAAGCGGCGCAATGAAGAACTCAACGAAGAAATTCAGGGTCACTTGGAGCTCGCCGCGCGCGAGAACATGGAATCGGGCCTGGCGCCCAAAGATGCGCAAACTGCTGCTCGTCACGAATTCGGAAGTATCGCGCTTGCTGAGGAGGTGACGCGAGACATGTGGGGTGGGCGTTGGTTTGCAGACCTGCTGCAAGACATTCGCTTCGCCCTTCGCACGCTGCGCAAATCGCCCGGCTTCACCGCCGTCGCTGTCCTCACCCACGCCCTCGGCGTCGGCGCCAACACCGCCATTTTCAGCTTCATCGACGCCGTGCTCTTGCGCTCCATACCAGTGAAAGATTCGCAACAACTCGTTGTCTTCAACTGGAGCGCCCGTGCAAACCCGAAACTCCAAGGCCATAGCGGCTATGGCGACTGCGCGGATCAAACTGGCATCGGCGATTGCTCCTTCTCCATACCGTTCTACAAAACCGTTCGCGCGCAAGCTGGCGCTTTCTCCGGCATGGCCGCGTTCGCCGGTCCGTTTGGCGTCGACCTTAGCGGCAACGGCGACGCCAGCATCGTCCGCGGCCTGTACGTTTCCGGCGATTTCTTCTCCACACTCGGCGTCAGCACTTTTATCGGGCGCCCGCTTACTCCCTCCGATGATTCACCGTCCGCGCCGCCCGCCATCGTTTTGAATTACGCTTATTGGGTCCGCGCTTTCGGAGCCGCTCCGTCCGTCGTCGGCCGGACCGTCCGCCTAGATAACACCACTGTCACGATTGTCGGCGTCGTCGACCCGCACTTCACCAATCTCACACCCGGCAAGCCGCTGGATTTTTTCATGCCGTTCTCTGTCGCTGATAGCGTCCGCGGCAAGTGGTACCGCACCAAGGACCGCGTCGCTGACCCCACCAACTGGTGGGTCGTCATCCTAGGCCGTCTCAAGCCCGGCCTTTCCATCGGCCAGGCGCAGGCCGACGCCACTACAATTTTCCGCAACGAAATGCTTTACGGCGCGGCTCCGCTCTCCAAGCCCGAGGACGCTCCCGCCATCACGCTTCGTCCGGCGCGGTCGGGCCTCAACGGTGAAACCAGCCAGATTGCTCCAGGCCTTTACGTCACCATGGTCATCGTCGCTTTCATTTTGCTGATCGCCTGCGCCAACGTTGCCGGACTCATGCTGGCGCGATCCGCCTCGCGTCAAAAGGAGATCGCCGTTCGTCTCGCGCTCGGAGCAGGCCGCGCGCGCATCATCCGCCAGCTTCTCACCGAAAGCGTTCTGCTCGCCGTCGCCGGCGGCGCGCTCGGCGTTCTCATTGCCGTCTGGGGCGTCGACGCGATTGCCAGCTTACTTTCCAACGGCTCCGGCCAGCCGTTTGCTTTCGCTGTCGCGCCGGACTGGCGTGTGCTCCTCTTCACGCTCGCCATCACATTTCTTACCGGAATTCTTTTTGGCCTCGCGCCCTCGCTGCGCGGCTCGCACGTCGATTTGACGCCATCCCTAAAAGAAAGCGCCTCTTTGCTCCCCGGTGCCGCGGCGCACAGCGGCCGCCGGTTTCGTCTCGGCGATGCGCTCGTCGTCGCGCAAGTCGCGCTCTCTATGGTCGTCCTCGTCGGTGCGGGACTCCTCGTCCGTACCCTGCACAATCTTCGCGGCATCAATCCGGGCTTTGACGCGCAGAATATCTTGCTCTTCAGCCTCGATCCCGTCCTCGCTGGTTACACCGATCAGCAAACGGAACAGCTTTACTCCAATTTGCAGCAGCGCTTCGCCGCGCTGCCCGGCGTCATTTCCGTCAGCTACTCCGAAGTCGCACTCTTGGACGGTGGCTGGTCCGCCGGCAGCGTCCATGTAGACGAGGCACCGCCAAAGCAGTACGCCAACACCGGCGAGCTTCCCGTAGGCCTGAATTTCTTCTCCACTATGCGCATTCACATTCTCGCAGGTCGCAGCTTCACTTCCGCCGACTTCGCCGCTGCCGCTGCGACCAATGCCGCACAGAAAGCCCGCGACGCGGCCGCGGAAAACGCAAATCCTGCTTCGTCGCTCGCATCTCCGTCACCCACGGCGCTCGATGAAGCCTATTATCACTCCGCGCCCGTGCCTCTCGTCGTTAACGAGTCGTTCGCGCGGAAATATCTCGCAAATAAAAATCCCGTCGGGTTGCATATGGGCAACGCCGACCGCGACAACATTCCCAATCCCGGCCCCGGCTACACCATCATCGGCGTCGTCGGCGACACGAAGTATGCGTATTTACGCAGAGCAACCGCGCCCATCATATTTTTGCCGCTTGTAAGCAACAGCGCGCATTTCGAATTGCGCATCGCGGTGAATCCCACTGCGCTGGTGAAAGACGTCCGCGAAATTGTTTCGCAGGCCGGCAACGATTTGCCGCTCACCGACGTGCGCACCCAGACTGAACAGATCGACCAAATTCTCTTCCGGGAGCGCCTCATGTCCCGGCTCTCCAGTTTCTTCGCCGGCCTCGCGCTGGTGCTCGCCTGCATCGGCCTTTACGGTTTGCTGTCCTACGAAGTCGCTCGCCGCACCCGCGAGCTCGGCATTCGCGTGGCCCTCGGCGCGCACCATCGCGATCTCTCTCGCCTCGTCATCGGGCAGGGGACTTTGCTCACGCTCATCGGCGCAGCCATCGGCATCGCCGCCGCTGTAGGCGTCACGCGTTTCATGTCTGCGATGCTGTATGACGTCCGCGCGAACGACCCACTAACGGTGGTGGCCGTCGCCGCCCTGCTGATTCTCGTCGCTTTCGCTGCTTGCTACATTCCCGCCCGGCGCGCGCTGAAAGTCGATCCGATGGTCGCTCTGAGATACGAATAATCACTCACGCAAGTCAGAGGCAAGGCCCTCGTTTCTGGCGATTGTTCCCGAGTGACGGGCAAGTTACGACGCTGGAGTTCTTCCAGCATCGTTTTGCGAAGATGAGTCGCGGGGAACACTTCCGGTGACCCACACTTATACCCGAGCCATCAAGCAACCAACGCTCCACTACCTCACGCGAAGCGTCCGCCGCGCAGCGGCTACGTGCTAACGGGCTGCTCTTCCCTTATCGGATTGGGGAAGAGTTGCCGACCAAACGTCCCTATGCGAGACTTGGGCGCGAATGTCGTACTCCGACCCGAACGGCCCGCCGGACCGCAGACCCATAAAAGTCGGCGAGGTCTGGGAGAGTCCGGTTACAGGCGAACGCTCGGTGATCCTGGAGCGTCCCTGGGACAACCCTGCTAGCCGCGTGACCGGCGAGCTGACAGCACTCGTTGGCGCGCGCGTGATGGGGGAACACCGCCATCCTGCTCTTGTGGAGCAATTCACTGTGCTGGTGTGCTGGAGCTGGCCTTTGAAATCTGGTGGACCAGAGGGAATTCGAACCCCCAACCTCCTCATTGCGAACGAGGAAAAATCTGAGATAAGGCACGGTGCGGCAATCACTTAGCCTTTCGAGGGGGCTTTCCAGTTGGACTACTTGGACTCCCGGGCTATTTGCCTTTTCTCTTTGTCTTTTTGTTCTTCGAGTGACCCGCACAAAACTGGTTGTTAGCCGGACAGATCACCTGTCATATACATCTGATAGATCATCGGATATAAAGCCAAAACTCTGGAGGCCTGCCGGCGAAGTTTTCGCGACGCGGTCGCTAGTTGGCCTACGCGGCCTACGGAGGTAAATGGTTGGGGTGGCCACGCAATCTGTTTGCGCTGCTTTCGATCTTGGACACCAGATGGACGCCGCCACCGTCAATTGGACGCTGCTTTGGTGTTCTGGGCCAATATTTTCTTGGAGCCGATCTGATGCCGGCAGCGATCTCCTTTGGGAAATGGAAATGCGCCTGAGGAGGAACAAAACCGGAGATGAAATGGGTCGACCGAGTTGCCGATCGTTGTCTCTAGGCGGTCCTGGCGCGAAATCTCTTTCTGGAAAGCTGCGAATAGGCACAAAGAACCTAAAGAGGAGCATGCATTCGTTCTTCCGAGCCATTGGCGCCACCCATGAAGCTTCTTTCTTCTTGTGAGAGATCGCGTGTGAGTTGCAGCCTGGGCATCTGTCGGGGGTTCCACCACCGCTAATGCATTGCTCACTTCCTCCAATGCCGTTTCTGCCAGTGAGGGGCACTTGCCCGAGTATGCGAACCTACCAGGGGCTAGTCTCAAAACGCAGTCTTAAATGAACCACTACTGATCCAGTTAACCGCAACCCACACGATTCAGCTTTATTCGTGGCGAAGCGCGACGACCGGATCGACACGCATGGCGCGCCGCGCCGGAGTGTAGGACGCGGCCAAGGCGACGGCTGTGAGCAAAATGGCTACGCCGGCGAAGGTGAAGGGATCGTGCGCGCTGACTCCATAGAGCATCTTCGCCAGTAAGCGAGTCAGACCGAATGCAGCGCCGATGCCAAGGGTAACGCCGACGATCGACATAGCTGCACTCTCTCCGAGCACAAGGCGCAACACATCGGAGCGGTTAGCTCCGAGAGCGATGCGGAGGCCGATCTCGTGCGTGCGCTGGCCAACAACGTAGGAGATGACACCGTAGATTCCGATGCTTGCGAGGAGCACGGCAAGGACCGCGAAAGCACCGAGGAGGATCATGGTGAAGCGCTGCGACGCTACGGAGTCGAAAACGATGCTTTCGAGGGTTTGGACGCCGTAGATCGTCTGTTGGCTGTTCGCCTTTTCAAACATCGCCCGAATCGTTCTCAGCGTGGCGAGTGGGTCGCCCTTCGTGCGTACAACGAAACGTTCCCCGCTCTCAGGCACAGGGAACGCGAACTTGTCCGGAACTTGCATAGTCGCGTAATAAAGCTGAGGCTTGTTGTCGCCTGCGCCTTCGGCGAGCCCGACTTGTTTCACGTGTCCAACGACTCCGACAATTTCCCACTGAACGCCCATTGGGGAGATGTTGAGCCGTTTTCCGATGGGATTCTCGTTGGGAAAATATTTCCGGGCAAGAACTTCATCAATCGCCACTACTGCCGGCGAGTGCACGGTATCTTCTTCACTTATGAATCGCCCCTGCTTCAGCGGAATCTGCAACACCTTCAGGTAATTCGGTTGAACTCCCAAGTCGAAGGCCCAGTGCATGTCGTTTTCGCTGGGTGGTTTTGGTTCTCCTTCCAGCCAAAATGACACGCTATCTTCTCCTTGCATCGGCAGAGGAGCGTCCACCATGGATGCAGCCTCGACGCCCGGGACCGATTCCAGGTTTGCGGTGATCTGCTGAAAATGCTGGCGCAGAGCAGGCGGTGGCTCGGCGCTGAAGGCAGGTGGGAACGTCAAGCCGAAGGTCAAAACGTTATGGGCATTGAAGCCCGGGTTCACGGCGCTTAGTTCGCTGAGAGTACGGAGCATGAGCCCGGCTCCCGCAAGCAAGACGAGAGCCAGGGCCAATTCCGCGACGATGAAAACACGCTGTAAGCGACTCCGCCCTCCAATGGAGCCCCGGCCGCCGTCCTTGAAAGTCTCCAGTAGGTTGGTCTGCGAAATTTTCAGCGCGGGTGCTAGGCCGAAGAGAATGCCAGCCAGGAGGGAAGTTCCCACGGTGAAAAGCAAAACGTGAGCGTCGAGCCCAATCTCGTTAGCGCGAGGAAGCTTCTGCGGTAATACGCTCAAGGCACCTACCGAGCCCCACATCGCGACGAGCAAGCCAAGAAGGCCGCCCATGACGGACAGCAGCACGCTTTCGCTCAGCAATTGCCGGATACAGCGGCCCTTACTTGCTCCTAAAGCGGAACGGACGGCGAACTCGCGCATGCGGCTCGTGGAACGCGCGAGCAAAAGATTGGCGATGTTCACGCAGGCGATCAGCAGGACGAAACCGACGCCGCCCAGCAAGACGTAGAGTGCAGTAGCAGTTTCTCCAGTCATGTCTTGTTTCAACGGAACAAGGGCGATGCCAGTATCCTTGTCCGTGTCCGGATATTGTTCAGCGAGGCTGCGCGCGATGGCATTCATCTCTGCGCGAGCCTGCTCGAGAGTAACGGCCGGTTTCAGCCTGCCAATGCCGTGTTCGTACGCTATCTTGCGGTCCCGAAGCGACCAATCTGTCGACTGGCCGATTGGGGTGTAAACATCGCTAGCGACAAATCCCTGGCCGCTGAAATAAAAGTTTGCTGCAATGATGCCCACGACGGTGTAAGCGGTACCGGTTAGCGCTATGGTTTGGCCGAGGATTGTTGGTTGTGCGCCGTATCGGCGCCGCCAAAAGCCTTCGCTCAGGAGAACGGCGGGCGCACCGCCAAGGCGATCCTCATCGGCTTTGAAGTTGCGGCCGATGAGGGGTTTAACTCCCAACGTATCGAAGAATTCCGCGGAGATAAGGGCGCCTTGTAAGTGTTCCGTCTGTGCTGTGCCGGCGAGTGTGAAATCCGAGGGGCGATATGCTGCGAGGAAGGCGAAGGAGCGGTTCTCGCGCTGCCATTCGAGAAAATCGAGATAGGAGAAACTCGCATTTCCATCGGAAGCGGTGTAGTTGTACAAGGCGACGAGGCGGTCCGGGTTCGAGTAGGGGAGAGGCCGAAGAAGGATAGCGTTCACGATACTGAACATGGTTGTGTTGGCGCCGATACCCAGAGCCAGAGTTAGGAGCGCGATGGCGGTAAAGCCGGGGGATTTGCCCAACATGCGGAGAGCAAAGCGCAGATCCTTTGCCAGGATTTCGATTGAAGATACACCCCTTTGTTCGCGGCATTCTTCCGTTGCGTGCACGACACTGCCAAACTGCAATCTTGCCAGCCGCTTTGCTTCGGCCGTGTCCGGTTCGTAGCGCTGGTTTTTCCGCGCTTGCATTGCGATGTGAAACTGCAGTTCTTCCTGCAGCTCTTCATCCATCCGGCGACGGAAAAGAAGAGCACGCAGTCGCAGACCATAGTCCTTCCACCACATATCACGCCATCCTTAATACTCTGGCAATGGCATCGCTAAGCTTGCTCCAGTTCTCCGCCTCGATTTCGAGTTGTCTCCGGCCAGAAGCAGTGAGCGAGTAGAAGCGGGCTCGCCGGCCCAGTTCCGAGATACCCCACTCGGCCTTGATCCAACCACGGTGTGCAAGTCGATGGAGCGCCGGATAGAGGGAGCCCTGGTTCACCTGCAAGACGTCCTGTGAAATCTGCTGAATGCGCTCAGAAACCGCCCATCCATGCATCGCTCCGGAGCGGAGCGCCCGGAGGATCAGCAGATCAAGGGTCCCTTGGAGAAGATCGATTCGAGATGCATCTGGTGCCATTGGTGTCGAACCCCGACAACAAGATAGTCCTCTTAATGTCGAATGTCAACAACAATCTAAGCGTGTAGTTCGCCAAATCGTCGTGCACCACATTAAAAGGATTTGACGGCCTCGACCTCAGTCAGGGACGCTTGTTACGGTTAAGGTCCAACTGCACCCTGGTTCGGCTCCGGTGCAACTCGAAGCTCGCGTTGTTCGAACGGTCGGAACGGATCGCATGGGCCTTCAGTTCCGGAAACTGGGAGCCACGGAAAGCAGTCGGTTACAAGAATTTCTGTTGCCTCTGATTTTATCAGCAACCTGATTCAGCAGCTTAAAATTGCAAACGTTATGAGTTATACCAGCCGACCGTTAGGGCGGTTCCTTCCGGATGGCGATTCCGAAGTAATCCAGTTGGGCATCGTGCGGATAAGTACCGGGAAGTGTGCGTCCAGCGAAGGCTGGCATGAACAGTGGGTGAAAGTCCCACGGGGTAAGAGTTCAAGCCTGTGGATCCCACAAATCCCATCCGTGACGAATGCCATTGAAATCAGCGACATGCGGAAGGGAACTGGAGGCTGGGTTAAGAAGGCGACCGGGAAGTAACAATGTGACGTTTGACGGGAAACCGCTGGATGGATTTTTCGTTATGCACAACCTGATCTGCGGTCAGGGTAAAATCCTCGCCCTGTCCCTCGCCAAAATCATCGCCGTAACAATGTTACAGTAGCGAGGCTAGTCGGCCGGAGTTTTGGCGAATGTCAGATCTGGTATTCTCGCAAGAGGGCGATGGTTCCCAAAGCTTAGGCTCAAAAGAGCGGATGCGTCTTGAACTTGGGAACTTCTCCCTCGTACCTCCTTAAGTCCCTGCGTTTATAGACATAGGTCTTACCGCAGTTGTCGCACCGAACCTCAAAAGGACCATCGATCTCAGGGACGGGAGA
>Ga0307475_10000379_pt1 | contig 26756 bp, 18 predicted proteins | sample atmos_gasesECM1C_FD_203317 | JGI IMG/M metagenome (GOLD analysis project Ga0307475, IMG submission 203317) | Hardwood forest soil microbial communities from Morgan-Monroe State Forest, Indiana, United States - atmos_gasesECM1C_515 | ecosystem: Environmental > Terrestrial > Soil > Temperate... | reverse complement strand
CGTTGCTTGCGGCTCGCGCTCGCGGTAGATCCCGGGACACGGCAAGGCCCTTTGCCTTTTTCCTGATTTCCGCTCCAAGGAGAACTGATGCACAAAACGATTCTTTCGATGGTGGTGTTCAGCTGGATTGGCGGTTGCGTTCCCGGGGCCGGGGCACAAAATCTGAGTCCCGCCGATCAAATGGCGCGTGACATTTTTAAGCAACTCATCGAGATCAACACCACCGACTCCGTGGGCAACGTAACCACCGCCGCCGAAGCCATGGCCGAGCGACTTCGCAACGCAGGGTTTGCCGAAGATGATCTTCACGTTGCCGGGCCGAGCGACCGCAAAAAGAATCTCGTGGTGCGCTTTCGAGGCGCCGGGAAGCGCAAACCGGTCCTGTTTATCGGCCATCTCGATGTTGTCGAGGCGCTTCGCCAGGACTGGACTACCGATCCCTTCGCATTTCTCGAAAAAGACGGCTATTTCTACGGCCGAGGCACCGAAGACATGAAAGAAGGTGACGCCATCCTGGTCACCAACTTTATTCGCCTGAAGAAAGAGGGCTTCGTGCCGGACCGCGACCTGATTCTGGCGCTGACCGCCGACGAAGAGGGCGGCACGGCCAACGGCGCCAACTGGCTGCTGAAGGCGCACCGCGACTGGATCGATGCGGAGTATTGCATCAACCTGGACGGCGGTGAATTCGAAAAAGAGAACGGGAAACCGATTCTTGCGGCCATTCAGGCCAGCGAAAAAGTTTACGTCGACTTCCAGTTCGAAGCCCTGAATCCCGGGGGCCACAGCTCCGTTCCCACGCCGGACAATGCCATCTATCACCTGGCCGGCGCGCTCGTCCGCCTGCAATCGTTTTCTTTTCCGCTGCATCTCAACGAGATCACGCGTAATTTTTTCAAGCGCATGGCTGCGCTGGCTTCGGGACAATTATCCGCGGACCTCGAAGCCGTGATCAAACAGCCCGCGGATCCCGCCGCCGCGCGCCGCCTCTCCTCGAGCGCGTATTACAATTCGTTGCTGCACACGACTTGCGTGGCCACCATGCTCTCCGGCGGCCATGCGCCCAATGCGCTTCCGCAGACGGCCCGCGCGAACGTCAACTGCCGCATTTTCCCCGGGGAAGACCCGCAGGGAATTCTCAAGGCGCTCGAGCACGTGGCCAACGACCCCAAAGTAAGAATCAGCATGGTGAAGCAGACCGATCCCGAAGGAAAAGTCGTTCCCGCAGTTCCCGTACCGCCTTCCCCGCTGCTTCCGGAACTGACCGCCGCCATGGAAAAAACTCTGAGCAATACCTGGCCGGGAGTCCCTCTGGTCCCGACCATGTCCACCGGCGCCACCGACGGAAAGTACACCCGCATCGCCGGCATCCCCACCTACGGCGTCTCCTGCATGTTTTTCGACAAGCATGACGACCGTTCGCATGGAAAAGACGAGCGCGTCGGTGTTCAGGATTTCTACGATGGCCTGGCTTTCAACTATAAGCTGATTCGCGAGCTCGCGACCCCACACTAAAGCCAGCGGACCAAGCAAGACGAAGAAGTACAAAAAAATTCGGCCCGGAGAGAATTCCCTCCGGGCCGCAACATTTCCGCCTGGTGATTCGCCAGGTCCCCTTACGGCTTGCCGGGCTGCGCCTCACTCGGTTTGGCATCCGGCTGGGCCGCAGTGCTTGCAGCAATGGGTTTCGCCGGTTCCACGCTAAACCGCGTTAGGTACGGCATGAACGGCGTGACCTCAAACGGCATCTTTTCCCGTTCGGCAATGGTCCCGACCGGCTTGCTCTTAATGAGTTCCAGCCTGTCGCCCCAAGGATCGAGCTTCACACGTCCGCCGAGCGGCAGCGCCACAACCGTCTGCGGGCTCTGTTTTTGGTCGGCCGGCGCCACGGTCTTGAGGTCCGCTATCACCGGCACACGGTTCCCCAGGTGGCCGCTGATGAGGTTGGGAATTTCCTTTTGACGCTGTTCGAGGGCGGTCAGGAACAGCCCGGCGTTGCCAAGCTGGTTTTTATAAGGCGAGTTATTCAGGAACTGCATGCCCTTCTCACTCGCCGCTCTCTCTTCCTCCGGCGTACGGGCAAACCCAAAGTGACGAAACGTCTCCTTATCGTCCACCAGCAAATTGTCGAAGAATCCATAGGCAGGATCCATGCGATGGCCAAGGACTACGTGTCCCAGTTCATGAGCCAGAATCGTTGCCAGGCTGGCTTCATCGGGAAGCACATCGACCAAGCCTCGGCTTAATACGATGGTATGGCCGATGGTAAAGGACTCCAAAGTCGACACCATCAGAATGCGGCAGCGTACCTCGGGGTCGAGCTCGATATTATTGGTCACCTCGAGGTTGTTGACTACCGTGTCGAGCACTTTGTCCACTTCTCCGCGCGGCGCGATCAAACCAATGCGCTCGAAACGATCAATGACGTTGTCCTCCGCCTGACGGTCCCAAGAGCGCTGCGCCTGAATAGGAGTAAGGTCATTGGCTGTCTTGCTGTCGTCTTGCACCGGGGTCTCGACCAGGATCTTGCTCAATTCCTGTTCCTCCCCGGCATGGCCGAGGTTGTAGCCCCAAAGCCGCGTTTGCGCCCGGAAGTCCAGCCGCTTCGATACCGCGTAGTGCAGATCGCTCTCCTGGCTGTAGACAAACGAAGGCAGCCAGATACCTGGCTGTACGTTGGTGCGCCAGCTGTCGAAGTGGAAGTACCAGCTGGCGTGACCGTTGCCGCTGTATCCGCCGTTAAACCGCACGATGTTGTAGTCCTGATCCTCCACCCAGATGCGCCCGAGGAAACGGCCTTTGCCGGCCCTCTCCGTGGGGGTCACGTCGAACGTCAGACAGCGCACCTCTCCAAGAAACTCGCGCCGCACGTAATCGAACTTGTAATGCTGCTTGTCGAACCCGTTGGTGTCGATGAAGATCATCTGCAGGAATCCCCCGGGTATGAATTCCGCAGAGAAGGAAAAGAAGTTGCCGATGGCGCCAAAGATCTTCCGTCCCTTGCTGTTGGTGTCCGTCAGGGAAACCAGGGCCACGCCTTTGGAAAAATCCGCGCGGCCAAGAAAGTATTTGTCGCCCGCAGGCACGGACCCGAGTTCTTTGTCCGGCCTCTGGTTCTGAATGTAGGTTTCGACCATCGGCGAGTACTGGCGGATTTGCTGAATGGCGCGGTTCTCGTTGGTGATCACCCGGTCGATCACATCCGACATGGTCCGCGCGGGGACCTGGGCCTCCGGTCCGGGGGTCGCTCGGGCGACCGCTCCCGATCCGCTCAGCAACACACCACAAACAACTGACGCCACTCTACGCATCTTTCCTCTCCTCAGTAGGCCAGGCGGAACTCGATTCGCACGCGCGCGGGAAAATCGACCGGTTGGCCATCGCGCTTTGCCGGCTTGAACTTGATTAACTGCGCCGCGCGCACCGCGGCGTCATCGAGCCCGTGACCCAAGCCGCTAATGACCCGGTTTACCTGAATGCTCCCACTCGCCAGAAAGACCATGTCCAGAACTACGTCGCCTTCGATTTTAAGACTGCGCCCTTCCGCCGTATAGACTGGATGCGGTTTTTCCAAAATGTCCACCGGCGTTGTGGGGTTTTCGCTGCTCGCGACTTTTTTCTTGGGCGCTTCCGTGACTACGGATTCATTCGCGAAGCCGCCCTCATGAACCGTGCCCGTGCCCTTTTTCGTGCTGGGGGGAGGATTCGCGATTCCGTTGCCGAAACCCGTGCTCGCCACGGTGCCGCGAATTCCTTTGTCTCCTCCCGTGCCGTTGCCGTAGCCGGGTCCACCGGGCAACGCGGGGGAACCCAGGCGGTTCACGTTGGTCGCATGGTTCGCATCACCCTTGCCCGGTATCCCATTGGGATCGCCGAATCCGCCTGTTTGCACTTTGTTCAGCGGTGCCACGACCGTCGCGGGCGCCGCGCTGCCGCTCGATAGGTTCCCGACCTTCACCTCATCTTTTGGACGCTTCGGTTGCTTCGTCTCCACTTCAACCTTTTCATCGAACTGCGGATTCAACTCGACCGGCTTCACTTCGACCTTCTTCATTTCCGGCTGGATCGCCTTCGCCGTCATGAACACGTGCGGCTGCTTCGGGTTCAGTTTCACCGGCTCGGGAACTTGCGGCTTCGGTTGGACAGCTTTAGGCTTGATCTTCGGCGGGGGAGGCGGCGGTGGCGCGACCGGAACCATCGTCACCGGCTGCATGATTTCGGTACTTTGATATTTCAGCGCGGTCTTCATCTGCTCGGGGAAGGCCATGGGGATCAGGAGCAGAAATCCGAGAACCGCGATTTGCCCAAGTGCGCTGACCCCCATGCGGTCCCAGCGCCGCTCTGCTTCGGGAAGCAAGGCCAGTCGAGCCGACACCGGCCGTGTTCCAATGGTTTTTCTCCATGCTTGCGCGTCGCCCATCCGGCCACGGTTGGACTCGAAACCGACGCCCATCGACGTCTTGCTTGGTGGATCTACCATCATGGTTGTCATCCGCGTGCCGCCTCGTGAAATTCCGTCCAGAGACAGGGAATCCTAGGGATAGCCGGTGTTCCCAAGTCCGCTGGTAAATTAGGAAGTGCGCTCTTACCAGTACCAGAGTACTGACGAGGCTGAGGGAGCTTGAATAGGACTTTCGTACTATCGCGGCGAAGTCGCTACTACTCCCGTGAGCGCACCGTAACACACCTTACTTTTCCAACCCCGGCGAGGCGGTTTCCGTTGCGGGCAGAGTTCGCAACACCATCCTAGCATACTCCAATTTCGCCTCCGATTGTTTGTGTTTTGCTCAGCAACTTCCCGTCCAAGGGCATATGCTCTAGGATGCAAGGGAAATCTCCGGCGTTGGTTGATATAGCGGGGACTACCCTATTCTGTGCCATGGCAAAAGACACGCCAAAGCAAAACCCTGAGCCCATCTCGGGTCTTTTCCGGCTGCTCGATGGTCTCGCCTCCCTCGTCGAGAAGCTCTACGCCGAATCGCAAGCGGCCCGCTGGGGGCTGACCTTGGAGCGTCTCGCGCTCGCCCTGGAACGCAGCGCCACGAAACGCTTCGCGGACGCCGCGCCTCCCCGCCAAAAGCTCGAGGATTACCTCGCTGGGCTTCACCTCGAGGACCTCGCCTTGGCCACCGCCTGTGCTGCCGGATGCGAATCCGCCTGGGAGCATTTTTTCGCCACGTACCGTCAGTATCTTTACTCCGCTGCCGCCGCAATCACTCGGCGCCCGATCGGAGACGCCTACGCGTGCGAATTTGCCGATTCCTTGTACGCCACGCTCTATGGCCGGGAAACCGCCCTCGGTCGCGTCTCTCTGTTTCATCATTTTCATGGCCGCAGCAAACTTTCCACCTGGCTTCGCGCCGTGCTTGCGCAGCGATACATCGATGTCTTGCGCCAGGAAAAACGCCTTGAGAGTCTCGAGGACAACCATGGTTTCGAGAAAGTCCTCGCTCCCAAGCACAAAACGGACTGGGAACCGAGCGACCCGCGCCGCGCGCGCTACCTTCAGCTGCTGGCCGCGGCCCTCAAGCAGGCTATCGCTTCTCTCGATCCGCTCGATCGCACCCGGCTGATTTCCTACTACCTGAACGACCTGACCCTGGCGGAAATCGGCAAGGCCATGAACGAGCACGAGGCCACCGTATCCCGCAAGCTCGAGCGCGTGCGGCTGGAACTGAAAGACAAGGTCATCGCCATTCTGAAATCCGGGTGTGTTGCGAAGGACGGCCCGCAGGCGCAGTCCGGTGCTCCTCGGCAACCCGGTCTCGATGACGCCCAGATCCAGCTCTGTTTTGAATACGCCACGGAGGCGTGGTCTTTCGATTTTTCGCAACTGCTCGAGGCCATCCCGCCGCAACCCGGGGCTTCCAAATGGCCCCCGCCCGACGGCTGAGCCGGGCTTGCAAGAGAAGCCCTGAGGTCCGTTCTAACAAGGAGAGATAAAGGGATGGCCGCCGAAGAAGACAAAAAGTTTGACGCCGTTTTGAACGGGTTCCTGGTGGGCGGCCTGCGCGTCCCCGCCGGAAATTTGCATTGTCCGGAATCCGATGTGCTCGCCGCGTACCATGAGCGCTCGCTCCTGCCCGAAGAAATGAATTCGTGGAAAGAACACATTGTTGGCTGCGCGCGGTGCCAGGCCGTTCTTGCCGAACTCGGGGCAACCGACTCCCTGCCAGTTCGAGCTTCCGCAGAAGCTTCGGAAAAGGCTTTGCTGCCGAAATCCCTGGAGCCGGCGGCGGTTGCCCGCGAAGAGCGAGAGCTCACGCCCGCGAAATTCCCCAACAAATCTCGCATCATAACTATCTCCCGTGGCGTGCGTTGGCAATGGCTTGCTCCCGCAGGAGCTCTTGCCGCGGGCCTGCTGGTCTGGGTTGCCTGGCACGAAAATCAGCCGTTGCCATGGAAAACTCCCGCCAGAGTCACAACGGCAGAGCCAGAGCCACCTTCCACCTCCCCACCGTCCGCTCGGCAGAGCGCAGCGTCTCGACCATTGGATCAGGCACAAACGGATCAATCCGCCAGCCTTTCCAAAGATCAGGCGGCCGCCGCCGGAGCGATTTCCGCCGAGGAAACGCGGATGCCGCGGGCCCTGAAGCAGCAAGAAAAGTCTGAAGCGCGGCTCAAGAGTGCTCCCGCAAAGCCGCCGGCCAACAAGGAGCGCGGTAGGCCGGAGGGCGTCGCCAATGACCTCGTGGCGCGGAGTCCTGCCGAGAACCAGCCGTCTAGCGAACCGAAGCCCGGCGCCGTAGCGGCCATGTCGGAAACCGTAGTAGTACAAACGGAAACGGCGAATGCCCAGATGCAAATACAGCCAAGCCCGCCGAGCGGGCAGAAATCTGCCGCGCCAAGTCCTCTTCCCGAAGCAGAGCCGGGGAAGAAATCAAAATCAGAGTCACATTCGCCCACCCTGCGCCGGGCCGTGGCTGCACCTCCTTCTCCCAGCACTTCAGCAGCGTTTAGCGGTAATCTCAGCAGTCCTTCCTCGGCGATCCTAGCTGGCGCCTCCCACCTGAATTTGATCGCCACCCCCGATAAGAAAACCCTCTGGCGCGCCGGCCATGCGGGCATGATCGAATTCTCAAGCGATGGCGGCGCTTCCTGGTCGCGGCAATCGAGCAATGTCGTTGTGGATCTGACCGCGGGCTCCGCTCCCTCGGGAAAAGTTTGCTGGATCGTGGGCCGCGCCGGAACCATTCTTCTGACCACCGATGCCGGCTCGCATTGGACCCTCCTCCATTCCCCGCTCGAGGAAGACCTGGGCGGAGTTCGCGCGACCGACGCGCTCCACGCTGCCATCTGGAATCTTGGCAACACGAAAGTCTTGGAAACCGCCGACGGCGGAGTTAGCTGGAAGCCCGCCGCCTCGCAGTGAGCGGCGAGTGGCATTTTTCCGTGATTCTCGGTTGATGCGACCTGTAAGGGCGCGGCTTTATCCCGAGAGGATGCTGCGTCGCGGGTTCAACCACTTGTCCTGTTTGCAGGGGGTTCCTTGCAAGAAATTCCTCGCATGCCGTTCTAACCAAGAAGGCAAATCCCGATTGAGGTGAAAGCGAAATGAAAATCCCCACAATTCCGCCAGCCGCGCGGTGGCTTTGCGCAGCCGCCGTTCTCACTGCCGGCGCAGTGATCGCATATCCCGCGGCCCGCAACGAAACCGTTCCGAAGCTCCAGGAACGAGAAGCCGCCCGCTCGGTCCCCGATCAGTCCACCGGGTTGAATGATCAGACCGAGCTGAACGTCACGGTTTACAACTCCAACATTGCGCTGGTTCGCGACGTCCGCAATCTCGTGCTTCCCGCCGGCACGTTTCGCCTGAAATTCATGGACATCGCCGCCACCGTCAATCCGGCTACCGTGCATTTCCGCTCGCTCACCGACCCGGACAAGCTCGGCGTCATCGAGCAAAACTACGAATACGATCTGCTCGAGCCCGCAAAACTTCTCCACAAATACGTCGGCAAGGAGGTGACGCTGGTTCGCACCTACCAGGAAAGCGGCACCACCAAGCACGAAGAGATCAAAGCCACCTTACTTTCCGACAACAACGGACCGGTCTGGAAAATCGGCCCGGACCTCGTGACCGGAATGTTCGCCGAGAGCTATCGCTTCCCTGAGGTTCCGGCGAATCTTTACGACCGTCCAACGCTCGTTATGTCTCTGGAAAATTCCGGCCCCCGCAAGCAGCAGATTGAGGCTTCCTATCTTGCCAACAACCTTTCCTGGAACGCCGATTACGTCCTCACGGTCGCTAGGGACGACAAGAACGCGGACCTCGACGGCTGGGTTACCGTCGTCAACAACAGCGGCACCGCCTTTCACAACGCGCACCTCGAACTCGTCGCCGGTGAACTGAACCGTGTGCAACCCCCTGCCGCCATGAATGCCTTGGCCCTCAGGGAATCTGGCATGAACAAGGCTGCAGCACCGCAATTCCAGCAGGAAGCCTTCAGCGAATATCATCTCTACACGCTCGGCCGCAAAACTTCCGTCGAAGACAAGGAAACCAAGCAGATCAGCTTGCTTGAGGGCTCCGGTATCCCGGTCGAAAAGGTTTTCGCCGTCAACGGCCAGAGTTCCTACTATCGCAATCAGCAGGCCCCCGGCGCGCCGCTGAAAGATCCCGTGATGGTCTACTACAAATTCAAAAACGAAGAAAAAAACGGCCTGGGCATTCCTCTGCCTGCCGGCAATGTGCGCGTTTACCAGAAAGACTCCAAGGGCGGCATCCTTTTCGCGGGGGAAGACCGCATCGATCACACACCCAAAGACGAACAGGTCAGCATCCACATCGGCAATGCCTTCGACGTCGTGGCCGAGCACAAGCAAACGGATTACAAGCACGTGGACACGCACACCTGGGAATTCGAGTATGAGATCACCCTGCGCAACCACAAAGACATTCCCATCGTCGTTCAAGTGAACGAACCCATCGGGGGCGATTGGGAAATGCTCTCTTCCAACTACAAGTACACCAAGACGGCGGCCTTCGCGGCGCAATTCAACGTTCCCGTGGCTAAAGACGGTACTGCGGTCCTGAAGTACCGCGTCCGCGCCAAATGGTGATTCTCGACCCTGGTGCGAATGCGCCCCTTTTTCCCGGTTGGGGCACGGTACCTCGTGCCCTTTCTTGTCGCCTGCCGGCCCTGTCTGCCATCTTTGCGCGGTGGCATCCCGAGCGAGGGTCCCGGCCGGAGTTGCCCAGGGTCACTGCGACCAACCTTCCTCCTGGCCCTTCACACCGGGGAAACATTTGTTGCATTTTCTCCGAGGTCCCTGCGCCATGACAAAATGCCTTGACAGATTTCGTCCCCGCCCCTAGAGTAACGCGCACCGGTGGAATATAGTTCCGTGCATCATCTGTTGCACAAGGCTCTTCGTGTATTCCCTCCGCGCGACCTGCCTGGTGCCTCATAAATGGGCAAGACTGGCAACCTGGGTGGGAGGCTCGCATGTACCGTTTCCGTGTCGCATTCGCCGATTCCTTGTCCGATCGCTTTGTGCCTCCAAAAGGGATGTGGCGCCTCGCCCTTGGTCTCCTTCTTGGCTTCCTCGCCTTCCCCTTGCTTCCTGCCTTCCTCGCGCAAACCACGTCCACCATTGAGGGCACGGTGAGCGACCGCCAGGGCCTGGCGATCTCCGGGGCGGAAGTGAGCGTTACGGCAAACACCCTGGCGTTGAGCAGGAAAACAACCACGGACGGCACCGGAAACTATCAGATTTCCGCTCTGCCCGCGGGCATTTACACGCTGACCGTTTCTCACGCCGGGTTCAGCACTCAGGAATTTAAAGATTTGGAGATGACTCTAAACCGTACCCTCAAATTCGACGTTTCCCTTGACGTGGGAACCGTCGCGCAAAAGGTGGTGGTCTCCGCCGAGATTCCCCTGCTCGAGACCACGGCTTCCTCACAAGGCGCAACCATCGTTCCCAGCCAGATTGTGAACATGCCCATCAACGGGAGGAATTATCTGGACCTGATGCAGCTGGTCCCCGGCGTGGCCATCAACCGCCAGGCCGATCTCAATAGCGACAACGCCACGCCGGTCCTGGGTGAGCGCGCCAACAACACCGGGTTCCTGATTGATGGTCTCTCCAATCAGGACGAACTGAGCGGCGGCGCGGCGGCGCAATTCAATCAGGACACGATCGCGGAGTTCCAGGTCATCACTACCGGATACAAGGCCGAGTTCGGCCATGCATCGGGTGGCGTCGTCAACGTCATCACCAAGTCCGGCACCAACGATACTCACGGCCTGGTCTCCGCCTACCACCGCAACAGTGCCTTCGACAGTTCCAACATCCCGGGTCAACCCAATGTCCCTTATCTTCTGCGCTGGGACTACGACGTCGCCGGCGGCGGCGCCTGGATTCGCGACAAAGCCTTCTGGTTCGGCTCCGCCGAGGGCATCCACGAAAATCGCCAGCTGAATTTTGTCCCTCCCCCCAATACCCCACAATTTCTTATCGACAACGAGGAAACGTACAACGAGCCTACCACCAACCGCGAGGTTCGCCTGTTCGCCAAATTTGATCAGGTTTTGAGCAATCACCATATCACCGAGCAAATGAACTACACCAACGTCCACGTCAACAGCACCAATCCTCTTTCGGCTGCCAATTCTCTTCCCTCCACGCGCACGAACCTCGGCGACCGCAATTTGCTTCTCGGCTTCAGCGATGTCGTGACCTTTGGGAACTCCGGAAGCCCCTTCATCCTGAATCTTCGCGGCCAGTATCGCGACGAGCCCACGCTCACAAGTCCGGCTCACCCTCAAGCCGGCCCCAACACGACCTTCAACCTTTTCAGCAGCTACACCACCTTCGGTATATTCGGCGATCTAGGCCAGTTCAGCTATGGCGCTACGTTCACTCCCTCGACTGTGGAGCAGAAGTACGGAGCCTTCGGCGCCAACCTGAACAAAGCGATCAGCCGTCACAACTTGAAGTTCGGTTGGGACTTTGAGCGCACTCATGTCGATGGCGTGGAAGCCAACGGGCAGAATGATCAGCTCTTTGCCACGGAGAGCGACTATCAGCAATTCGGCCCCATCGATGCCGGCTTCTTCCTGCTCCTGACCATCGGCGGTCTAACCCCGCAAGCTAATCAAATCAAATTGCGCAACAACTACACGGGCTTGTGGGCGCAGGATGACTGGAAAATTGCCCGCAACCTGACCATCAATGCGGGACTCCGCTGGGACTACGACTCGTCCTTCAATAAAACCGACAATGTCTCACCGCGCGTGGGTTTTGCCTTTTCTGCCACGCCGAAAACGGTTATCCGCGGCAGCTTCGGCCTCTTCTACGACCATTTCCGCCTTGGCCTGGTTCGCGACATCCCGGCCTTCGGTGGCGCGGATATCCGCGAGAGTCAGCCGCTCTCCTTCCCTCGCCTGTTCTACGGCGTGCCCACGATTGCTCCCGCTCTGTTTGGATTGTGCCTCTCGCCCACGCAAACCGACGCACAAATCGCTGGTCAGCCGTGCCCTTACCCATTCGACCCTGCGGGCACTCCTTACTTCGGAGTCGACCATCTGAATAAGATCGGCCCGACGCCGATTCCTGCTAACGTTGCCGTTAACCAAAGCAACGTCCAGCAGCTCTCCGGTCTCGGTCCCAGCGCTTTCCTGACCGCGGCAGACACGGCTACCGGTATGCCGTCCAATTTCTGGTTCTGGGGTCCGTTCGGTGCGCTCTCCTTCAATGTGTTCCAGCCCAGCAACTTCCCGGTAACCATCGATCCCAGCTTTGCCACTCCGTACACCCGCAGCTACACTCTCGGCGTTCAGCGTCAACTCACCAACGATTGGGTCGTCTCCTTGGACTTTTATCACAAGGACATCGTAAACATCCTCGGCGTTCGAGAGACCAATCTTCCCTTTGCGGCACGTATCGATAACAGCGGCGGCGGCCTGACACAAGTGAATGGCTTCGGGCCGTGGTATGCCGGCACCTACAACGGCGGAGTGCTTTCTTTTGAAAAGCGCATGAGCCGCCGCTTCACGTTAGGCGGCAGCTACTCGTATGTCTCGGAAGGCGACGATGCGCTTTCCTCAAACCTCGGCACCGGTGCCATTGGTGGCGGCAACACATTTCCCACGGACAGCTTTGTCGGCGTCCCGCCCGTGGTGACCGATCCTGGGAACATTGCTCAGGGAGGCACTTGCCCTGGCGGCACCAATGCCACGGTTTCCTTCTTTGCATGCAACGGCAACTACGTGCCTAAGGCGGGCGTTTTTTACAACGGAGCCGCCCTCGATACCGGCCACTCCGATTTTGCCCTGCGCCACACTTTCGAAGCCCACGGGCTAGTGCAACTCCCCTGGAAGATCCAATTCAGCAGCCTTTTCCGGGCACAGAGTGGTTTTCCTTATACGCAGAACGCCCTTGTCCCTATCGACCAGGACGGCAATGGAAACTTTAACGGCAGGGATCTGAAAACCGGACGCAACGCTTTCACCGCCCCGCACTTCCTGAACATGGACACGCGCATCGCGAAGACATTCAACATCACCGAGCGCGTCAGGGCGCAAGCCATGTTTGAATTCTTCAACCTTTTCAACAGCGCGAATCCGGCTGCGGTGAATCTAAATCAGAATCACACGCCCTTGAATCCCGGAGAACCCATTTTCGGCACGGTTACACAATTCCTGCCTGGCCGTGAAGGTCAGATTGGCGTGCGCATCGAATTCTGAGTTGGCCTCACGCCGGAAAGGACCGCGATGCAAAGACCGACGCCGGCAATATGCTTGTCCGCACTGCTTCTCGCGGCTGTGCCCAACCCTGCGCAAGCGCAGAAGAAGAAACCTGCTTCTCCCGCGGCTGCCTCCGCGGCTCGAGCGGCCTCTCCCGCTGCCAAGCTCGAGGGCCTTGATGATCTCGCTCGTCAAGCAATGAAGGAATGGAAAGTCCCGGGCGTCGCCCTGGCCGTCGTACAAGACGGCAAAGTCATCTACGCCAAAGGATTCGGCCATCGCGATCTCGAAAACAAACTCCCGGTCACGACCGCAACCCTGTTTCCCATCGGCTCGATCACCAAATCCTTCACGGCTCTCACCTTCGGCATCCTCAGAAACGAAGGTAAGGTCGACTGGGACAAGCCCGTCCACACCTACCTCCCGGAGTTCCAGATGTATGATGCGGTCGCCAGCGAGCAGGCCACGCCCCGCGATCTTTTCTCGCATCGCACCGGTCTACCTCGCCACGACCTGGTTTGGTATTCCTCCGATTTCAGCCGCGAAGACCTCGTCAGCCGCTTGCGCTATCTCAAGCCCAACAAGGGCTTTCGCAGCGCCTATCAGTACAACAATCTCACCGTCATGACCATGGGCTACCTCGAAGGGAAACTCACCGGTCTTGGTTGGGAAGGCTCGATTCGCGAAAAGATTTTTGCTCCGCTGGGCATGTCGCATTCCGATTTGTCCGTCGCGGATATCGAAAGAGCCGACGACCACGCCCTCCCCTACGAACTAAAGAAGGAGGTCGTCACCAGGGTTCCGTTCCACAACATCGACGCCATCGGTCCCGCAGGCGCCATCAATTCCAGCGTTGACGACATGGCGCACTATTTGATTTTTCAGCTGGGCGAGGGCAAATACGACGGCAAGCCCATCGTCGCCGAGAGCGACCTGCGCGAAATGCACAGCCCGCAAACGGCCATCCCCGATCCGCCGCCCGCATTCAGCATGTCCGGTCTCGGTCATTTCAGCTACGGGCTGGCCTGGGTGGTGACCGCGTATCGCGGCCACAATCTGGTCTGGCACAACGGCGGCATCGACGGCTTCTACGCGCTGCTGTCCATGCTTCCCGACGACCACCTAGGCGTGGTGGTGCTCACAAATCTGCCGCACGGCCAAACGCCGGAAGTTCTTGCCTACAACGTCTACGACCGCCTGCTCGGGCTCGATCCTTTGCCCTGGTTCGATCGGTTCAAGGACCTTGAAGCCAAAGGCAAGAAACAGGAAGAGGAAGCCAAGAAGAACAAGCCCGCCGACCGCAAGACCGGCACGCATCCTTCGCACAGCCTTGCGGAGTACGCCGGCGAATACCAGAATCCGGGCTACGGCATCCTGAAGGTTGCGGTCAAGGGCGACGCCCTCGAGCTGAGCCTTAACCGACTGGGCCCATTTCCGCTCGAGCACTACCACTATGACATCTTTCAGCTTCCCGAGGATTCCGACAGCGTCGCGGCCGGCGAAAAGTTTCAGTTTGAGATGAACAAGAAAGGCGACATCGACCGCATCGCCGCCACGCTCGAACCTGCGCTCGGCGAAGACCTCGTCTTCACGCGCTCGCCCGAAAAAGTCGCAAAAGACCTTTTGCAGCAACTCGCGGGCGACTACCTGCTCGCCGACGAGACCGTGACCGTTGCTCTTGTGGGTGATGTTCTGCGCCTCACCGTGCCAGGCCAGCCGGTGTACGAGCTGATTCCCCGCAAGGAACTGTCGTTCGACGTGAAGGGCCTCCCCGGCTTCAGCATCGACTTTCAGATGGAGGCCTCCGGCAAAGTCAGGGAAGCCGTCTTCAACCAGCCGAACGGCGTCTTCCACGCCAAGCGCAAATAGCCGCTAGCTTGAAAAGCAAACGCCGAGGTGCGAGCAACGTACTTGCCTGGCCATCCTGCGGAAAACTCTGACAGAAGGTCGTAGCACCAGCCTCGACGGCGGCCTAAAGCCGCAGCTACCCGCTGGGCTCGGCGACGAAGATCATTTCGGGCGAGTCGTCACGGATGGGCGTTTTGTCAAAATCTCCATATTCCGCACGCACGCGGAAGCCGCAGCGCGAGAGCAGGTGCTCGACTTCGTAGCGGAAGAAATAGCGTAGCGGCCAGGCAAACACCAGGCGCTCCTTGCGCCCGTCGGGATGTTCGATGGTGTAGATCATCTCGGCGTCATTGCGCTGCTCGGCGCGATGAAACGCGGCAACACGTTCGCTGATGCGCACCTGCTTGCCCTGGTGCGTCCGGTACTCGACCAGCGGGGATTCGCGCATGTGGACGGGATCGTGGATGCGCTCGGCGTCGGTCTGGAACACGTCCAGGATGAGGCGGCCGGCAGGCCGGAGATGCTTGCGGACCTGCTCGAGGCAGGCCATCTGGTCGCGCACCTCGAGCAAGTGCTGAAACGAACGGAACGGAATAAGGATGAGCTGGAACTTTTCGCCCAGGTCAAACTGGGTCATGTCGCCCTGCACGAGATGGACGCGTTCGCGCTCTTCTTTGTTGAGCGCGGCGCGCTTGCGCGCGGCGTGCTCGAGCATGCGTTCGGAAAGGTCGAGACCGGTGACGCGCTTGCCCATTTGCGCGAGCGCCATGGCGATGCGCCCGGTGCCGCAGCCGAGCTCGAGCACGGGATCGCCGAACTCCCGCGCGGCGTCGCGGTAAAACGCGACGTCCTGCGTGCGCTGACGCACGAGCGGCGCTTCGTCGTAGTAGTCCGCGATGAACGAATCGTACAACGCGGGGGACATTTTTTTTCCGTGCAATCGCGGTCCTTGATCTTTCGAGAGATTTTCGCCTTCAGGCGGTTTTAAGAGACTACGGCATCGGCTTCGATTTCCACAAGCATTTCGGGGGAAATTAGCTTGCTCACTTCGACCATGCTCGTCGCGGGACGAATCTCGCCGAAAAATTCTCCGTGCGCGCGGCCCACCTTTTCCCATTCGGAAATGTCGGTGACGTAAATGCGCGTGCGCACGACATCCTTCAGCGCCGCACCGGCCTTCGCGAGCGCGGCTTCGATGTTGCGGATGGTTTGGATGGTTTGCGCGCGGGCGTCGCCTACGCCCACAATTCTTCCGTCGGGCCCCGTCGCCGTGGTTCCCGAAACCGTGACGGTGTTGCCGATGCGCACCGCGCGCGAGTAACCGACAATCGGCTCCCAGGGCGCTCCGCTGGAAATGTTTTGCCTGTCCATGTTTGATCTCCTTGGGCTCGATTCTCTACCATCGGCAGTACTATGTTCGCGTGCCCGAAAGAATAATCCAATCGGCATCATTTCAACACTGGCGGCGGGAAGTATCCGCGGGTTTTGCAATGATGCTAAACTGAAGGCACCTTCGCGGAGAAACCGCCAACCAAAAGAGACCGAGACAAGGGATGAAGTGCAACAACATTCTCGAAGCAATCGGGCATACGCCGCTGGTGCGGCTGAACCGCATTACCAAGGACCTGAAGCCGCGGATCTACGTGAAGGCGGAGTTCATGAACCCGGGCGGGTCGGTGAAGGACCGCATCGGCATGACCATGATTAATGACGCCGAAAAACGCGGCCTGCTGAAACCGGGCGGCACGATCATCGAAGGCACCTCGGGGAATACCGGCATGGGGCTGGCGCTGGTGGCGGCAGTGCGCGGCTACAAATGCGTGTTTACAACAACGGACAAGCAGTCGAAGGAAAAAGTGGATTTGCTGAAGGCCCTGGGCGCGGAAGTCATCGTGTGCCCCACGGCAGTGGAGCCGGAAGATCCGCGCAGCTACTACTCGGTGGCAAAGAAACTCGCGCGCGAAATTCCCAATTCGTATTATCCGAATCAGTACGACAACCCGATGAATCCCGAGGCGCACTACCTCACCACGGGACCGGAGATTTGGGAGGACAGCGAAGGGAAGATCACGCACTTTGTTTGCGGGTTGGGCACCGGCGGGACCATCAGCGGCGCGGGGAAGTATCTGAAGGAAAAAAATCCCGCGGTCAAGATTATTGGCGTCGATCCATACGGCTCCCTGTATTACGACTTCGTGAAGACCGGGACCACCATTAAAGCGAAGACCTATGTGGTCGAGGGCATCGGCGAAGATTTTTTCCCGACGACGATGAATTTGAAGATTCTCGATGACATTATCCAGGTGAATGACGAGGAGTGTTTTGTGGTGGCGCGGCGGCTGGCGAAATTGGAAGGACTGTTCACCGGAGGTTCGGGTGGCGGATGCCTGTCGGGCGCTTTGCGGCTGGCGACAAACCTGGGGCCCGGCGATTTTCTGGTGGCGCTGCTGCCCGACACGGGGATGCGCTACCTGAGCAAAGCGTACAACGACGAATGGATGCGCGAGCGCGGATACGTGGATGCGGCGGTGCAAATCACCGCAGCCGAAGTGGTGAAGGCCAAGCATGCCGCCGGCAAGGTGCGCGAACTGGTGATTGCGCGGCCGTATCAGACCGTTTTTCACGCGCTGAAGAGCATGCAGGATCAGGACATTTCGCAGATTCCCGTGTTCGAGGAGAACACGCCGATTGGGACGATCTACGAGGATCAGATTTTGAATTTGGCGCTGCAAGGCAAGGATTTGCGGAAGCTGGTGGTGCGCGAAGTGATGAGCAATCCCTTGCCGCAAGTGCCGAAGACGGCGCCGGTCGAGCGCGTGACGCACATCCTCAGCCACGAAAACCCGGCGGTGTTCGTGGACATGGGCAATTCGCACTTCGAAATTCTCACCAAGTACGACCTCATGAGCACGGTGGCCTCGCTCATGGAGCAAAAGCGGTAGGGAGAGCGCGTGACGCGAAAGGGTTCGGTCAGATTCTTCTGGGTTGCTGCTCTCCGTCTTTGCTCCCGCCTGGCTTTCTCTCGGTGTTGCGATTGCCCAAGCCTTGCGCACAGGCGCGGGGAAGAACCGCAGCCCTCGATACGGGTGGCCAAGGCCTTTGTTTTGGCAAATGTGCGAACAGCTAAATGAAAATCTACGATTTCAATGAGCGGCTGAAGGACGCGATTCTCATCGCCGATGGAGCGATGGGGTCGATGCTGCACGAAGCGGTGGGTCCGCAGCGGTGCTTCGACGAGTTGAACGCGACCGAGCCGGAAGCGGTCTTCCGCGTGCATCAGGCATACATCGAAGCGGGCGCGCAGATCATCGAGACCAATACGTTCGGAGCGAATCGCTTCAAGCTGGCGCCGCTGGGACTCGGCGACGAGGTGCAGCGATTCAACAGCCGCGGCGTCAAGATTGCGCGGGAAGCCCGCGAGTCCGCGGCGCGGGAAGTGCTCATCGCGGGCTCGATCGGGCCACTCGGTCTGGGTGTGCAGGCGCGCCATCCCGACGACAAGGAGATCCTGGATGTTTTTTATGAGCAGGCGCTGGCGCTCGAGGAGCGCGGCGTCGATTTCTACATTCTCGAAACTTTTTCCTACATCGAAGAGATCTTGCTCGCGGTGGATGCCATTCGCTCGTTTTCCGGCTTGCCCATCGTGGCGCAGCTCACCTATTCGGAAGAAGGCACGACCCACGGCGACATTCGGCCTTCGGACGCCGCGGCACAACTAAAAAGCAAAAATGTGCAGGTGATTGGCGCGAATTGCACGCTGGGTCCGCAGGCGCTGCTCCCGATTTTGCAAGAGCTTGCGGCGGTGGACGACAGTCGAACCAGCGGCATGCCCAACGCAGGCTTCCCCAAGCGAGAAGGCGACCGCATCGTGTATCCGAAATCGTCGCCGCAATATTTCGCGCTGTTTGCCCGCGAAGCGGCGGCGCTGGGAGTGCGCATTCTGGGTGGCTGCTGCGGTACGACGCCGGCGCACATTCAGGCGATGGCGGAAGCGGTCAAGTCGCTGCGCCCGGCGAAGGCCCATGCTACGTCCCCGGTGGCGGTGGAAGCAGTCGCGAAGCCGGCCGCGGTCTCGCAGCGCGAACCCGAGAGCCGATTCTGGAAAAAGCTGAGGAAAAAAGAGTTCACGATTTGCGTGGAAATCGATCCGCCAAAAGGACTCGCGCTCGACCGCATCTTCGAGCAGGTGGACAAGGTGATGGCCTCGCGCAAGATAGACGCCATCGACATCAACAGCGGAGCGATGGCGCGCGTGGGGATGGACGCGCTGGTGGTTGCCGGTGCGCTCGAAGCGCGCGGTGTGGAAACCATTCCGCATTTGACGACGCGCGACCAAAATATTATTGGGCTGCAAGCGGCGCTGCTGGGCGCGTGGACGGTGGGCGGTGTGCGCAACGTGCTGGCGATTACCGGCGACCCACCTTCGGTGGGCGATTACCCGGAAACCAGCGGCGTCTATGAAGTGGATTCGGTGGGCCTGGTGAAAGTGCTTAGCCGGCTGAATCAAGGGACGGACTGGGCGGGCAAAACGCTCGGCGGCGCGACGAATTTCGCCATCGGCGTGGCGCTCAACCCGGTGGCCGATGATCTGGATAATGAAATCGCGCGTTTCCATGCCAAGGTGGAAGCCGGCGCGCACTATGCGATGACGCAGCCGCTGTTCGACCCGGAGCATTGGCACGCGTTTTTGAAAAAGCTTGGCGACAAGCCGCCCATTCCCATCTTGATCGGGGTCTGGCCGCTCAATAGCTATAAGCAGGCGCTGCGGTTGAACAACGAAGTGCCTGGCATGGTTATTCCTGAGGCGTTGTTGAAGTCCATGGAAGCTGCCGGAGCTGCTGCGCGCGATTGCGGCTTCCAAGTTGCAAGGCAGATGCTCGCTTGGGCGCGGAGCGAGCTTGCCGGCGCCTACCTCATTCCACCGTTCAAGCGTTACGAAGAGATTTTGGAAATTCTATAGCCACCCTGAGCCGGTGTCAGGCCGGAATGAGCTCCTTTGAGCGGCTCCTATTTTAGGACTCTGATGTCTGACCTGAACCTCCCCCGTCTTCGCACAAGGAACTTCTATAAAAGGATACGTTTCGGATTCCGATCGAAGGCCTCGCGCCAGGAAACTTCTAGGGATTCGGCTGGGGAAAAGACACGGTGCTGGTGTGGTCGTGGATGATCTTCCAGCCGTCGGGGAACTTCTCCCAAACGAGGGTGAACACGCCGCCGACGTCGCCAGCGGTTTCGCGCTTCAGATGCCACTTGCCCAGAACCAGCGCGGCGTCGGGTCCCAGAAACCGTATCTCCAAGTCGGAAAAATCCAGTTCGCCCATGGAGTCGCGGTCAGGATAGTTTTTCTTGTAGCGCGCGACCACGCCGTCCCAGCCGCGCGCGACTCCGTTGCTTCCGGAGAAAGTCAATTCGGTCGAATGCCAATAGCCGGTCAGAAAGGCTTCCACATCGCCGCGATTCCAGGCCGCTTGCTGAGCTTTCAGTACGGCGTTGATGGCAGCGCGTTCGGCCTCACGCGCATCCCCTGGTTTGCCGAACGGCGGCCAGGCGAAAAGCGTAAGGCAAACTGCGAGCAACGCTATCCGAGCAGTGGTCCATACCGTGATGCGAGTCCGAGCCATGGTCCTTTTCTCCCTCCCCACAAGGGGTTCGCTGCATCTCCAACCGAGCGACCCGTAAGTGACTGATAAGTTGGAGGATAGGCTGGCCGCAAGGAAATGACAAGGCGTTCTTTCAAAGAGGCGTCCGAAACTCGGAGGAGACGGCTTTGTTTCCGAGGACGTTACGCCGGTCGTTCCACGCCCTTAGTACTTCGGAGCTATTGGAACTATTCTTGCGCCCGGGCAATATCCCTTATACGAGGCAGAGGGATGTTCGCAGCCATAGTATTTACGATCTCAATGGTGGCCCTGTCACAGTTTGCTCTCTACTACCTGAGGGCAGTGCTGACGGGGGTTGCGGCTCTTCCGGTCTTGGACCGAGTGCTGGCTGCAGCCCATATCGAAGAGGCACGCCTTTTGCCGCAACACTTTGCAACGCTAGCCGAGCTGCACGATTTGACGCCCGATCTCGAAACTGATCGCGGCGGGCTTGGCCTGGTGCGCGTCTATTACCGCTTTGTGCAGGCTCTCGGCGTCCTGTTGGGCAAGCACATGCCGGCGCTCGCTGCCTGGAGCGAGCAGGAGCGCGCGATTTGCGCGCGCTACGCCGCCGTGCAGGTAGGACGCCGGCTGCAGGCGAATCTGGAGCTGGCGGCTTCGCTTCGTTCCTGTTAAGCCCTTTTAAATTAAACCCACTCCAACGCATCGCAAATTACTGCGGTATCCCGCAAACCGTTCCGCGTTACGGCAAGCGGATGACGCAGGGGAGCTTCACGGACAGGAACGAAAGCAACTTCTCACTGGTTCGATTTTTTTCTAAGCTAGGGCGCAGCACGGTGATCCCGCTCGACCTATGCCAGTTCCTTTCGCGCGACCTTGCTGGCGCGGGCGGCAGCTTCTTCGAGCATTTTGCTGATGCGGCGGTCGCGGGCTTCCGGGCTGCGATAGTAGAAGACACTGAGCAACTGGTGGCGGCGTTGCGTGGGAGACATGCGCTGCCAGCCCTGATAAGCGCGAGGATCACGCGCGAACGCGGCTTTCAGGATGGGAGGCAGGTCGCGTTCGGCTTCCATGGCGGTCAGCAAGCGCTCGGCAATTTGCTCCGCGCGGCGCATGCGCGCGTCCCTGCTTTTTGGTTGCGTGATCGAATCGGTGAACCACTTGCGGATGGAATAGCTGAGATTGTCGAACCAGCGGCCGAGCGCGCGATCCTGCGAGAGGAAGCGCTTTAGTTCTACGGGGACAACAGCCTTGCGGACTTCCAAGTCCGGTTCGAGGCAAAAATGCGCCGTGCCGCCTGGACGCACATCGCCGCCTGCTTGCATGCGCTTGTTGACGAGAAGGAAGTGATAGCCCCTGCCTGTGGGGAACAGTGCTGTGCGAAACGGGAAGCCGTTGATTTCCCCTTTGACGCGGAGCCTGCCGCGCACGCTCCAGACTTTGCAAACGTCGAAGGGGATGCGAATGATGACCCAGCCGAGACTCGACGACTGCATGCGCTCAAGAGTGGCCTTGAAGGATTTCTCGACGGCTTTGGGCTTTGTTTTCACAAAGGAACCCGAGAAAGACGCGAGTGAGGACAAAAAGAGGGCACTCCGGGCCCTGCTTCCTCCCGAGAGTTCCCGTTCGAAACGGCAGCGCTACTTCGAAAAGCTGGCGACGGCCTCGGCTTCGGTGTTGTAAACGTCGAAGACGGTCATCAGCTTGGTGATCTGCAGAACTTCCTGGAACTTGCTGCCGAGATGGCAGAGGCGCAACCCGGCGCCCTGGGATTTAGCGCTGTGATGGGCGGCAACCAGAGTGCCCAGCCCGGCGCTGTCGATAAACGTCACGTTGTCCATGTTGAGGACAATTTTCTTTTTTCCCGAGGCGATGAGGCTCTTCACTTTTTCTCGCAGCGCGTTGCTTTCCTCGCCGAGCACAATACGGCCGTCCAGCGCCACCACCGAGACGCCATCCACTTCGCGATTGGTCATCTTCAATGCCACGTTCGTTTCCTCCTCGTCAAAAAGAGGTTCCGGCGGCAACCCGTGCCGGAGCCGTAAAGCTTATCAAATTAGGGTTAACCGGGAGCGATGAATCGTAATCGAAGACCTGGCGGCGGTCAAATCCTGAAGCCACCGCAGCCGATTTGCAGACCGCCGGGGAACGGCTAATAGTAGTCCGCGCAGGACATGTAATAGCCGCAGACCGAGCAGATCAACTTGCAACGACGCGATTCCAACCGCTCGGAGCAAACCGGGCAATACTGCGACGGATCCTCGTTTCGAACGGCCGGAAGCTCGCCGGCGTGCGAGGACGCTTCGATTGAATCGAAGGCCTTGACCGATCGAGCTGAGTCGCCGGCAGAGGCCGGATTCGCGGTGAAATTCACGGCTGCACGGTTATAACACAGGGAGGGGACCGGGGGGTAGGGATTAAGGGACGGGAGGGACGGGATTGACGGGATGATAGGACATCGGACCGATGGACCACCGGGAAACGACCGAAACCGAAATTCGTAAGATCGCAGAACACCTCCCTTCGAGCTGTGGCTCCGGCCATTTAGGACTGAACAGGGAGCATCAGCTTCGTCAGCGTTCCCAGGGCAACTTGGGAGGGGGCCCTGGGGGCCCTGGCGACTTGCTCAGGGCAGTCTGCGCCGCCTGCATCCATTCCATGGCGCGCGGGAGGTCATCCGGGCGCTGGTACAGGTGGTGGAACAAGCCTGGGATGTCGAAAAGCGCCCCGGCAAACTGGCGGAACGAGGAAGGCAGCGGCGGGCCGCCGGGACGCCCCGCCGCAGGAATTTGTGCGTACAAGTGCACCGCGTACATGCTCCCGCCGGCCAAAGCCTCGTGCGGATACTGCATGAGCCATTGACAGTTGTGCCCGTCCAGAATCATGTTCGCGGAGAGCGCCACCCACTGACCTAGATCTTCCGGCGCGGGCGTTTGGCAATTCCAAACGTGCGCCCGCGGAACGAACACCGTGGGATCGGAAAATCCATACTCATCCACGGCGATTCTGTGAAGTCCGTGTTGTTCCACGAAGCGCTCGAGTTCCGGGAGCGACTGGTTCCAGTCCACATTGGAGTCGTTGACCAGCTCGTAGGCAGGATGTCCCAGGCCGAGTGAATTGATAAAGGGGAAGTAATAAGGATAAGCGCGGACTGCCGTGAAAAGACAACTGGCCGCAAGCACCGCGACCGCGACGCCACCCACGGTGACGCCGGAACGCTCCGCTCCGCCGAGCATCCGCGGCACGGGGGCGAGCAGCAAAATCAGCAGGACCAGGGGCACGGTGAAATGGCGGATGCTGATATCGAGCCGGCTCGCCATACACGTGCCGGTGAACACCAGCAAACTCATCCAGAGCATCCTCCAGTGCACCGCAAAGGGTAAGGGAATCGCAGAAACGCTGCTGGCACTGCGCGATTGGCGGCGAAGCGCAATCAGCAGGGATACGGGAAGCAAGAGTAAGAACCCCAGCGGCGATTTGAAAGCAAAGACCACCGGAAAATAGAACCACACGCCGCGCGGATAGCTCTGCCCGAGAACAAAGGTCGGCCTTCTCCCGGTGAGCAGCACCCAAAACACGCCGCGCAGATACAGCACCGGGGGCAGAAGCACGCGCCGGAAAAAGAGCGCCAGCGGGCCAGTGCCCAGCCGGTAGAGCGCATCGGATGGTTGATGCCAGGAAAACACCAAATAAAAGACATACACAATCAAGGCGGAACCCAATGCGCCCAGCAGGGTTGCTCGCAGGCGCGCCCTCCGCCAATCGCGGGCCTCGGCCTTGCCTTCGGGTGTCCCTGGGACGCGGCGCAACCGCAAGCTCAGGACAAACACCGCAAAGGCAAAGAACAGAACCCCCGCAGTAAATTTCGAGAGCAACGCTCCGGCCAGGCTCAAAGCGAAGCGCAAGACATTTCCCCGGGTTGGCTCACGCCATAGGCTCGAAAACGTCCACAGCGCAAGCAGCGAGAACAGCGTCAATGCCACATCCGTGTGCACCAGGGGGCCGAAAGCAAGAAACGCCGGGGTGCTTACGTACAGGCTGAGGCAAAGCAGCCCGCCCCACGCACCTCCGAGCCGCCTGGCAAGGACGTATACGGCGCATCCGAGCGCCAGCATAAGCAACAGCATCGGCAACCGCGCCCACTTGAGCAAGGTCTTCGGGTCGTTCCACCTCTCGAGCAGCCATTCACCGAACACCCACTGACCCATGTATGCCGGAAAGAATTTTTCGCTGATGCTCCAGGAGATGTGGTTATAGTCCGCGCGAACTCCTCGGATTACCAAGGGAATCGCCGCCAGCACTTTCGCGAGCGGCGGGTGCTCGGGATTCATTCGCAGATCGAGCCTCTCGAGATAGCTGACACCGGCGCCGATGTGGGAGACTTCGTCGACGGTGACGGACTCGCCGAGGGCTGCACCGCCCGCCAACACCGCCATCAAGACCAGCAGCACGAGAGCCAGCAGCGCACTCAGAATGCCGCGGGGTTTGTCATGTGGATCCAATGGTATTCACACCCAACAGTACGGGCCACTCGGTCCGGCAATCATAAACCTATATTCTTGATTCTTGTGCTGTTGTTTATTCCGGCACGTGCCGGGCAGCTATTTCTTTGCGGGTTCGGGCATGACGTAGCCGGATTGCGCCGGCAGACCGGCGCGTTCCAGCTGGACGGTGGTGTGTTCGATGTGAAATTGCTTCGCAGCAACCTGCCGGATGGCGTCGAGCAGGCGCTCGCACTCGTCCAAGTGCATGTCGGGAATCCGCGCATGCAGGCTGAGCGCATTGTGACCGCCGCCAAGCGACCACAGGTGGACGTCGTGGACTTCCTGCACGCCTTCCACCGTTAGGATGGCGCGGGCGACTTCCTCGACTTGCAACTCATGCGGACGGCCTTCCAAAAGCAAGTGTGACGATTCGCGCAGGATGCCGACGCTCGACCAGAGCACGAGCAGCCCGATGCCCAAGCCGAGAAGAGGGTCGATCCAATGTGCGCCGGTCTTTCCAATGAGGACGGCGCCGACGATAATGGCAATATTGGAAAGTGCGTCACCGAAATTGTGAATGAGGATGCTGCGGAGATTGAGGTCGCCCCGCCCGCGGACCAATGCCAGGGAGATGCCGCCATTCACGGCCAGGGCCGCCATCGAAGTCCAGATCATCCACGCTTCCACAACCGCGACGGGTGAGCGGAAGCGCTCGAGCGCTTCATAACCAAGCCACAGGGAAAGAAGAACCAAGACAAAAGCATTGGTAAAGGCAGCCAGCGTGCCGGCGCGATGATACCCATAGGTTTTTTCGCTGTCGGCGGGGCGCTCGGCCCAGCGCATTGCCAGGTAGGAGATGCCGAGAGCGGGAACGTCGGAGAGGTTATGGACGGCGTCGTTGAGGAGCGCGACGCTGCGGCCGAAAATGCCGCCGAAAACCTCCGCGACGACCAAGCTGAGTGTGAAGACCATGGCCCAGCCAAGGACGGCAGGCTGCAGCGTGCGGTGAGGATGCCCGGGCTGGCAATGAGCATGATCGGCGTGGCCATGGCCATGATCGTGGCTGTGAGCATGCCCGGACATGCTCCCATTCTACGCGCTCACATTGGCCCGCGCAGCCGGGCGACAAGCTTGTTGGGCAGTTTGACACCGTGACTGGCGGAATGGTATTGACGGCCTTAGCATCGGCTGCGACGATGAAACAGGTTTCCCATAGCGGGTTTGTTGGCGTGGGACGGGCCAGTTCAGAGGGGATTTGCGTTTACGGCTATGCCAGTTCCGATTACAAAACTGAATTTTTGGGGCGTGCGCGGATCCACGCCAACCGTGGATCCGGGCACGTGGCGCTACGGCGGCAACACGCCTTGCCTGGAGCTGGAAGCACCGGACGGCCCGCGCTTCATACTGGATTGCGGGACAGGGCTGCGCATGCTGGGCAACCGCTGGACCGCACCAAGCGGGGAAAAAAGCCAGGGAACACACATCCTGATCACCCATTACCACTGGGATCATATTCAGGGAGTCCCGTTTTTTGCGCCGCTCTACGTGGAGCAGAATGAATTTGAGTTTTACAGCTTCCGCTCGAAATTCCTGGGACCCGACAGCCTGAAGCAGGTGTTCGAAGCGCAGATGGCCGTACCGTATTTTCCGGTGGACATGTCGGTGATGAGCGCGAAACGCAAATTCCACGAAGTGGACGGAGGTGAATCGTTCACCATCGGCGAAAACAAAATCACCACGCGCTGGCTGAACCATCCGCAAGGCTGCCTGGGATTCCGCATTGAGACGCCGGCGGGCACGGTGGCATACGCCACCGACAATGAGCCGGGAGACGCCAAGCTGGACGAAAGCCTCCGAGAACTCGTGGCGGGCGCGGACATTTTCATCAACGACGCGCAATTCACGCCCGACCAGCTGGGAACCACGAGGAAAGGGTGGGGACATTCTTCTTGGCTTGAAGGAGTAAAGACGGCGCGGCAAGCCGGGGCCAAAACGCTGGTGCTGTTTCATCACGACCCGGACTCGACCGACCGCATGGTGGATTCGCTCTTGCGGCAGGCCCGGGATGAATTCGATTCGGTGTTTGCGGCGAGCGAAGGAATGGTGATCACGCTCGGCGCGCCGGGGGA